>JGI20215J15232_1000352_pt1 | contig 9711 bp, 7 predicted proteins | sample WetSurMetagenome_2_FD_15232 | JGI IMG/M metagenome (IMG submission 15232) | reverse complement strand
ACTGGAAGGGTCGACTATGGTTTTTTTCCAGTTTTTTCTTAAACACTTCATCCATGTTCATATTGGGGCAAGCTAAACGACTGGTATCTAGAATGTAAAAAATGACGTCAATGAGTTCCTCCGCGATTTTCTCTTCAGACGAACCTTTTTTCCAGGCATCACTAGCTTCACCTAGCTCGATGAAGGCAAAAAGCAGCTTTTTGGGGATGTCTTCTGGGTTGTTGTAGAACCCCTTCGCTACTACTAAAGCTTCGATTTTTTTCTTCATCTCTTCAAGATGCAAGAGCTAACTCTCCTAGTGCTTGAAAAAACCGTACCCAATTATATAAAGAATCAACGGAAGATTTACTTTCTATTTCAATGGGTTGTCGACCATTTGTTTTGTTAGAGCTGAAAAGCGCCCCCTCTCGCCGAGCTATCCTCTTTTTCGTATACAAAACCCAGCATTGTTCTAAAACTTGGCCTCGAATCTCTTAAAAAAATAATAATTTAAAAAGATCTAAAAATACTGCTTAGAATTCCGAAGTAAAATTGAATTTGTTGCCACATGAGTCACATGTAAAACGTGCCACACAAAATACGGCATTCTCTAGTTTTTTGTCTGGTTTCACAAGTACTTTTCCGCATTTTGGGCAACTAACTCTTTGACACGAAAACAAGTAATCATCTTGTTTATATGAGCATCAATACTATATGAGAACTTGTTGTCACAAATAAGAACAACAAACATCTCCCATATAATAGTGACGCACTCCGACAAATTCTTGCGTTCGGCTCTGTTTTTTAAGATCTAAATTAAGGGTTTAGGCTTACAAATTCGTATTTCTGGGAATCCTTATTCAGTTGTATGGAACTGGTCAAAGCGACGTTTAAAAATAGTTTTGAAGGAAGATTATTTTTTGGGCTGGAGAATAACGGTTGAAAGCGTTCCTTCATCAAGGTAAACGTTGGCTGCATCAATTATCTGTTCGCTCGAAACAGCCTTAACTTTAGCTATGTAATCAACGAGTGCTCGCTCACTCTTATACTGCATCTCCAGGTAGGCAATAATTTCTAAAGCTTCCTGCGGGTTATCCATGCCTCTTAGGACGCCGCCAATAATCAGGTTTTTGCTACGGTCAAGCTCATCAGCAGGTATCTTTTCCATCTTCAACTTCGAAAACTCGTTAAGAATCATTTTACGGGTAATAGTTAAGTTCTTGTTTTTTACTGCACAGCTAACGTTGAAGTAACCGAAATCTGAACCTTTGTTATGGTCCGAGTTAACAGCATAGGTTAATGCGTGTTTCTCACGTAGCTCCACAAACAACCTTGAACTTGTGCCTCCACTAAGAACCGCACACAACAAATCCAAGGCGGCTGCATCTTCATGGTTTGAACCGACTGTTCTTGAACCAATACTCAAATATGTCTGGGCAATTCCAGCTTTCCTCTTGATCGTCAGTGGTTTTGGTTTAGCGGTTTCAAGAGGATAACTCTTTTTTGAATACTTCTCAGAAGCATGTTGATCTTGGAAGTTTTTGATCACGGTTTCAACTGTTTTTTCTGAGAATTTTCCGGTTAAGATCAAAATCATGTTTTCGGGAACATAATTAGTCCTGTGAGCTCCAATTAACTGATCTATTGTTAGCTGCTTGACAGTTCCAGGAGAGCCTCCAACTGGACGCTTCACTGGATGCTCTTTAAACAGACTCTTGAGCAGTAAATCTTGAATCATCTCATCAGGGTCATCTAAAGCTTCTGCAAGCTCATTTAGGATTATTTTGCGTTCTTGGACGAATTTTTCTTCGTCAAAACCACTGCTAAATAGCAATAAGGACAGTATGCTGGAAGCTTCCTCTGTTTTCTCCGGCAAGAAATCCATCGTACTCATCATATGCTCGTGGTCAGTGTACAGATCTAAAATTCCTCCAGAATTCTCGATGCTTCGGGATAGCTGAATTCGTTTTGTTGATCCACCTGCTAACATGTGCTCAAGGAAATGTGCTGCACCGGCGTTTTCCTCTGGTTCCTGGTTTGAACCGTACTCAACAGCGACAGACAGTTGAGTTGTGTTGACCGATTGCCGGGGAAAGAGTAATACTGTTAAACCGTTTGGCAGCGTATTTCGGTGCCAAGATATAGCTGTAGTCATATCCGTAATGAACCAGGCACTTCTAAAAAAGCTTAAAGTACCACTGTTTTTGTTGATGGACGCTTTACAAGTAGAAATGGTGCAAGAATCGGCGTACTATTGGAGCCGCAGAAGACTTCATGGCAACCAACCCGATTAATCCATAATAAAGAGCGCATATTCCAGCGAACACTTTTCCAGTAGCAGAGTGTTAGGTGTCAACTGAACCCATTTCGAATCCCAGTTTTTTAGCGAAGCCTGTAATTTTTTAGAAATCCCTTTAAGAGCAGTCTATTCTATTGTACGGTTCAAGGCTACAAACGCATGGCAAAAGCAATGCGGAATAGCGATAATTCAAACAAAAACTCAGCTGCCCCGATGCAGCCAATATTGACCACAGAAGAGATTGTGAGCCTGCCCATCGAAGAGCTCATGGCTCGCTTGAATGCTACAGCCCAAGGGTTGACATCGGAGCAAGCAGTGGAACGCCTTGGAGTTTACGGCAAAAACGAGTTTGCCCATGAACACAAACATTCCGCCATCAAAGAGTTTCTGTCACACTTTAAAAGTCCATTAGTAATCATTTTGTTAATTGCAGGAATAATTACAGGTACCTTAGGTGAAGCTGCAAACACAGCCATAATATTAACCATAATTTTTGTCAGCGTAGTCTTAGATTACTATCAAGAGTCTAAAGCAGAGAAAGCCGCTCAACTGCTAAAACAAAAAGTCACCACAACTGCAACGGTCCTCCGTGACAACGTTAAACAAGAAATAAAGTTGCCAGAAATCATCCCAGGAGATATAATATTCCTTTCCGCTGGAGACATTGCCCCTGCAGATGCAAGAGTAATCAGTGCTAAAGACTTGTTCATTAACCAGTCAGCATTAACAGGCGAGTCGTTCCCAGTAGAGAAAAGTTCCAATCCCGTGAAGGAAAACACTGGGTCAATTATTGAATGGAACAATTACTGTTTCATGGGTACCTCCGTAGTCAGTGGTTCAGCAACAGCTATGGTGGTCAAAACCGGAAGCTTAACTGAATATGGCAAAATAGCTAAAAAGTTAATAGAAAAAACCCCAGAAACCGAATTCGAACGCGGCATCAAAGGTTTTGGCTTCCTCATTATGCAGGTAACTTTCCTCTTGGTCATGTTTGTCTTCCTAATAATATCAGTACGCAACCCCACAACTCAGGGTGTAGTAAACGCATTGCTTTTCGCAGTTGCCTTGGCAGTAGGATTAACTCCCGAACTTTTGCCCATGATTATTACCATCAACTTATCCAGAGGCGCCATGGCTATGTCCAAGAAGGGCGTAATCGTAAGACGGCTTTCTTCTATAGAGAACTTTGGAAGCATGAATGTCCTATGCACTGACAAAACTGGCACTCTAACTGAGAACCGCATTAAACTTATCCTAAACGTGGATATGGACGGCAAAGAAGATGACAAAGTCTTTCTTTATTCATTCTTAAACAGCAGCTTCCAAACCGGATTACGCAGCCCCCTAGATGAAGCCATCTTAAAACATAAAGAAATTGATACTTCCAAATACCAAAAAATCGACGAGGTACCCTTTGATTTTATCCGGAGACGCGTATCCGTTGTTGTTGAACGGGAAGGCCAAAGATACTTCATAGCCAAAGGAGCTCCCGAAGAAATCCTCAAGGTTTGCTCTTACTATGAACGAAACAAACTGGTAGCAGATCTTAGTGAGGAAACGCGTAAGAAAATCGAGCAAAAATATCATGATTATAGCGCGGAGGGGCTTAGAGTTTTAGGTGTTGCGTATAAACGTCTCAAAGTGGACAAAGCTGTTTACTCAATAAATGATGAAACCGACATGGTTTTTCTAGGTTTTGTGGCTTTCCTTGACCCTCCAAAAGAAACAGCAAAACAATCACTACAGCTATTAGGTAAAGCTGGGATTGAACTAAAAATCCTTACAGGTGACAACGAGTTAGTTACAAGAAAAGTCTGTGAGGAACTTGGGTTTGAAGTAAAAGGTGTAGCTCTTGGAAACGACATCGGCAACATGCCTGACGAAACATTAATGGTAATCGTTGAAGAAGCAAACGTCTTCTGTCGTGTCAACCCAATTCAGAAGGATCGCATAATCACTCTACTAAAGAAGAACGGACACGTCGTTGGCTACATGGGAGATGGCATAAACGATGCTCCTTCACTAAAAAATAGTGATGTAGGAGTATCGGTGGACAATGCCGTTGATGTTGCAAGAGAATCCGCTGACATAATCTTGTCCAGAAACGACTTAACCGTCTTAGCGGAAGGTGTCTTGGAAGGAAGAAAAACCTTTGGCAACACTATGAAATACATCCAGCTAGGCGTCAGCTCAAACTTTGGCAACATGTTCAGCGTCGCTGGTGCAGCTATTTTTCTGCCGTTTTTGCCGATGCTCCCAGTCCAAATCCTTCTAAACAACTTGCTTTATGACATGTCTCAATCCACTATAACAACTGACAAAGTGGATGAAGAATACGTTGAAAGACCGAAACGGTGGGATATCGCGTTCATACGACGCTTTATGGTGTCTCTTGGTCCAGTAAGTTCGCTATTTGACTTTTTGACTTTCTTTACTATGCTCTTTGTTTTCATACCGATTATACCTCTAGCCACAATATCCATTCAACAGCAGCATCTATTCCAAACAGCTTGGTTCATCGAATCCTTATGTTCACAAATTCTAGTCGTCTTCGTTATCCGAACTAGACGAACACCTTTCTGGAAGAGCAGACCAAGCAAATATCTGTTGGCCAGTAGCTTAACAATAGTTGCCTTCGCATTACTAGTGCCATTTACGCCGTTAGGTGAAGTATTTGGATTTGTGGCGCCTCCACCGCTATTCTATGCAATCTTGGCAATACTTCTAGGAGCATACTTGTTACTTGCTGAAGTAGTAAAAACCTGGTTCTACAAACGAAATGCCTACCGCCTTGAACAGGTATTGGTACCAAAAAGAACCTTCTATATAACAAGAACAGCAAAGTTGATGCAGGACATGATAGCAACCTTAAGCCTCCAAGTCGAGGATGAATTTACAATAGAAGCACTAACGGACGACTTGAACAGCGTCATAACCTACCCGATTAACTCAAACCAGATGGCACGCAATCTTCAGTATCTTAGACGCTTAGGATTAATCAGCGTAGACTGGAACAAACGAACCATAAAACGCCAGAAAGCACTTGGTGACTACGTTAAGAAAAACATTATCGGTGGACCCATTTGGCTAAACATCAGGGAAGATTGGCAGAAAATACATAACATCCTCCTAAACAAACATGGAGCAGTTAACATTGAGTACCAACAATTACTGGTTAAATGATAACATAGTTTCAGGAATTCGGCTTCTATTTGTTTGCGAAACTTAAATGAAGCGCCTAACTGTCAAAAAATGAGCCGAATAACCAACCGATCCTTTCTCCAAAATGAAGGATCAGGGTAGGCTAAGCCAAAAATGGAAAAATGTTTAGGGGTTAGCTGTAAGATCTGATAGTTGCTTCTTAGTTAACCCAATTCCCGGAGTAGCGTCGAGTCTCTTTTTAACTTCCCCATTCTTGAAAAGCAATACGGTTGGGTAGTAGTCTATCTCGTATTTATCGCATAGATCAGGCTTATCATCAATCACTATACTTATGCACTGTTTGGGATTACTTTTTGCGTACTCCTGAAAAATCGGCAAGAAACGTTGCGAATGGGGGCACCAGGAAGCATAAAAAAGAACGAACGCTTTCTCCTTAGATTTCAAATCATCAATATCGCTTTTACCCCGTTTTGATGCTTGCTTTTCATTTTTGCTCATCTTCAATCACCTCTCGATCTGCTTCTGGATAATGACTGCTATCACAGAAAGGCTTGTTTGTTGATTTTCCACATCGACAAAGAGTCACACGATTCCTAACTTCATAGAGCATGCCTTGACTTGAATAAACCGAGACACCACCACGAACCCAAATTGGACCACTGACACCCATGCCAGGGTCCTCGACTAGCCCTATCGATTTCTCAAGCGATGGCTCAATGGTTTTACTGGTTTCTTTCTCCACAACTACAAGTCGACCAGATGGGCAGTCACAAGCATTTCTTATAGCATTCTGTTTTAGTTGAGGGTTATCTGAAAAGGGGATCTGCTGCCATATGTCGCCTCCTCTATGGCAGAAACGGGCAGACGCACAAAGAATTTCAGCGTCCTTAAGCGTTAAGGTTGGGCCATCAATTTCTTTTGCCATTTTCTCAAATGATTCATTGCCGATTGCTTCGGTCCCGTCAAAGTTCACTCTAGCATGGGATGAGTCGCAAAACGGCTTATTTTTTGATTGCCCACATCGACATAAAGTATAGGTCTCGGGCGTTTTCAGTTTATCACTCATTACCCATTCAACGGGTATGCCTGTACTGTTACATTTTATTATCGCAGGAAACAAGGGTATATTTCCAGAAACTAAGTATGGTCCGTTCTTTAGAACCCTGATTTTGAAGATATCCTTTGAAGTTGGCAGTTCTTGTTCCAATTAAATTCCATCTCTATTTAAAATCATTAGAATGCTCGATTGGTTGCTATTTCAAGAGAATCGGTTTGTGTTAGTTAAGTTTTTTGTCTCTCTACTTTTTCAGAAGAAATAACCGGGTTAGTCTGAGAAATGAAATTCTGTTGAATAAGGCGATATCCCATAATATTTAATCAAATACCATCAGTTTTCACTGAAAAATCTTATTAGTATAAGCGTGTTATAAACAATCGATAATAATGGATCCTCAATGCGAAGTTATCGGCAAATATGTTCTACCAATATTTAGGTCGATGCTTGCAAAAGAACTCGTACAAAAATACCATCTTTCACAAACAGAAGCAGCAAAAAGACTAGGCACTACCCAAGCCGCTGTGAGCCAATACCTAAGTTCAAAACGTGCCTACAAAGGCACCGAGCAAGTTGAGCAGTACTTGCCCAAAATCCAAATTATGGCAACTGAAACCGCCCAGAAACTAGTAAATAACGAGATTGCTGCCAAAGACGTTACTTTTGATTTTTGTAAACTTTGCGTTACTTTTTGCACAAAAGATTCTGTTAAAACTGGAGTCTTAAACCCTGAATATTTCATTTAAGCTAAACTGAGAAAACTGACTCAAAGCATTCTCAACAAATCAGCCTTAGTAATGATACCTATCACAGCACCCTTTTTGGACACCAAGACAGCTGAGTAAGTCTGCAAAAGACTCGTAATTAACGACAAAGGGGCATCCTCGTTTATCATTGGGAACGCTTCTTCCATTATATCTTCAGCCGGCAGCTTCGAGATTTGCTCTATGTCTTTTCCTGAAAGAATTTGGTGCAGAATTGCCTTCTCTGAAATACTACCTATAGGCTGTTTTCCAGCAAAAACGGGTAACTGCGAATAACCATGATCTTTCATTATTTTTACAACTTCAGAGATTGGCTGATCTTTTTGGATAATTAGAACTTCGTTGTGGAGAATTTTTTCGGCTTGCACTTTGGTTTTAAATTCTAAACGTTCGAGTACATCGAAGATAGTTTTTACTTTGGTATATGATGAGTCTATGGTTCCTGCTTCGAGTTTAGCAATTAAGGATTGACTGACACTAGCAGCTTTAGCTAGTTCCGACTGCTTTAGACCCAGTTGTTTACGGCGTTTAGCGATATCATCTAATGTAGGAAACATGATTTTGTAATTGATTAGCTGGTCTAATATTCTTTTTGGAATATTTTTCGCAAGAACCCATATAACGCTGTTATTCCATATTTTGTTCCAATCAAAAACCAAGAGGCAACAAAAATGCCAAACAAAAAAATAGACACACTCGCCCTTCACGCTGGGCAAGAAACTCCTGACCCAACAACAGGATCAAGAGCAGTCCCAATATACCAAACAAGCTCATACGTATTCAAGAGCACAGAGCACGCAGCAAACCTGTTTGCCTTAAAAGAAATAGGAAACATTTACACCAGAATTATGAACCCCACAACCGAGGTCTTTGAAAAACGCGTCGCAGCCATCGAAGGCGGAACGGGCGCATTAGCCGTCGCATCAGGCCAAGCCGCAATATCCCTTGCACTATTAACAATAACACAGCTTGGCGACGAAATCGTCGCAGCCAACAACCTTTACGGCGGAACCTACAGCCTGCTCCACTACACCTTCCCAAAACTCGGCAGAACAACAACCTTTGTCGACTCTCAGAAGCCAACCGAATTCAAAAAAGCCATAACACCCAAAACACGTGCAATCTACGCAGAAACCATCGGCAATCCCAAACTGGATGTCCCAGATTTTGAGGCGATAGCGAAAATTGCTCATGAATCAGGAATNCCCTTTGTGGTAGATAATACAGTTGGTGTAGGCTTAACAAAGCCAATCGATTATGGCGCAGACATCATTGTNACCTCTGCAACTAAATACATCGGAGGTCACGGCACAAGCATTGGCGGAATNATNGTTGACGCAGGTAAATTNAAGTGGAACAACGGCAAATTCTNCGAATTCACCGAACCCGACCCAAGCTACCACGGTGTAAAATACTGGGACACATTTGGAAACTTTCCAGACTTAGGCAACGTCGCATTCATCTTTAAAGCCAGGGTTCAACTCCTAAGGGACTTAGGTCCCTCCTTGAGCCCATTTAATTCTTTCTTGTTCCTTCAAGGACTAGAAGATTTGCCACTAAGACAACGCAGACATTCAGAAAACGCACTCCAAGTCGCCGAGTTCCTCAAATCTCACCAATTAGTCAGCTGGGTAAACTATCCCGGATTAACCGACAACCCCAACAACAAAGTCGCCTCAAAGTACCTCAAAAAACACTATGGCGGTTTAGTGGGTTTCGGCATAAAAGGTGGCTTAGCGTCAGGAAAAAAATTCATAGAATCAGTGAAGCTACTTTCGCATCTGGCAAACATCGGAGATGCCAAAAGTTTAGTCATCCACCCAGCTTCGACGACCCACCAGCAGCTTACAGCGCAAGAACAAGCGGCAACAGGCGTAACACCCGACTACATCAGGCTCTCGATTGGCTTAGAAGACCCCGAAGACATCATCGCAGACATAGACCAGGCGCTTAAAGCATCAGCAAAACGGTAAATACCTCAAACTTCTACTTTTTTATGGAGGCAAACAAGCAAATAACAAACGAAAAACCCAACGCAACGCAAACCTACACTTTTGCCTACTCCCCAGACGAACTAAAGTTGGAATCGGGCGAAAAACTAGGTCCAATAACGCTTGCCTACGAAACATACGGCAAACTAAATCCTGAAAAATCCAACGCACTGCTGGTTGTTCACGCACTCACCGGCGACTCACATGCTGCTGGAACGAACGGTTGGTGGGAGAACTTGATCGGACCAGGCAAGGGCATTGACACAAACAAGTATTTCGTCATATGCAGCAACGTCATCGGCGGCTGCAAAGGCTCCACTGGACCATCCTCGACCAACCCAAAGACGGGGAAACCTTACGGTCTGAGTTTTCCCTTAATCGGCATTGGCGATATGGTTGAGGCTCAAAAACGCCTAATTGACCACTTAGGCGTCGAAAAGCTCATGTCAGTTGTTGGCGGTT
>JGI20215J15232_1000350_pt1 | contig 9712 bp, 2 predicted proteins | sample WetSurMetagenome_2_FD_15232 | JGI IMG/M metagenome (IMG submission 15232) | reverse complement strand
TACTGAATCCATCGCTCAGGATCACAGAGCCGTCACTGCTCTCAGCAGCGGTTGCCAGCACTAATATTACCTGCAACGGGGCAAATGACGGAACCATCACCATCAGCTCCCCCTCGGGCGGGTATGGAACATACCAGTTCTCCGTCGACGGAGGGACCTCGTGGCAGGCATCAGGCAGCTTTACCGGCCTGGCACCCTCAAATTACAATGTCCTTATACACGACGCTGCCCATCCGGCATGTTTTGTTACCCTTAACGGATCCCTCTCCATAACGGAACCGGACGTGCTGAATGCAACTGTCACACCTTTAATGGTCACATGCTTCGGTGCGGGTGATGGTGTTATTTCAATAACAAATCCCACAGGCGGTTACGGTAGTTATGAATATTCCGTCAACGGAGGTTCGATCTGGACAGGTTCGTCTTCCTTCACCAGCCTGGCCCCCGGCACATACAATGTCCGGATAAGGGACGCTGCCCATCACTCCTGCACGGTGATCCTGAACCCTGCGGTCCAGATCACTCAGCCTGCAGTACTGCATGCCGATGTTGCCGGAACAAATATTTCCTGCTACGGGGGAAGCGACGGGACAATAACCCTTTCAAATCCCACCGGAGGAAACGGAGTGTATGAATATACTGTCAATGGCGGCGGTTACTGGCAGCTATCCGGGATCTTTACAGGGCTCGGTCCGGGCACATACAATGTTCAGATACGCGATGCCGCCCATCCGGGTTGCACTATAGTACTCAACAATGCTTTCGTTATCTCCCAACCTTCGGTTCTTAAGGCGAATATCGCATCAACCCCGGCAACCTGCAACGGTGCAACCGACGGAACGATAACCGTCAGCGGTGCAACCGGCGGGTCAGGCCTCTATGATTACAGCATAAACGGCGGATTTATATGGCAGCCATCAGGCTTATTCACCGGGCTTGCCCCTTCAACCTATGATGTCAGAATAAGAGATGCCGCCCATTTAACCTGCGAAATAATTCTTAATCCGGGACTCACGATCAGCGAACCTGCCGTCCTCAATGCAGTCGTTGCATCGACAAATGTCACCTGCAACGGGGCAAACGACGGAACAATCACCGTCTCCAGCCCCAGCGGCGGATACGGGACCTACGAATACTCCGTTGACGGCGGGTCAGGCTGGCAGGTGAGCGGTTCATTTTCATCACTTGCTCCGGGTCCTTATGATGTCCGCATCAGGGACAGGGCACATGCCGGGTGCGTGATAGTACTCAATGCGGGCCTTGTAATTACCCAGCCCGCTGTCCTTTCAGCTTCAGTCGCAAGCACAAACATAACCTGCAACGGAGCAGGCGACGGGACAATAACCATTTCATCACCTGCCGGCGGCTACGGCACCTACCAGTACTCCATCACAGGCGGCGCCTCCTGGCAGGCCTTCGGCACTTTCACCGGAGTGGCACCAGGCACTCACAATGTGAGGATACGGGATGCGGCCCATGTTGCCTGCGAAATTATCCTCAACCCTGCCCTCGTGCTGACCCAGCCGGCAAAACTTACGGCTACGGTAACACCAACGAATGTCTCATGCTTCGGCGCAAATGACGGAATGATCACGATCACTTCACCAGCCGGCGGTTATGGCACCTTTGAATACAGTATCGACGGAGGAACGTCATGGCAATCATCCGGTGCATTTGCTGCACTTGCCCCGGGCAACTACAATGTCCAGATAAGGGATGGCGGCAATATTTCATGCGTGGTTATGCTGAACGGGTCATTAAGGATCACCGAGCCCGCAATCCTGAACGCAAACGTCGCTTCAACGAATGTAACCTGCTTCGGTTCAGGTGACGGCAGGATCTCCATCACTTCCCCTTCAGGAGGCTACGGAACCTATGGATACAGTATCGACGGCGGAACAACCTGGCAGGCATCCGGAGTATTCAATTCCCTCCTGCCCGGATCATACAATGTTCAGATTCACGATGCTGCACATATCACCTGCGTGATAATCCTGAACCCGGCGCTTGACATCACCCAGCCGTCTGCCCTGACCGCATCGGCCACATCTACCGACGTCACATGCAACGGCCTAAATGATGGTACAATCACAATTTCCGGTGCGGCCGGAGGCTACGGAACATACCAGTACTCCATAAATGGGGGAACGATCTGGTTTGGTTCCGGGAATTTCCAGTCGCTTGCCCCGGGAACATATAACGTGCGGATCAGGGATGCAGCAAACCAGGCATGCGTTGCCATCATAAACCCGGCCCTGGTCATTGCCCAACCTGCTGCATTGAACGCCGCAATTGCCTCGACCAACATTTCCTGCTTCGGCAACGGTGACGGGACAATAACTATATCCTCGCCAACAGGCGGTTACGGGCTCTATGAATACACTATCAACGGAGGCGGGTCATGGCAGAGTTCGGGCAGCTTCACCGGACTTGGTCCGGGGAACTACAATGTCCAGATGCGCGATGCTTCCCATACCGGTTGTATAAAAGTGCTGAACAGCAACCTCGCGCTTACACAGCCCGCTGCCCTCAATGCGGTTGTTACCCCGGTCATGGTAACCTGCAACGCTGCAAACGACGGGATCATAACCATCACTTCCCCGACCGGCGGCAGCGGATCATATGAATATTCTGTCGACGGCGGGATCAGCTGGTTCCCATCCGGATCCTTCACAGGGCTTGCTCCAGCAACCTATAATGTCCGCATCCATGATGCGGTGAACACTTCCTGCGTCATAACGCTAAACAATAATCTTCTGATTACCGAACCTTCAGCCCTGAACGCGGTGCTCTCATCAACTAATATCACCTGCAACGGGGCCGGCGACGGTACTATCAATATTACCTTTGCAACAGGAGGTTACGGGACCTACGAGTACACTATCGACGGAGGCCTCTCATGGCAGGTGTCCGGGAACTATTCAGGCCTTGCTCCTGGTAATTATTCAGTCTGGATCAGGGATAAAGCGCACCAGGCTTGCATCAGGATCCTCAACCCGCTTCTTGCCCTTTCCCAGCCTGCAGTTCTTTCCGCATCGGTTACCCAGGCAAATGTCACCTGCAATGGGGTAAACGACGGGATGATCACAATATCCGGTCCGCTCGGCGGATACGGAACGTATTCATATTCGGTCAACGGGGGCTCATCCTGGCAGTCATCAGGCACGTTCAACAGCCTCGCTCCCGGCATATATGATGTCAGGATGCGGGATGCCGCAAATCCGGCCTGCATAGTGATCCTCAGCCCTTCCCTGACGATAACGCAGCCGGCTGTTCTGAATGCTTCCGTAACGAGCACGAATGTCAGCTGCTACGGGTCTTCCGACGGAACCATAACCATCAGCTCCCCGACAGGGGGATATGGCACCTACCAATACACCGTGAATGGCGGAGGAAGCTGGCAGGCTTCAGGGTCGTTCACCGGCCTGGCACCAGGATTCTATAATGTACAGGTCAGGGATGCTGCATATACCGGCTGTGTGAGAACGCTGAACGGTTCGCTGAGGATTACCGAACCGTCACTCCTGGCAGCCATTGTCTCAAAGACCGATGCAACATGTTCTGGAACCAACGACGGGTCAATTACAATTACCGGGGCAACAGGAGGATACGGAGCATTTGAATTCAGCATTGACGGCGGATCTGTATGGCAGTCATCAGGGAGCTTTACTTCTCTCGGATCTGGTACCTATGATGTAAGGATAAGGGATGCCGCTCATGCGACCTGCTCAATTGTGCTGAACCCTTCCGTCACGATCGCTCAGCCGGCAGTTCTCGCCGCTACCGTCACCCGACGGAACCATAACCATCAGCTCCCCGACAGGGGGATATGGCACCTACCTATACACCGTGAATGGCGGAGGAAGCTGGCAGGCTTCAGGGTCGTTCACCGGCCTGGCGCCCGGATTCTATAACGTACAGGTCAGGGATGCTGCATACACCGGTTGCGTGAAGACACTGAACGGTTCGCTGAGAATTACCGAACCGGCAGTTCTTGCAGCCATCGTCTCAAAGACAGATGCAACCTGCTCCGGGACTAACGACGGGACAATCACAATTACCGGGGCTACAGGAGGATACGGAGCTTATGAATTCAGCATTGACGGCGGATTTGCATGGCAGCCATCAGGGAGCTTTACATCGCTCGCCCCGGGCAGCTATGATATCAGGATACGGGATGCCGCCCATGTGACCTGCACGATAACCCTGAACCCGTCGGTTTCGATCATTCAGCCGGCCGTTCTCGCCGCTACAGTCACCCCATCGATGATTTCATGCTTCGGCGCCAACGATGGAGTTATATCAATTACCAACCAGTCGGGCGGATCAGGCTTCTACATGTATTCCGTCACCGGCGGGTCGACATGGCAGGGAACGGCAACATTCTATAACCTTGCCCCGGGAAATTATGATGTAAGGATAAGAGACGCCGTAAACATCACCTGCACAAGGATTCTGAATCCGTTAGTGGCTATAACCCAGCCCGCTGCCCTTTCTGCGACTATTTCAGGTACCGGTGTCACTTGCTTCGGAGGCAATGACGGGACGATTTCCATTACCGGTGCGACCGGCGGATACGGAACATACCAGTTCAGCATTAACGGAGGCGGATCCTGGCAGGCCTCGGGAAGCTTCACCGGACTTACTCCCGGCACTTATACGATACTGATGAGGGACGCTGCCCGTACAAACTGCATTGCGGTCCTGAACAACGCATATATTATCTCCCAACCGGGATTGCTGTCGGCATCCATAAGCAAGACTGAGGTCACATGCCACGGGAACAATGACGGATCAATCACTGTTTCAAATCCCCTGGGAGGAAGCGGAACATATGAATACTCAGCCGACGGAGGTTCAGGATGGCAGCCATCCGGTACCTTCAGCAACCTTTCACCGGGAACCTATGATATCAGGATGCGAGACCAGGCGCACCCGGCATGCTCAGTGATCCTCTATCCGAACCTTGTCATTACCGAGCCTTTGATCCTGTCATTGTCTTCGACCGGGGATGTGGTCCTCGACTGCAACGGCGATATCGACGGGTCAGGAACATTCTATTCATCAGGAGGAACGATGCCTTACAGCTTCGTGGTCGGTCCCAATACAACCGGGGCTACCATCCCTGTTTCAGGATTCAATTCCCAGTCATTCTTCAACGCGGGAGCGGGATCGATCACCGTGATGGTGGTTGACCTTAACGGATGTTCAGCCCAGGCTGTTATAAATATAACACAACCTGCCGCACTGACCCCGGGAAGTATATCTGCCGACCAGGTGCTGTGCTCAGGCGATAACCCGGCTGCCCTGACCGCGTCAACCGCACCGACGGGAGGACCGGGGGCATATGTTTACCAGTGGCAATCATCACCCAATCCTGCAGGTCCGTTCATCAATATCGCCGGAGGCAATTCAGGTACGTTTACTCCGCCTGCGGGGGCTACCTATACATTGTATTACAGGAGAATGGTGAGTTCCGGGGTTTGCCTGCCCGTTTACAGCAACGTCATTGAGGTCAGGGTCAATCCTGTCCCGATTGCCCTGCTTACCGGCGGGGAGACAATCTGTCCCGGACAAAGCTCTCTCCTTAGAGTTAACCTTCCTTCCGGAACAGCTCCTTTCACACTCGATATAGACAATCTTGGTACGATAAATAATTATGCAAGCGGTTCTGATATTCCTGTAACCCCTGCCTCGACAACGACATACAGGGTAACAAGGGTCAGGGATGCCAATGGATGCCAGGTAACAAGTCCGTCTCCAAATATAAGCGGGTCGGCAACTGTAGTCGTTAACAGCCTTCCCGGCATCATTTCATTCACTCCCCCGCCAGCAGTGTGCGAATATGCCCTGGCAACATTCAATGTTACTGCAACGGGATCGAACCTCACCTATCAATGGTATGTGAATGAAGGCTCAGGGTTCAACCCTGTATCCGACGGAGCAACATATTTCGGGTCGTTCACTCCCACCCTCCAGATATTCAATTCGGTAAGGACAATGAACGGGTATATCTACCACGCGGTCATTACCGGATGCGGGAACAGCGTCACAACGCCGGATGCCGTGCTAACAGTAAACACGCCTCCTGAGGTAACCACCCAGCCGAGGGACACGACGATATGTGTCGGGCAGAATGCCGTTATGCAGGCTGCCGCAACCGGAACCTCGATATCCTGGCAATGGTATGTAAATAAGGGTGCAGGATTTGTACCGGTAACTGATAATGCAAACTTCAGCGGGTCGGCTACAAACACACTGTCCATTACCAATGCGGGTTTTGCATTCAATAACTGGGTGTTCAGGGCAATGGTCACAGGGATCTGCGGAGTGCCGGTCGGCACAAGCTTCAGCGTCCTGAGGGTCATCAATCCTCCTATCGTAACACTTCAGCCGTTGGCACGGTCCGTATGTGAAAACTCCACAACCTCTTTCTTCTCAAACGGAACCGCTTACATGTCGCTGCAATGGCAGGAATTTACGGGCGGCAGCTGGAATAATCTGAACGACGATGCAGTGTACGTCGGAACCCACAGCCAGATGCTTTCAATTATGAATGCTTCACCGGCGATGAACGGGAACCAGTACAGGCTCGCTCTTACCGGGACTTGTGCCACGGTTTACTCCAACCCTGCAAACCTGACCGTAAACCTCAATCCTGTCGCCGGCATTTCAGCACTCAGTCCGGTGAACGCATGCGGCGGTGTTCCTCTCGTGCTTAACGGGAATCCTTCCGGAGGTTCGGGAAGCTATCTGCAGCACAGATGGACAGGTGATGTAGGGCCGCTCAATAGTTACACAGTCCAGTCCCCAATATTCAACTCTTTCATACCCGCCAGTTATATCCTGAATTACAAGGTAACTGACTCCAACGGCTGCTCGGGCTCGGGTGATGTGACTGTTATTGTTGACAGTCCGGATGCCATGTACACCCAGGATGTCGATTTCGGGTGCACGCCGCTCCAGGTTTCCTTCACCAAGGATATGACCGGCCTGGCCAAATGGTGGTGGGATTTCGGCGACGGATCGCCAGCCGATTCAGTAAACGCGAATCCGGTACATACATTTACCAATACCCTTTCAGGTTCAATTGAATATTACAATGTCAGCCTGATGGTCCGGTCAGCCGGAGGGTGCACAGCCCGGTATGCCACCACAATTACCGTTTATCCCGAGGTTGATGCATCATTCACCCCCGACAGGTTGGTAGTCTGCAGCGGCAGCGCCGTGACCTTCACTGCAGCGACGGGTGCAGGCCGGTACTTCTGGAACTACGGCGACGGTGTGAACGGTTACGGAGCTTATATTGCATCTCACCTATACACCAACTTCACCACGAGTCCGGTTGTAAGGACGATAACCCTCACTACAACATCATTCTACAACTGCACGGATGTAAAGACAGTCGATATTACCGTGATGCCGGTGCCGCAACCGCAATTTACAGCCGATCCCGTAACCCAGGTCTACAGCCTTTCAGGGAACCCGGTGACGTTCACAAATACCACGAATGCCGGTACATGGAACTGGCAATGGAGATTCGGCGACAATTCCTCTTCGACCGATATGAACCCGGTTCACAGCTACAGCGATGTGGGAAGCTATCCGGTCACACTTGTTGCCTCAAACGGAAGCTGCCGCGACAGCGTCATGCATGAGGTGTACGTTACCCCGCTGCCGCCGGTGGCAAGCTTTGATTCCGTGGCTTCAGGATGCTCCCCGTTATATGTGGATCTGAACAATACATCCCTCAATACGGAAATTCCAGGCACCACGTACCACTGGAGTTTCGGGGACGGTAGTGTTTCAACGGCAAAGAACCCGACCTATACCTATACCACCCCCGGCACTTACAGGATCGAGCTTGCGGTAATGGGTCCCGGCGGTACCTCAACCTTCTCGAGGGTAGTGAATGCCTGGCCTTCACCAAAAGCTTACTTTGAAGTTTCACCTTCCAAGGTATTCACAAATGATGAGAATGTTAGGTGCTTCAACCTGAGCCAGGGGGCAACGGCCTACGTCTGGGATTTCGGCGACGGGGACACATCACGGGTCGCTGAGCCTTATCACAAATACATGGAAGAAGGTGTGTACGATATAACACTCTGGGCTTATTCTGCCAACGGGTGTACTGATAAATACATTCTTTCACCGGCCGTGACCGTTGAACCAGTGGGTGAATTGAGGTTCCCGTCAGTATTCACTCCCAACAAGACAGGCCCGATCGAAAGGAGCGATCTGCCTACATCAGGAATTGAAGCTGACCAGTTCTTCTACCCGCCGATCAGGCAGCAGGTTATAAATTATAAGCTTCAGATCTTCAACAGGTGGGGTGTGCTGATATTTAAAAGTGATAAGATTAATGTCCCATGGAACGGCTATTACCAGGGTGAGCTCTGCCAGCAGGGCGTATACGTGTGGTATGTTGAAGGGAAGTATGCCGACGGACGGCCGTTCAAGATGGTCGGGAATGTGACGTTGCTGCATTAGGAAGGAAGATAGACGATATTTTTTGATCCTGAGTATTTTAGGTTAGGCATGAAAGCCGCTTCACTGATCGTGAAGCGGCTTTCTGATTTTGCAGCCCGGCTGTCAGTCACCGGTCTTTTCGTCTTTCCTGGGGAACCGCCGGCACGCCGGTGAAAAAAAATCAAAATATGTTTTATAACATATAAATTCTTATTTCTCTGGCCCCGGTAGTTCATAATATTGATAGTGCAATACCTGAGGAAGTAAAGAAAAAATTACTGTTGGTGAAAGACAAATCACGAGATTCCGGTGAAACAATATTTAAAAACCCTGAGATATTCCAAAATTAATAAGAAATAAGTCGAAATAAGTCGAAATACCTCAATGGATCCGGTTCAGAGGATACAGGATACAGTGAAAGCAGCGTAACTCCGTATAAGGCCGGTGAAACTCGGTGGTTAAAAAAGAAATACATCGAAAAAGTGGAAATAAATATAGTCTCAATGCATTTTAAATTCCTCGTGCCTATGAAACAAAAATGACAAGTGCTTTCAGGGAGAAAACAACCCGCCCCTTTAAGCTTAACCCAGGGTTGACTGGAGAAAAATAGAGGGCAATGCCCATAATGTTTAACTAAAAATCAATAAAATGAAATACCCGATTTTAGGTCTGGCAATCTGCATGCTTATTGCCGGCTGCGAAAAATTTGATACAAAAACTCCTGACCAGGATCCACTTTCCAGAAAAACATTAAGCGGAGCCGAACAGATTCTGAAGGAAAACCTTCAAAAAGCAGCAAGAATTATTTCTGACATAGTTCAGGATGATGCTGTATTGAGTGAAATCAAGTCTATCTCTGACGAAAGCAGGTCATTCTATAATCTTTCCTTCAAGGACCTGTTGTCCGAAGCCAAAGGTACGGGCGAACTCTTCCCGGTTCTCCGGGAGAGGTTCCTTAATGAATGTGAGAGTTCGCAGTCAAAAGGCCAGGTAAATGATCTCGCTGCATTTCTTGCCGGGAACGACTGTTACATTTATTGTCCGTACCCCATGAGTTTTTATCCTAAAGGGATATCCGGCCTTACGGTTGCATCGCACCCGATCGACAACGATATCAAAGGTCCGGGATACCGGTATGACGGGAAGAAGCTGGTGGAGGTGACTGTTGATGAGGCGTATGCCGATAAGTATCCTGTTCTGCTGATAATGCCAAAGGATGAAGACAGGGATGATGTGACAGGAA
>JGI20215J15232_1000346_pt1 | contig 9743 bp, 9 predicted proteins | sample WetSurMetagenome_2_FD_15232 | JGI IMG/M metagenome (IMG submission 15232) | reverse complement strand
CAGATCGCCCTTGCTTCTGCTGTCAGGCAGGTATTGATACTGTGCTTCATGGCAGTGAAGGCAGAAGCAAAAACCGGATGGGCGTGAACAATAGCTGATACATCCTTCCGAGCCCTGTAGATCGAAAGGTGCATTTCGTGTTCTATCGACGGTTTCAGATCGGGAGTGAGGTTCTCTCCAAGAACAGTCATGATCCCGACATCGCGCCATTTCATATTACCCTTGTCAGTCGCAGAGGGGGTGATTATTACCAGTTCATCCGGGTGAAGAATGCTGATGTTACCTCCGGATGTGGTGGTGAGTCCATGCCTGTAAAGCCGGCGCATGAACTTTGCAACCTGCTTTCTTTCTTCCCTGTACTGACCGGGTGCTTTCATGATTCTATTGAACAAGATCTACAATACCATTCAGTATATAGCGGGGCCTGTACGGGAAATGGTCGATAGCATCCCTGTCGGTTATGCCGCTGAGGACCAACAGAGTATCAAGCTCCGACTCGAGGCCGCACCTTACGTCCGTATCCATCCGGTCGCCGATCACTATTGCCTCTTCTCTCTTAACACCCAGCTTTTTGAGCGCGATCCTCATCATGAGCGGATTCGGCTTCCCTACAAAATAAGCCTTTTTCCCCGTTGCAATTTCAATAGGGGCGATCAGGGCTTTGGTTGAAGGGGTTATCCCGTTTTCGATCGGCCCGCTGATATCCGGATTTGCGCCGATGAGCCTTGCACCTTTAAGCACAAGATTCACAGCTGTCTGGATACTTTCAAAGTTATAGTTGTGAGTATCGCCGACAACCACATAATCGGGGTTAACATTATTGATTGTGTAACCCACGCTGTAAAGGGCATGGATAAGGCCTGCATCTCCGATTATGTAGGCACTCCCGTTAGGTTTCTGACTCGCCAGGAATACGGCTGTGCCCAGGGCGCTCGTGTAAAAATGATCTTCCCCGACAGTTATACCAAGCCTCTCGAGCTTTTCCTGGAGCTCCCTCGGAGTCCTTTCACTGGAGTTTGTGAGAAAGAGGTATTTTTTCCCCGATTCTTCAAGCCATTTCAAAAATGCCTTAACACCGGGGAGCAACCTGTTGCCATGGTAGATTACCCCATCCATGTCGATGATGAATCCGGCTTTTTCCTTGATACTTTTAATTATATCTTCCATTTGGTGTTGATTGTGATGCAAAGATATCAAAGAAATCAAAAACAGGGTCATACACCGCCTTTGTTCAGCAGGATAGATTTCCCGTGGGAGAAATCACTCCCGGGCTGATGACCTGCAAGGGGAATTATCTTTTCGTGAATGGCGTCAATTATCCAGAATGGCTGCGGGAAAAAGTAGTTTTCCATCTCGTGGGCAGGGATGATCCAGTTACGCGAACCGACTACCACAGGAGGAGCATCGAGCCAGTCAAAGGCAAGCTCTGTAATGGTCTGCGCCATCTCCTTGAGGAATGATCCGCGCGATGAAGCATCACTTGCAAGGACCAGTTTCCCGGTCTTCCTGACTGATTCCAGGACCGGTTCGTAGTTGAAAGGCACGAGCGACCTTGCATCGATCACCTCTGCACTCACCCCGTATTTCTGTTCCAGGATCCCTGCAGCCTTAATCACAGGGTACAGGGTAGCCCCAATGGAAAGGATCGTCAGGTCCTTTCCCGGCCTCTTGATATCCGGCTCGCCGATAGGGACCTCATAATAACCCTCAGGAACGCCGCCCTCATGGAACATCTCCCCGATATCATAGATCCTCTGGCTCTCGAAGAAGATGACTGGGTCTGTGCCCTGCAAAGCGCTGTTCATTAACCCTTTGGCATCAAATGGAGTGGCCGGGAAAACAACTTTCAGCCCCGGTATGTGGGCAACGATCGAGGACCAGTCCTGTGAATGCTGGGCGCCGTATTTGGATCCCACCGAAACCCTCACAACAACCGGCATTTTTATGATATTTCCGCTCATTGCCTGCCATTTCGGGAGCTGGTTCAGGACCTCGTCGCCTGAGCGGCCCAGGAAATCGCAGTACATTATCTCTGCAATGACCCGCCCACCGCACATCCCATATCCTATGGCCGTGCCTACTATGGCGCCCTCAGAGATCGGCGAATTGAAGAGCCTGTGGTAAGGGAGCGCCTCGGTCAGCCCGCGGTAAACAGCAAATGCCCCTCCCCAGTCGCGGTTCTCCTCTCCCCAGGCAGCCAGTGTCGGGTCCTTATAGAACCTGTCGATTATTGCTTCGAACAGCCCATCGCGCAGCTGGTAAAGCTTTACCTTGGAGACCGGATTTCCTGCCTTGTCAATGAAAAACCTTTCCTTTGTCTTTAACGATTTTACCCTGGGATTTTCCTCCATCGGGATAAGGACTTCAGGTACCCGGTCTTCCATCCTGTCAGCAGCTGCATTCGAGAACATCATCTTCCCGATGCTGTCCGGGTCGGAATCAAGGTCAAGGCGCGGAGAAATTTTGTCGTCAATGCTTAGTTTAAGGATATGACTGAGAAGCTCGGAGGTCTCAAGCTTTATTTCCTCGAGCTGATCGCTGCCGGCTATGCCCGCAGCAGTCATGGTCTTGCCGTATTCGGTTATCGAATCTTCATTCATCCAGGCTTCGATCTCCTCCTTTGACCTGTAGGATGAAGCATCAGAAGGGGAGTGGCCGCTGATGCGGTAAGTAAGGGTATCGAGAAGCACCGGCCCCTTTTTATGATCCAGTATTTCCCTTTTGCGGCGGAAGGCATCGATTACAGCCAGCGGATTATATCCATCGACCCGTTCAGCATGCATCATTTCGGGATTCACCCCGGCGCCGATCCTTGCCAGGATCCCGTAACCCATCGTCTCACCGGCAGTCTGCCCGCCCATGCCATACTGGTTATTCATGAAATTGAAGATGAGCGGCAATCCGCCTCGGTAATCCCCTTCCCACAGAGTGTTGTACTGGTCCATAGTTGCGAATGAGATCCCTTCCCACACTGGACCGCAACCCATCGATGCATCCCCGATGTTGCACACTATTATGCCCGGCTTGCGGTTGATCTTCTTGTAAAGGGCGGCACCCACAGAGATGTCGCCTGATCCGCCGACGATGGCATTGTTCGGATATATTCCGAACGGAGTGAAGAAAGCGTGCATGGAACCGCCAAGTCCCTTGTTGAAGCCATTCTCCCTGGCGAATATCTCGGCAAGGGCGCCATAGAGGAGGAAGCTGACGGCAAGCTCGCGGACCGGGCCTGCAAATCCCTTTTCAACCACTTTTAGCGCTGAACCTCCGAAATACCCGCTCATTATTGTGTAAAGTTCATCTTCAGTGAGTTTGTTGATTGCCGAGAGACCCTTGGCAAGGATCTCTCCATGGCTCCTGTGAGAGCCGAAAATATAATCGTCAGCGCCCAGCGTGTAGGCCATACCGACGGCTGCAGCCTCCTGACCCACCGACAAATGGGCCGGGCCGGGGTGGTTGTAGGGAATCCCGTTATACTCATTCTTGGTCTTGATCAGGTTGAGCATGGTTTCAAATTCCCTGATTATGACCATATCGCGGTAGATCCGGATAAAATCCTCATTTGTAAAATTTGCCCTTTCCTGGTCAATTGTCCTGCTGTACTGGTTGACCGGGATCTTCCCAAACTCGAGAAACCGGGCCTGTCGTACCACTTTTGGATCGATGTTCTGATTTTTTGGCATTGTTGAAGATGTTTTTTAAAATTTATCTGACCCCCCGCTCCCTCAGGGGGATCCTGATTCTACCCCCTTCAGGGGGATGGGTGCTAACTGTTAGTGAATTGCTCAATCTGCTCTTTAATTTCCCTGAGGAAAAGTGTTGCAGGTCCACCATCTATGGCCCTGTGATCATAGGTAAGCGAGAGGCCCATTACGGGAATGAAACCAAATGTGCTGTTTCCCAGATCCGCGGGTCTGTTCATTATAGTACAGACGCCGAGTATGGCAACCTGTGGAAGGTTTATCACCGGTGTAAAGATCTCGACGCCGTAATTTCCGAGATTTGATACGGTAAATGAAGCAGAGGTGCTTTTGATAAGCTCCGGATCTATCTTCCCCTGCCGGCAGGCTGTTGCGGCAGCCCTGAGCGCCCCGGAGAGGTTACGGAGGTCCATCCGGTCAGCGTCTTTTATGGATGGCACCATCAGACCCCTCTCAGTGTCGACGGCTATCCCGAGATGTATCCCTGAAAAGGTCCTAATCCTGTCGTCGAGGAAATGGCTGTTGGCTCCAGGGAACTTCTTCAGCGCCTTTATAATACACCAGCAGATCATGTCATTCAGCGTGATATCCGCAGCCTTCGGATCTTTTACCAGTTCCTCCTTGATCTTCTTCCTTGCTTCCAGGAGCTTCCTGACATCAGCGCTCATGTGATGGGTCAGCTGGGCGGAATTCTGGAGCGATGAATGCATTGCCCTGGCGATCAGCTTCCTTACATTCGTAAGAGGCATGTCCGTGAAAACATCTGCAGCCTGTTTCTCAATTGCGATCGGGCCCTGCCGGGTGAGCAGGTCGTCGATATCCCTTGTTATTATCCTGCCATATGGTCCTGAACCGCTTATTTGATTTATGTCGAGGCTTTTACTTTGAGCCAGGCGCCTGGCCCTCGGTGAGATGCGGATCCTGCCCTGTTCATTTCCGGCCGGTCCGGCGGGAGCAACGCTTGCTCCGGGGTCCGTTACGGCAGAGGGTGAAGCTGGTTCCGTAACCCCTGTATTGTGGATCATTCCTGTGGCCGGGGCTACAAATGATTCACCTGCCGATCCCAGGATCGCAACATTCTGCAATACGGGCACTTCCGCTCCCTCTGCAAAAAATATTTCAAGCAGGATTCCGTCGGAGGGTGATTCAAGGTCAAAAGCCGCTTTATCGGTCTCATATGAAAAAAGGATATCTCCGGCAGAAACCGGTTCTCCCTTGCTCTTGAACCACCGGGTAATTATGCAGGTCTCAACTGATTGGCCTTGTTTCGGCATTATAACTGGTATCGCCATGTCAGGAAGGTTTATTTGTGTCAGTCAGGCTGTTTGCTGCCATTTAACTTGTAAATATAAGTCAGTAAATCAAAAAATAACTGATTGTGAAACAATTAACAATTAATAGCTTACAAAAGTAAAAAAATAACTTGTATTTACAAGTAAAATTGTTTAATATTACAGAAAATTCTATTCCGCATGGTAAGGACCGGGAAGATCCCGCATTACAGGAAGCTCTATGAAGTGCTTAGGAAGCACATCACGGAGGGTATTTACAGTGAAGGTGATCTGCTCCCATCGGAGAATGAGCTCTGCCAGGTGTTCGGATTGACACGGCCCACAATCCGCCAGGCCCTCGGGAAGCTGGCAGGAGAAGGATACATAATCAAACACCAGGGAAAGGGCAGCATAGTGCAGAGGCTTCCCATCGACATTGGGATACTTTCGGTCTCCGGTACAACTTCCGCCATAGGCAACCGGAACCTGAAGACAAAGATCATCGTAAAGCCCCATCTTGTGCCCTGGCCCGGCGATTTCATATTCCTGCTGTCAGAACTTGAAAAGGAGTCGGGCTGTATTTATATGGAGAGGCTCCGCCTGCTCGATGAAGTGCCGATCTTCTATGACATCAGCTTTCTTCCGAATATCAACCTGCCCAGGATCACTTCGCGCCAGTTTGAGGACAGGTCTCTTTTCCAGATCCTAAGGGAGAATTACAACATCGAGATCAGGGGGGGTGAACAGAGGATCAGGGCAATCAATTCATCGGCACGGATCGGCAAGTTCCTGAAGCTGAAAAAGGGCGATCCGGTACTTCACCTCGAAAGGAAGATTGAGACAAATGTTAACGGCCTGTTCCTTTATTCATCGATCTACTGCAACACGGTACGCCATTCAATATTCGGGCGCTTCTGAAATTTCCGCGGAGGTTGTTTTTTAACCAAAAAAGCATACTTTTATAACCTTATACATTCGGAAAGCACAATTTGAATTCAACTATTTTTCAAACCCTAAAATCAGAAATCAGTTTATGAACGATCAGAAAAAACTATTGTCAAGGCGCAGGTTCCTTGGCTCGGCCGCCCTCGGCATGGCCGGGATGGTGATTTTACCTTCTGTGGCAAGCTCATGCAAGGGCAAAACAAAAGCCGTTGCTGCAACTACCGGTCCTGAAGTCCGGCTCGGATTTATCGGAATGGGACAGCAGTCGATGTTCCTTTTAAGCGGTTTTCTGCAGGTTCCGGGCGTTAAGGTTATGGCAGGCTGCGACGTTTACGGCATCAAGCGCAAACGCTTTGAGAAAAGAGTGACGGAGTTCTACAAGAAATCCGGCATCGATGCAAAGATTGACACATACGAGAAGTACCAGGATCTCCTGGCAAGACCCGATATAGATGCAGTGGTGATTGCAGTTCCTGACCACAATCATGCCATGATTGCCATTGCTGCATGCAAGGCCGGGAAGGATGTTTATCTCGAAAAACCGATGACCTTTACCATCAGGGAAGGACAGGAGCTAAGGAAAGTCGTCAGGGAGACCAACAGGGTACTTGCAGTCGGGAGCCAGCAGCGTTCCGACCCCGGGTTCCAGCATGCGGTCAAGCTTGTTCAGTCCGGCGCCCTCGGGACTGTTACGAAGGTAAATGCATATGTGGGAGCGCCTCCTACACCTTATAACCTGCCTGAAGAACAGGTTCCTGCAGACCTTAACTGGGATCTGTGGCTCGGCCCTCTTACCGTGAAGGTTCCGTTCAATAACCAGCTTGATCCTCCGATATCCCTCGATCCCGAAAAGAATGAGGAGTTCTGGGGTGCATGGCGCTGGTACAAGGAGACCGGCGGAGGATTTACCACCGATTGGGGCGCCCACATGTTCGATATTGCCCAGTGGGGACTCGGCATGGACAAAAATGGCCCTGTCGAGATCTCACCGATCGGCGACGGCACCGAATTCATCTCATGGAAATATGCAAACGGCGTAGTGATGACTTCCGAACCATTCGATTCCCAGCTTACCAAGGGAGTCAAGTTCTGGGGCGATAAGGGATGGATAGAAGTTGCTCGCGGCTACTTTAAGGCATCTGATCCCTCATTCAACCCTCCTGATTCAGAAAGCAGGGATGACGGACCGTATGAAACGAAGATCCCGCACCAGGTAAACTTCATTGAGTGCGTAAGGTCGCGGCAGGATCCTGTCGCCCCGGTCGAGATCGGCCACAGCAGCTGCACTGTCTGCAACCTCGGGAACATTGCATGCGACCTTAAGAGAACCATCAAGTGGGACCCGGCCGCAGAAACCTTTGTTGACGACACCGACGGGGAAGCAACAAAAAGGCTCCAGTACGAATACCGAAGCCCCTGGAAGCTTGTTTGACAGAAAGGTTACATAAATAAAATGAGGCCGGGAGTGTTCCCGGCCTCAATGCTTTTGATACAGTTAATAACTAGTCTACTTTTTTAACCTTGATAGCAACGGGACCCTTTTCCCTCATTTCAATCTCGAATTCTACTGCCTGTCCGGTCTCAAGTACGGTCTGAGGAGCTTCAAGACCCGAGCGATGGATGAAAATATCTTTCTGGTCTTCAGTCTGAAGGAATCCATAGCCTTTAACCCTGTCATACCATTTAACAGTACCTTTCATAGTCAATTGATTTATGTTTCCTACCTGTAATTATCACGTCTGCCGCTTCCGCCACCTCTGCGGTCATTATCGCCGCCCCTGTAACCAGTCCTTCTGTCAGTTCTTTCAATTGATTCATTAACAATAATTTTCCTGCCCTGTACTTCAGCACCATTGAGTTCTTCAATTGCTTTTTTTGCTTCAGCTTCGTTAGGCATCTCGACGAAACCAAATCCTTTGCTTTTCCCGGAGTACTTGTCGATAATGATTTTGGCTGATGTCACATCGCCATACTCTTCAAAAATTTCTTTTAATTCTGCTTCATTCATTTTAAAATGAAGACTTCCTACATAAATATTCATAATTCAATAGTTAAGGTGATTATTTAATGTCAAAGGTCAGACTAATTTTTCAAATGTGAAAATAAATGAGCATAATATGTTGTATTTTAATGATTTTTTATGATTTTAAGTGATTTTAACTACGCAGGAATACTTATTTTGATAATAGATAACATTAATATTACTTGTAACATTCCTTCCACAAAAATGTTTAATTTCGTTTCTTTTAAGTTCCAGATATGTGTTTCTTCCCGGTCATCTCTTCAATGTCCAGCCTCAGGACAACCAATCTTGCAAGGTTGCCGGGGTCAAAATTGAATCCCGTCTTTCCGGTATAGTGGTGCATAATGATCCCGAGGCCCGCGATCTTTTCATCGGACTCATTAATGACCGCTATGCTGCCCCATCCCACAACTGACCTGTAATTCATGCTGAAATCGCAAGCCCTGACTCCTTCAACAACTTTATGATCCGTGTCTACTTCAAAGCACGCCCGATTGTTCTTCCTTATCATTTCAAGCTTTCTCCCCCCGGTCGCACAGTGAAAGTAGAGACTTTTGCGAGGGCTGGCGGAATATCCGAAATTCATGGTCACTATGTATGGAACACCGCCGTCGGCAAGTGCGATCCTGCAAACATCAGCCTTCAGAATGATCGATTCAATCTCTGTTATATCGGTAGTCTGCCTCTCCTTTCTTCTCACAATTTCCGGTTTTATGCTTTATAAGGATTTCTTCAGGTGTTTAATGTACGTTAAAAATATCAAACAAAAATGAAGAATATTTATAACTTTGCCTGATCCATGTCGATTCTTAATCGTAATAACCAAATATTATTATGGGAAAAGGTGATAAAAAATCAAGAAGAGGTAAGATCATTCTTGGTACATTCGGGGTCAGGCGCCGCAAAAGGAAAGCTGCGAAGCCTGCCGTTAAACAGGCTAAAATAACCAGGGAAACAGAAGCTAAAGATAAGAAACCCCAGAAGGAAAAAACTGATGTCCGGCCAGCCAAAGAAGCTGCAGTAAATAAGGAGGTTAAGGAGGTTAAGGAAGCGAAGATTCCGGTGGCAGAGGCAGCTGAAACAAAGACTGGCGGGGAGAAGACGGCACCAGCCGGATCCCCGGAGCCAAAACCCGTGAAAGAACCCAAAGCAGTCAAAGAGGCTAAGCCGCCAAAGGAACCTAAACCTCTTAAAGAAGAAGCAGCATCAAAGCAGGCAAAACCCCCTAAAGAAAAAAAGGAATCAAAGCCGGCCGGGGCTGAAGCTGATAAGCCTGAAAAGAAGGAAACCAAACCCAGGAAAGAGAAAAAAGGCTAGCTTATTCCTGAAATGAGCGCATCATAATCATCAGGATCTATCTTCGCATTTATGATCACCGGTCCGCCCCCACTGAGAGCTGTCCTGACAGCACTTTTCAGCTGTTCCCCGGATCCTGCGTCAAGTACAGGTATGCCCAGGAACGTGCCGGAACCGAAAAGTTCTCCTGAATAGAGGCCGGTGCCATAAGGTGAAAGTTTCTGCCTTGCTTTTTTAAGCCGGATCAGATTCAATTCCCCATCAGAAAAAACAATGAAAATTACCGGGAGCCGGTATCTTCGTGCTGTCATTATTTCCCCGGCGGTCATCAGGAATCCTCCGTCACCCGTGATACAGACGACCGGAGCAGCCGGCCTCACAAGCTTTGCCGCCAGCGCCGCAGGAATGCCGAAACCCATTCCCGACCAGCCGTTCGTCATCAGGAGGTTCTTCCTGCCATTGGTCTTCCAGAGCTGACCCAGCAGGTGAAGATGCGAGCCGACATCA
>JGI20215J15232_1000344_pt1 | contig 9815 bp, 5 predicted proteins | sample WetSurMetagenome_2_FD_15232 | JGI IMG/M metagenome (IMG submission 15232) | reverse complement strand
ACCCTCAAACTCAAACGGGTGCCCAAAAAATCTAGACTACTACACAATGAAGCCAAGGCCAAAACAAACACCAGAAGAATGCATAACCTGCAAAAACCTAATCGACTGCGTATGCCTCACAAGCAACTGACAAAACTCTTCTTTGGTTGTTGTATACGCTGAGCAACCACAAATCTTCTTATGCGAACTTGTGGAAGAATAAATTCATTATTGGAGAGGATATTTGTAGCTAGATGTCCTAACTGCGGAAAAGAAGTTTACAAGCCGTTCCGCTCATTAAGTAATCATTTTTTCAATGTTGAAGCTTACCTTTGCGATAATTGTCAGACATGCTTCAAAGTGTCTGAATAGGGCATTTTTTGATAATTCTGTTTTTAGGAAAAATTTTTAAACGCTTAGGTTTGACTAAAATTTTGCGGTTGATGCCTCTGGATAGATTGCAAGCTATGGCTATGCTGAAAGAATTAGTGAATAATGACTTAATTGAGCCTTCATACGTTTCAATGGTTCAGGCAAAATCTGAACACTTCCAGATTCAAATTAAATGTAATTACATGAAATGGAATTGAGACGCATGCAAAAAAAACACAGCTTAACTATAATTGAGGATAAAGAAAGAAAATACTCGACGTTTTTTAAGCCACAAAGCTGGTTTAGCTTGTTGAGTCTATCAAACAACTTAACCCACAATCCACCTGTGAACACATAAGGCTAATTATAAGGAGGCTAATTTGTCGCTAAAACTTAATTCCCTATGTTGTAACTGCGTGGCTTCTAATAATCGCTTCAAGGCGTACAAGTAGTTTTTTTGCATGGTTATTTGTCCAAAATGCGGCGATAAAATCGCCATAACGGATAAGAGGTTAGAAATTTCGTTCTGCGTATGATTACGTTTTTGACTGTTGTGATACTCACTTTAGAACAACACATGATTCTCGAATAGAAAATGGATTACGACGTAAACCATTTTTAGGTTTACCACATTGAGGCCTATTTTATTGCAAAAAGCATACGGAAAAGGCATTTTTGTACGCACTAGACAATAAAACTATTAAGCAAGTTAGCGCCTACAAAAATTTGTTTGTAAAATCTTCAATATAGGACGTAAGGGTTCTTATGAAAAAAAATGAATCTAAAAGATCGGCATCTGAGCAGAAGTTCATTGAAGATACCTTAAATTATCTAAAAAAAATAGAAAAAAAGAACAGATGATCATTTCTAAATTTTGAGCCCCAAAATACTTAGAGTTGATAAGCAGGTCATTATTACAATTTAGGGACTAAATTGACCAATTTTCTATTTAGACGGTTGGGCAAATCCATTCTCCTACGATGGCTGGAGATGCGATTTAATGGGAAAAGAGGACTAATAAACACATTCACTGTCTTTGTCTTATTGTGTTGCTTAATTAATGTTTAAGATTCATATTCGTTATATGTCGATACATTGACTATTAACGACAAATTTAATGAACTGGTTTGCAGCACTTTCGCTTGGTTCAACAATCATTTCTCTTTTACTATGAATCACAGTTTATTTTTTGAATGTGTAAGAGTTTAGCAATCTGCAAACGTATTGTTAAAGCGCATGAAGGAAGTATAACGTTTGAATCTATCAGAAACCAAGGTTCAACATTTATGTTTACTTTATCTATTAATCAAAGTTCAATGTTAAAAGAAAAAGAATCGATTTTTTGCTAAGAAAAAATATTCGGTAAAAACTAAAAAGAAATTAACTAATAAGGCATTTTTAATCGTTGAAGATAAAGGACAGCATGTCTCCGATGTCTTCTTTCTTGAAATTTGGCGTTTTCTTGGACGCTAAACTACGTAGGAGATAGGGATTAAACCTATCTTGTTTTCCGAATGCATTATTTGCGAGTTTTTTGAAAGCCAATCGGAAAGTTTTTGGCATTCATGAGGTCTACATGTGAAAGTTCCCGCTCGTGAATCGTGTTTCTTGCAGAAAGAGCAGGGAATTCCTGTTTCCTTATCCATAAACAACCTGAGAATACTTATTTGAGAATGGCTTTATCGTTTATGAAGCAGAAATCAAGAGCAGTATACAGTTAAAGAACTTGTTTTCTTCCTTTCGGCGAAACGATTGTGCCAGGGTTAATATTTAGGTTAATCACTTTTGAGCGCGTGTAATTGTTTTAGCAACATTTTAGTGGGACTACTAAATAGTGCTGAAACTACTGTGCAAACAAAGTATTTTTGTGTGTACTAAGATTTATCCAACAACAAATGGATTATTTTTCTAAAACTGACCTCAACCGCTTATTTTTGCATATACCAGAAGGCGTTTGCGAAGTTACAATCTGCGGCTCAGTTGAGTTGTTCTTGAAGATAAGAAAGTAGGTGCCGCCAGGGTATGGTGAGCCTTCGATTGTGCCGTTAGTTGTGAGCCCGCTTTGCTATGGTTAGTTTAGTTTTTGGGTTTCTCTTCATTTGAAATGGGTAAAAATGTCTCAATTCTTTTGTTGATGCTCTGATTTTTCTTTTGGACCTCTTTGAGTCTATATTTGGAGTCTGTTTTGTGTTTTAAACTATTTACTTTGGATTTTTTCGTTGTCATTTCTTTTCTTACTCTAAGAATTTTTTTGATTCGAAGAATTTGATTTCTTATTAGGCATGGAAACATTGTTTCAATTAATCCTTATCAGNTGTGGTAGTGTATATGCAGTTTTCGGCTTGTTATATTCGCCGGGAGGGAAATTAAAATTAAATCTTTCTCTANTCCATCTAACTAAACATTAACATGCCACACTCACCACGCTAAAACNCACCNCTCCAACACTCCCATAAGGAAAGAGAAAAGCATCTCGGTTAGCTTCNATACAATCTATTTAACGAATAATAGAGCCTCTTCATTAATCAATGAGTTAATTGTCTGCATGGTGCTCTCTCTATAGAGTCTCGGAGATAATTCGTGAAAGGATAGTCCAACCGTGCTTTACCCTCAGTTTCTTCGCGCCTATCCTTGCACGGTAACTTATGGGAACCTCAACTATTCTATAACCCTTCTTTTCTACGTAACTGTTCAGTTCCACTTCTATGTCGAAGTTCTTGGATTTGGGACTCCAGTCCCGCATCAGATCCGCTCTAACAACCCGCAATCCCGTAAGAGGATCTTTTAGGTCTATGTTGTTTAGCAAAGTGTGAACGGAGGCGATCAGCTTGTTGCCGATGTAGAAAACCTTTTTCATATCCTTGATCGGGTAAGTAGGATTAAACCTGTTTCCGCACACCATACCTACCGTTGGGTCGTCTTGCAAGAGCTTTATCATTTCAGGAATAAATTCCACTGGGTACGTAAAGTCTGCATCATCAATTATAACATACTGGACCTTGTTGTCTAGGTATTTGAGCACAAAGCATAAGGCATCCCCCTTGCCCTTGCCTTCCTGAGAAACAACGTCCGCACCCAAATCTTTTGCAACACGAACCGTATTATCACTGCTGTTCCCATCAACAACCAAGATTTTAAGACCTGAAAACTGAGTTCTAAGCTCTGTAATAGTGTAATTTATGCCTTCTTCTTCATTTAGAGCTGGAATAAGACATGCCGAAACGGCGACCCATGGAAATTTTTCGTTTCCTTTGTCCATAACGAGCCATTACTATTCAGCTAGAATACAGTCTAATAAAGGATAATTCGACAAAGCCAATATATCAAGTTAAGCAGTACGGTTTATCAGGAGCTATATTCAGCTTCATTTGTAGCTATCATAGTTCTACATGAAAAGATCGATGTTACTTGAGAAAATAGTGGTTCCTCTACTGAGTTACTGTGTTTTTTCCGTTAAAACGCCGATTATCTTCTCAGCGGTTCTCCCGTCACCAAACGGATTAACCCAAGCTCTTTGGCGCTTAACCATTACTTTTGCAGCTTCAAGAATCCGATTAGGATCAGTTCCTGCCAACATATTTGACCCAACCTCTATGGTTTCAGGTCGCTCCGTATTATCCCTCAACGTCACACAAGGCACGCCAAGAATACATGTCTCCTCCTGCACACCACCGGAATCCGACAAGACCAACAAAGCCCTGCCTTCAAGATTCAGAAAAGACAAATAATCCAAAGGGTCAACCAAACACAATCCATCTGTGTTTATGTTAAATTGCTCTAGTTGCTTTCGTGCACGTGGATGAATAGGATAGATTACTGGAACACCAAATTCGCTATGAACTAACTGCAAACCCTTGATTATGCCCGTGAACCGATCTTGGCTGTCTACATTTTCCTGCCTATGCGATGTAACCAACATAAACTTGCCCGAATTAAGACCCAACTCGCCAAGAATTTGGTTTTTAGACTTAGTAATTTCCAAGTTCTGGACAACTGCATCAACAACTGAATTGCCAACCACGAAAACTTGTTTTTCTGCGATGCCTTCATGAAGCAAGATTTCCTTCGATTTACCTGTAGGCGCAAACAAGTAATCCGAGCAATGGTCAGTTAAAACCCGGTTGGTTTCCTCAGGCATCTGTCGGTCGTAACTCCGCAATCCAGCCTCCACATGCCCAACCTTAATTCCTAGTTTTACAGCGGCTAATGCTCCTGCAAGAACAGTATTCGTGTCACCCTCAACTAACACCACGTCAGGAGATTCCTTAATTAGAATCTCTTCAATACCAGCTAGCATCTTACCTGTCTGTTTTCCATGCAAACCAGAGCCTACATCAAGATTATATTTTGCCAAGGGTAACTCTAACTGTTCAAAAAAGACTCTATCCATGCTGTAAGAGTAATGCTGGCCTGTATGCAAAATAAAAAAATCCGTAACTAGGCGTTCGCATTCTCTGATAATAGGTGAACACTTGATGATTTCAGGTCGCGTCCCCAAAATTATTGCAATTCTCAATTTTGCAGTTATCTCCAGTACCTCGATGCTTAGGTATGATTCGTGTAGGTGAACTTAATAGGTTTACCATAATGTGGTTCGTTTTTTTGGTTGTGCAGGCGCTACTTTTTGGTGGTTATCTCTTTGCAAGAAACAGTGGCTAAGCAAAACATAGCTATTCTTAACGCAACTAACACAATGAAAAATGTGTATCATTCATTCTGTTTACCTATAGACGTTCTTTTCTAACTTTTGTTTATCTAAATTTAATTGATTTAAAATTTTATATACAGATTCAGTGCTAAGAAAATAGTGGAGAAGAGAAACTGCCAGAACCAATTAAATTTGTCAAAAATTTATCGAATAAACCCGAAAATCTTGACGACTTGCCTAGTTCCAATAAGGAGGATGCAGTGAAACTTATTGAAACCGTAACTGAAAAAATGAAAGTCCGAAAGGATAAGGAAGATACCGTAAAAATTCTTGAAGCCTTATCCCAAAGAGCGAAATTCTTGGAAAACGAAGAACAAAATATTATTGTCACAGAAAAAAATAATTGTGTTTTCGAAAATAGTTGTTATGCCGCAAAATATAAGAGTAGCCCATGCCCCTGCGAATTCTACAGAATATAAAAAGAAATAAGACATTAAAGTAGGCGGTAGCTTCCAAACATTAGTTACGCAGCGTGGGGAAACTGGCAGATTTCTTATCAAAAAAGGTGAAGGGTTTACTGGATTTTTTTTCCACAATTGCCACATAATGTGGATACATTTGGATTACTGGCTCCGCAGTAGCTGCAAGATTCATATTTTTCATAGCTTTTTGAAGCTGTAGCTTCTTTTTCATGAGGGTCACTCATATAATCGATCATCCTTTAATGGGGGAGATTATCGCTTAAGTGATCAAGCGTTTCAAAGATAAATAAACGAGTGGTAGTATGGTTGCAACCACATTTTTTACATTAAATTAGGTTTATCTGAGATTCATAAGATTTTATTAATTATGCGCCAAATAAGAAATGTAAATGAGTTATGAAGAACCAGAAGAAAAGAACCAAAGAACGAAGAGATAAAATATTGTCTGAAATCCTCAAATGAAACCTTTCTAAATTATACGGTCCAAGTCAAATTAAAGTTTCATCTTAGCCAATTCTCTGTTGATTTGTTGACAAGTTTCGTATACATCCTCGATTTGAATCGGGAGTCCTTTAACCTTTGACTGAAATACTCCAGCAGACATTAGAATAATTCCAAGAGTCTCGCTAATAACTGGCACTGGGACCAAAAAAACAGTTATTCCAAGCTTGATCAGCGGAGAGACAGAACCTTTGTTCGCTCCTCTAAACAGCTTCTTTGCTCTATTTGCTTCTTCCAAAGAATTGCTCAATAAGGTGATTGTTTCCTGATAACTTAATCCCCTCTCACGTAGCACCTTTATGAAAGTTGCAGTATCCTCAATTTTGGCGTTAACCATCAATTTGCCTCCGCATGGCACAATTTCTTCTGTTAATTAAAGAAATAGAAAACTCCAAGAAGATTTACCTTTCTTTTCAATCGGTTCTGTAAAATTTATGCAAACTTTCCAAAGCAGGGGATATTCGATATAATTGATACAAAAAGTCATCTTTGAGCCCGAGTTTACTTTAGACTCTAAGCCAACCGAGTAGACAATGATAACAAGTTTAATTAAAAGAGAGCGTCCATTATGAATTAGCAGTTGATTTCATGTCACATGAGAAAATAGTTGTGTCTGAAATACAAAAATTCATTCTTCCCTTCTCTGAGAAAATAGATACTTCCACTAAACTTGACAAAGATGCCGCAACTGAAGTGGCAGCGATATTTGCATTAGCAGAAATGGACAGAGAAAAGGGCAGTCGCATCATTTCAAGGCGCTTAGGCGAGAAAATCAACTTCATTGCAAAGATTGGATACCCCTTCTGGGTGTACCCACTTTTGGATAAAGTCGCTTTGTTCGATGGCTTAAACTTATCAGAACATGTATTGTCCTACACTAAAATAGCAAATGTAAAACATTTTCTAGATGGGCTAAAAAATAGTTTAAGGAATCGTGAAAACTTTGAGTATTTCCTATCGGAACACGGACAATACTTTGCGAAAACAGACCTTAAAGCAAACCTGAAATTACATGGCCTAATCACCAAAATAGGCATGTTAAACGAATTTGGCAATTACCAAAAAGAGGCGACAAGAGTAATTGACCAGTTTGCAAATATTGGTTTATTATCTTCTTCTATTAATCAATCAAAGCTTTTTTCAGCAACACAAGAAATCACTCGGTTGCATGCAACGCTGGAAAGAGAAATTAAAAATCTAAATGCCTCCATTGAAGTGCTAGGAAAGGGCTCACTTCAGTTCCACAACGAGCTTCACGATGAAATCGAGGCAGTCAAGCAAGAGTTCGATCTTAGCATAAAGACTGAAGAGGCCGCTGTAGCTCCCATATTAGAAGGAATACGCGAGGAACATGATCAGAAAACCGCTGCTTTAGCCAGATCATACAAGGCAAACCAAGTTCCACTGCATGCTGAAAAGATAAAACTCATAAAATCTAAGAATGAATTAACCAACGAAATAGAGCAATACTGTGCAAACGCTAAAATTGTTGTGAGTGGCGATGAAAGCTCGAGGCCTCATTGGAAGAGCAAGATCAAAGAAGCAAAGGAGAAATTGTCTGAAACAGAAAAACAACTAAAATTAAATGAAAGAGAACTTCGGGAACTGGAAGAGAGAAGAGCCTCTGAAGTTTTGCAGTTAAAGTCTGCTAAAGAATCTGAGATTAAGGATGCGAGGAAAAAGATTGTAGAGTTAGAAGCATCAAGGGATGCGAAAATTTTAGTTGCGAAACAAGAAATGGAGAAACTGGCAAGCGAAACAAAACTGATCAGTGATCAAATAGGAAAATTACTGAAGTTAACAGAAGCAAGCATCGCTCAATTCGACAAGCTGGGCATAAAATCCTTCTCTGAGAATTTTGACAAAGCTCTTGTCTACATGCCCTTCTACGTGATATCTTATCAAAAAGAAACAAGGAATCGCTATTTGATTGTGCCACCCTCTTCGATGAATGCTATAGATATGTCGACAAAACTTAGGGCGATACTTGGAAGGGCAAGAATCAAGTCCTTTCTTACGCCAAGATTCAAAGAGTTAGCGTCTGTGGCTAAGAATATTCAGACGCAAAGCCAAGGAAACAGCATCTTTGCAGCAGAACTAAAGCAGGTAGGTGCAATTAACAATATCTTGGTCATGGATTGGATCCATGATGAAGTTGATAAAGGCTTAACGTGTTTGAAAAATCAAGGCTGGTTAAATGACAAAGAATACGGGGCTGTTGTTGCAGGCGCCAAAGCCACTCTAAAACCGTCTGGCTAGCTGCACCCTTCTTTGGATAGGATTACTTGGTGTTGGCGTGTACTTTGGTTGTTTGCTAAGATGTCGTCCCAGTAGTTAGTTTTTTGGACCTCTTATTGCCTTAAATATGGTTAGAATTTCGATTCTGCCAATAAACATCGCCACGATTAGAATCCATTTAAAGATTGCCGGCAGATCAAGCGTTGTAGCGCCTGAGCTTATACCGTTGGTTGCCAGGGCAGAGCCAATCTCAAATATTGAATTATAAATGTTGGTGCCTGATGCTGCGAATGCTATGCTTAAGACGATAAGAATTGCTATGAAAGTAATCAAGTAGATGAAGAGGGATTTTAGCTCTTCTCTTGTTGGTTCATCTTCATTTTTGCGTATTGCATCGATGATCTGCTTGATTCTGGCTATTTTTATTCCGCCAGCCTGGCTGAAGCTGCAGCCTCCGATTAACACTAAGATGAAAAAGTAAACTGCGGCAGGTGGAAATGCTGAGTTAACAGGAACGTATTGAATTCCCGTTGAGGATAACATACTTACTGAATGGAAAAGCGCATCGAATGGGTTGATCCACGCTAAAAGCGAAATAATGATTGTTGATAGGCCGATTATTATGAAATAAAGTCTGATTTCTGGGGTCATGAGTTCTTTAATTTTTAGGTGGAAGAGGTTGTATAGGAATTTGAAGTTTATTCCGCCCAGTAACATTAGTAGGATGACGCTTGCCTGGAAAATGCCTATTCCCGCTGTTATGTTTGGTTGGTATCCGCCCGTTAGTATATCCATGGCTGCGCAGCTTGCGAATATGAGGTTTGGCGAGTAAGCGTAGTAGAAGATGGCGGTAAATAAAGCAACAATTATCGTGTAGATTACCATTATGGAGAGTAGCATTTTTCGGTAGTCGTCGGTGATTCTTTCTATCCCCATAATGTTGAGGTATTTGTCGATGTCTTCTTGGGGGCACATGAAGGCGATGAGTATGTAGATGAAGCCAATGCCGCCGATGAATTCGACAAGGCTACGGTAAAATAGCAGCGATAACGGGAGTGTTTGGGGGTTGGATATCATGGAGAATCCAGTTGTTGTAAAACCACTGATGGTTTCAAAGTAAGCGTTAGTGAGTAGGTCTATTGGGTTTGTGCTGTTAAAGACGTTGTTCCAGATGTAGGGAACCATCAGAATCAGAGGGATTATCGTGAATGTCAAGAGCATTAACCAAAGAGAAGTTTGCTCGTCGACCTCTTTGTGCTGTGCAAAAGAATTAAAGGCAAAGCCTACTCCAAAAGCTATAAAGCAGGTGACGATTATGCTTGCAACTGATTGCAGTTCGCCGTTTTGTAATCCAATGGCTATTGGCAAAATAAGAAGTAAACCTGAAACCTGGAGAATAAATCCCATGTTAGCAACGATTCTGCGAAGTCTATCCAATGCGTTCTCCAAAATGGCGATATACACATCTTCTATATTAAAGCTTAAGCATCGAACCAAAACCAGATTTTTCCAGCGTTTGTTCGGCTTCAAGATCTTTTAACGGTTAGCCTATGTTTTAGCCGAGAGATAGCTCAATTTCTGTACTTGGTCAAGTG
>JGI20215J15232_1000343_pt1 | contig 9830 bp, 5 predicted proteins | sample WetSurMetagenome_2_FD_15232 | JGI IMG/M metagenome (IMG submission 15232) | reverse complement strand
TAAGAGCCTTGTAGTCTAACATGGCGCTAGAACGAATGAAAAAAGGCGAGAATGATGGAAGAGTATGATGTCATTGTAGTTGGAGGCGGCGTTGCAGGTTCAGTAGCCGCAAGGTTAAGTGCAAAAGAAGGGTTCAAAACCCTTCTAATTGAGAAATATAAAACACCTAGAAACAAACCTTGCTCAGGAATACAATTTCAATACTTCGAAAAACTCATTGAGAAGATTATCTTTTCTCTGATGCTGCGTTCTCCCCCGCTTAGTCTTCAACGACTGGAACTCAATGAAGTAACGCAGAACCATACGCGAACTGAAAAAATCAGGACATGTTGCAATCCTTCAGACGTAATAATTATGGGCAAATTCCATAGGTTCATTTGGGCTATGGGGTGACCTGGAGTCAAGAATAGTATTGTGCGCGCGCTCGGATTTCCATCTAAAGGTGGAAAAAGAACTCATTTAGAAGGCGCATTCGGAGCAGAGGATTTCCTGTTGCGTCTTTTTTGTTTATGTGTTGTACAGTTGCTTTTTGGGGGTTTCTATTAGTGGTTGAACTGTTGAAGTTCCAGTTTTGTGGATATTCCTGATTTTGCAATGTTGTTTTTTGGGTTTTATTAGGAGTTCCGAGTGTTTTGGTATGCTTTGGTATGCTTCTATTATGCAGTGGCGTTTATATCGGAGTTTATGGTCTATAAAGACTTGCGACAATATGTCCGCAATAGGACCTATTGTACACTCGTACAACAAAAATACAACAAACAAAGGGAGAGAAAAAGAAAATGGTTAACGCACAAAAAGAAATTCAAACCAAACTAACAAAAGGTTTACTAGACCTAATAGTCCTCGAATTACTAGACGCGCGTCCGATGCACGGATACGAAGTAATAACCACTATCCGAAAGTCCTTCGGCGTCTACTTGGGACCAAGCACAGTATACCCACTACTGAATGGATTAGAGAAAAAGCACTACATAAAAAGCGAATGGAACATGCAAACTGAACGTCCAAGAAAGGTCTACCAACTGACAAATGACGGGAAAGCAGTATTTCACTTCACTGCAAACTCGCTTAACATCATATGCAAAACCATTGGAAACGATAACAAACAAATGCCTGATGCTGAATCAAACCAAGTGAGCTCTACCCCAATCTATGCTCACTAACAAGAGTAAGCGCCAAACAAACAACATCGCTCTTCTTTTGATCGCGTGCGCCAAGGCAGGTGCTTCTCCCTTTAATGTAGATTCGATCAACGCTACTTTTTGATTGTTTATCTCATCTAAGGTCGTGACAAATGTCTCAGAGAAAATTAGTTATCTCGGGTAAGTGGCGCAAATATCCATGAGATAATGAAAAGGTAGTTTTTCTCCTAATTTTTTTAATTTCTAAACAGATTAAGAAAGTATTTTGGCAGAAGTTTTCTTGGAGGAAGCAATACGAAGCGGGAGTGGGCTCAGAGTGGTATGGAAGATGCAATAGGTGATGGCGAACCATCAAATGCATTTCCCTCTGAGCCAAACCCAAATTCAATAAAAACATGCTCTATTCTAAAGCATTATGTTCGCAGAATCTATATTTGAAAAAACATTTCAGGTGAATTCTCTCTTTTCTCTATTCGAGAAATTCAAGGAGCTTGGCGGGTAACTCACACAAAAAGTTTTTGTTTGAGAAAAGAGTCAGTTTATCAACTTGCGCATAATATTCAAGTGACGGCTAAAGTGAAGCAAGTCTCCAACTATACAACAACTAAAGAGAAGAAAAATAGGCAACCCCAAGAAAAATTTCGGCTAGGTCTAAGAATATGTCGCGGAGTAGTCTCAAACTTAGTTGGCGCTAGGGCTCCACTGTTTTGCGGCCATAAAATAACTTATAATTGCAACCTCAAATGTAAAATGTGCCCTTTCTGGAAAAGATCCACCACAGATTTGAGAATAGAGAATGAAAAAGCAATTCTTAGGCGAATTTATGATTCAGGTGTTTGTGCGATCGCGTTTGAAGGCGGAGAACCACTTCTGAGAAAGGATTTGTGCGAAATTCTTAATTTTTCTAGGTCTTTGCCCTTGCAAACGAGTCTAGTCACTAATGGAACTCTGCTCGAATCCAAAATAGACGAGATAGCTAAGTACATCAATGGTGGCATCTATGTTTCGTTAGATGGCATTGAAAAGACTCATGACGTAATCAGAGGTGTCAGTGGCTGTTTCAAAAAAGCGATAGAAGGCATTAGTGCAGCTTCAGGAAAAATTCCTGTGGCAATCAACACGACGATAATGGCTGAAAATATCCACGAGATTGAAGACCTCGTTAAATTGGCAAAGGAATTGGATGTAAATATATCCGTTGCTGTGGCCCATGAATACTGTAACGCCAATGTGTCCTCACCAACAAGTCAAGAAATCAGAGAGGTAGCCACAAAGCTTATCAAATTGAAGAAGAAGGGTTATCCTCTTGTAAATTCAGTCAGTTATTTTAAAGTCATTGCAAAAGAGAAAAAATGGATCTGCAAACCATGGTCGACAATTAACGTAAGTCCTCAAGGATGTTTGGTACTTCCTTGTTATGTTCGGAATGAATACGCGACAACCATTTCCGTTTTTGAAACTAGCATCAAAACTGCGATATCCGGTTTTGACTGGAGAGAAACACAGGAGTGCCATGAATGTAGTCTCCATTGCTATGTGGAACCGTCTTTGGTGCTTTCTTATGATTTTGGAGCCTTTTGGAATTGGGCTTTCCCTTAGAGGACCGAAACAGTAATTTTTGTGTGTGGGGACTAAATTCTAATCCAACCAACCAAACCATTACTCACTCGACTGCTTTTCAGAAAAAACTACTCAAGGACAGTATACAGGATTCAACATAGATGGTCAGATATCAGGATCATAAGGACACGGAGATAATTCAGACTGTATAGGGTATAGTCGGAAACGAGTATACTATACTTTCTGAGATTGGCTCGGTTTAGAAAACCATTGCCAAGCTTGCCGTAAAACAGCCATCTACCAACGAGGCAGTATTTTGAGAAAGTTAGTCGTTGGTGGAGTAACAATACCATTTACAGATTTTGTTTATTGCATTTTCGGAATATCCGTTTTTGCTCAGAAGGTCTCGATAGGAGAAAACGCTTTTTTGGTTACGGTGGTGACTCCTTCATTATATATTAAGATAAGCGACTCATAATTAAAATTTTAATCGTGGGGGCACCCAGCAACAGATATAATGAATCCTCGCGGCTGCGTTAAATTTTAGTCTTCTCTCTTTCGAACGTACGCCTGCTTACTCGCTCACTCGCCTATGCACGCCCCCGCCCGCGTGTTTGAATAACCTATCATAAAAGGCACACGGATATCTGTTGAATTCATCCTTAATCTGCTTGCTAACGGTCGGACAACTGAAAAGATCCTCAAGAATTATTCACAACTCAAGAAAGAAGATGTAATTGCAGTTTTAAGATATGCGACTGAAATTTTGACAGAAGAGACGGTTTTTCCACTGCCTTGATGCAAGTTTTGGCAGGCGGGGAGGATTTGCACCCCTCGCAAGTGGAGATGTCACCCACAAACCCTTTTTCTTTTGTTTGCGACTGTTGGCAAAGACTTTTATCAGTTAGTCCACAAACGAATATGTAAGAGACTATTTTCCGAGGGCTGTTTTTTGAGGCAGAACAAAGACAGATATCAAATCTTAGCCGAGTGCAAGAAAGCTGAAAAGTTATTACAACAAAGCGAGGAGCGCTTCCGCTCAGTACTAAACAATTCCTTGGACGTAATCTATCGCCTGAACCTTCAAACTGAACGCTATGAGTATATGAGTCCCTCCTGCAAAACCACTTTGGGTTTTGAAGNCGAAGAACTGATGACAATGAGCAACGCGGAAGTCCTCTCGCGTGTTCATCCTGAAGATTGGGGTTCTTTGAAGACTGAGCTAGAAAGAATAAACAAAGTTGGAAAGGGGGTTTCTCAGTATCGTTTCAAGGGTAAAGACGGGAAATACTCTTGGTGGCTGAATCAAATGGTTGTCACCAAAGACGAGAACGGTAAACCGCTTTTCCGAGATGGTTTCCTACGAAATGTTACCGAGAGCAAGAAAGCCGAAGAAGCTCTTAGAGTTTCTGAAGAGAAATTTTCGAAAGCATTTAGAAATAGTCCTATTGCAGTGACGTTAACCCGCGTAAGCGATGGTAACGTAGTTGACGTTAATGACTCAGCAGCTGAGCTCCTTGGGTACACACGTGATGAATCCATTGGGAATACTGTGGTTGAACTGAACGTTTGGGCAAATCCTTCTGAACGAGCCGAACTAACGGAAATGCTGAAAAACAAAGGTTTCGTTAATAACCTAGAAGTTGTTTTCCTAAAAAAAGACAAAACTCATATTAACGCTCTTGTCTCGGCATCGCTTATCGAGATTGAAACCGAACAGTTTCTTCTATCGTCTGTCATCGATGTAACGGAACGCAAGAAAGCCGAAGAAGCTTTGAGAGAAAGTGAAAAACTGTACAAAACTATTTTTGATAATCGTGAGGATGGCTTTGTACTAGTTGAGCCGCTATACGATGAAAATAACCAAACATGTGACATTCGTTTCTTGCAGCTGAATTTGGCGTACGAACAACAAACTGGCACCAAAGCAGCCAAAGTTGAAGGTAAAAGAGCCAAAGAGGTTGCCCCAAATCTTGAGCAAAAATGGATTTCATTATGTGGAGAAGTTGCAAAAAAAGGAAACCCACTGCGAATTGAGAGTTTTAATCAGCGTACCAATAAATGGTATGATGCAAATTATATTCCATTTACGAGAGGTCGCGTTGGCATTCTTTTTAGAGATGTGACCGAACACAAAAATCTGGAAAAGCAATTGCAAGAGAAAGAGCGTTTAGCTGCTATCGGAGCCACTGCGGGTATGGTTGGTCATGATATTCGCAACCCATTGCAGGCAATTACGAGTGATGTCTACTTGCTTAGGTCGGATTTATCTTCATTGCCTGAAAGCAAAGAAAAAGAGAGCATAAAAGAGAGTTTGGATGGAATCGAACAGAATGTCCAGTATGTTAACAAGATTGTCCAAGACCTTCAGGACTACGCAAGACCAATAGCACCTGCGCCCCGTGAAGTTGATGTTGAAACGATATGCGAGGGAGTCCTCCTCAAGAATGGTGTTCCAGAGAATGTTGATGTATCCTATAAAGTGGAGAGGGAAGCAAGAAAATTAGTTGTTGATGCAGATATACTGAAACGAATACTGACTAATCTGGTTAATAACGCTGTTCAAGCAATGCCCGAAGGTGGAAAATTGTCTGTTCATGTTTACCGAAACGACGAAAGCACGATTATAGAAATTAGCGATACAGGAAATGGAATTCCAGAAGATGTCAAGCCAAAATTGTTTACTCCTTTGTTCACGACAAAATCTAAAGGTCAAGGATTTGGATTGGCAGTAGTTAAACGAATGACTGAAGCACTGGATGGTGCTGTCACCTTTGAAAGTAAGGTTGGGGAGGGCACCAAGTTTAGGGTAAGTTTGCCTCCACAGAATGTAGGGAAATAATCATCGGTAACAAGGACGTTGAGAACAAACCCCCTGCAATCTACGCCCGTGGATTGCTTTGAACTCCTTCCGAAGTGGAGATATCTCCCGCAAACCCAAAAATAGTTGGCTTTAGCCTGCCTTGATATACCGATTACAATGTAAGCTCCCATGAAGATAAACTTCGCCTGTCTTGTTGACAAGAAAGTGTGGCGTGCCAAAGTTGCGCGCGCTAACACCCGCGAAAAAACCTGGTTGTAACTCTCTTCGAGCCTCGCGCGCACAAAGACAAAAAACTGTAGCTCAAATTCACAAACGCACACAATAAGACAGAAAGGTTGGAAGACCGAGTTTTCAGAAAAGAGCAAAAAGCAAAAAGTTTATCGCCTAACAAGAACCATTAAAGTTGGATGGAGTGCGCCAGCTTTTGTACGTAGGGGCTCACGAGAAAGTAAACATCGGAAAATGCCCAAAATGTGGAACATTTGTTACATCACCTAGAAGGAAGTGGATAGAGGATGGATGGCTGGAAATAGGTCTTTTCGACTGCCCAAAGTGCAAGAAGCCCTTCCGAGATATACTATACAAGAAGGACTACTAGAGTGCGCTCGCCTTTTTGATTTCGGATCGCATGAGTCCGTTTTTTCTTTATGACTTCCTGCAGCAGATCGCTCTGAGTGGGAACGGCCGTGTTTTTTGATTGAAATTTAGATATGTGTTGAAAATCTGGCCGACCCATGGGGCATAAAACCAATCGAAGGGAGATCATTCGCAAATCCTCTTTCTTAGTGTTTAAGAGCTACGAGATCAGTACGCGACGTGACGTAGTTTCCGTGTCAGCATTTTTCTTAGTTCTTCAAGCAGAAGAGCCGTCGGAGCCAGTAAAAGAAGTAAAAGTATGTCCAACGGAAGCAGTGGGGCTGTGCCGAATAATGGCTGAAGGAACGGAGTGTATATGATCGCTGCCATTACGGAGATTTGTCCCAATATTCCTATGAAAATCCATCGGTTTCTGAAAGGAGATAGCCGAAATGCTGATGATGAACTCGTTCGTGCCGAAAAGAGGTTCCCAAGTTGTCCCATCATTATTCCTGCCATGACTATCGTGGTACCTCTTGCATATATCATGGGATCGAGCACGGTGTTCTGGCCTAGAACCCATCCTCCAATTCCCCAAACGTGGAAAGCCCAATAGATTGCACCAACCGATACAATCACCCCTAGATAGAGACCTTTGATTAGTGTGGAAATATTGATTAATCTAGTTCCAATTTTCCTTGGGGGCTTCTTCATAACGTCGGGTTCAGGAGGCTCCATTATCAGTGCAAGGGAAGGAAGGACATCCATCCCAAGGTCTATCGCAAGCACCTGAATTACAAGTAGAGGAAGCGGGGTTTGAAGTAGTACGAAGACGACGAACGCGACTAGCTCAGCCCAGTTGTGAGTGTAGACATAGCAAACGAATTTCCTTAGGTTATCAAACGTTGACCTTCCCAACTTTACCCCTTCGACTATCGATGAGAAATCATTGTCCAGAAGAACCATATCAGCAGATTCTCGTGCCACGTCGGTTCCACCTGCACCCATGGCTATACCCACATTTGCTTCAGTGAGAGCTGGGGAGTCATTCACGCCATCCCCCGTTACTGCCACCACTTCACCCATGGATTTCAGGATGTGCACTATCCTTAGTTTCTGTTCGGGTTCTATCCTGGCAAATACGGACTCTCCTTTAACGAGGATGTCTGCTAGGTCTTTGTCACTCATCAGAGTGAGCTCGCTTCCTGTGAATACTTTCTGATCCTCTAACGATGTAATACCCACTTTCTTCGCTATAGAATATGCAGTAAGTTCGTGGTCGCCCGTCAGCATAATTACTCTAATGCCCGCATTCTTAGCTTCTTGAACAGCTGCCTCTACCTTTGGTCTAGGCGGATCGAACAACGCTGCCAAACCCAGAAAAATCATGCCTTCTTCGACATCTTGGGATAGATTTTTAGGTTCGTTCGGAAGGACTCTTGTTGCCATTGCGAGAACTCGAAAACCTTCTGAAGCAAAATTACTCATCTGTTTTGTTACGACTTCTTTAATTTCGTCTGTGAGAGAAACGTATTTGTTGTGATAGAAAACGTGAGTACATCTTCTAAGAACTTCCAAGCCAGCTCCCTTTGTAAAAGCGGTTATCTTTCCATCTGGACCACGGTGAACACTCGTCATCATTCGCCTATTGGAACTAAATGGAATTAGACCAATTCTCGGATTTTCCACAAATGCTTTACTGACGTTAAAATCTCCCTTTCCAGCGAAGACGAGAAAAGCCCCGTCAGTGGCATCTCCCAAAACCGTCCATCTACCAATTCTGTCCGACGGCGCATTCAGTTTGGCATTGTTGCAGAAAGCACCAACCTCCAAAAACTTAGAGACCGCTAAGTCCTCATTGCGATTGATTCTTCTGCCATTAAAGGAGATAAATCCACTTGGGCTGTATCCGTCACCAGTCACTTCAAAAATCTTGTCTGAAGCCCAAAGTTTCTTCACCATCATCTCTCCACTTGTAATCGTGCCCGTCTTATCTACGCACAGCACAGTCATTGACCCAGCCGTTTCAACGGAAGAGAGGCGTTTTACCACAACATTTCTCTCGGCCATCTTGCGAGCAGTTAAAGCAAGTGAAAGAGAGACAGTCAACTGGAAACCCTCTGGTACTAGGCATATCATCACACCTATTGCGAAAAGTATGCTCGTGGCAAGGTTTAGTTTAACTATCAACAGAGCTGCCGAAAAGAAGATAAGACTCACACCAATAGCCAATAGGAAATTCAGCCTAGCCGTGTGGTCAATATCCTTCTCAAGTGCGCTCATTGGTTCGTGCACTCCACTTGATAGGGAAACAATTCTGCCGAACTCGGTTTCCTTTGCCGTCGACAACACAACACCTCTAGCAACTCCTGAAGCCAGAGTAGTTCCAGCAAACAGAATGTTATGCAAATCATAGGATGTGCTTATTTCCATATCCGGAGACATTGTAGCAAACCGTCTTTGAGGCTCAGACTCTCCTGTCAATATCGAGTTGTTGATTGAAACCTCAAATGCACTGATTAACCGCAAGTCGGCTGGTACCCTATCTCCCTCTTCGAAAGCCAGAATATCCCCGACAACAACGTCGGTTCCGTCAATTTCCTTCATTTGACCGTTTCTTATGACTTTCGTCTTGTGGGGGATTAAACTTCTTATCACCTGTGCGGCCTTCTCGGCTCTATATTCTTGAAAAAGGCTGAAGATTGTGTTCAAAACAACTATGAAAAGTATTGCAAGACCCATCTGAACGGAGGTAGGGTCGTTGGAGATTAAGCCGCTTAGAAGTGAGAGAGCCGCAGCGACGAGCAGAAGAACGTTGAACATGTTCTTGATTTGTGAAATAATCTTCCTGGCAAGGCTGATTTTCTTCCCTTTGGGGAGGATGTTCAAACCATGTTTTAGGAGGCGGGTTCTTGCCTCTTCATCTGAAAGACCTTCAGGTCCAGTTTGAAGGTCTTTGAGTAAATCTTCGATCTTGGCTAGAGCAGCTGTCCTGTACGACATTAATCTGTCTCCTGAAAAAAGGTGTTATTAGATTGGAGGGAGACCTATCGGAAACATGTGCTCAGCCTTATCTGATTTTAACGACAACAATCATTCGCAAAAAGGGCTTATTAAGCTTGCTGAAGCGCGCGCTGTGTGTGCGGTGCCGAAATACAGTTCCCTTTCGAATGCGCCCACTGTGGCGAAGTCTTCTGCTCAAAACACAAATTTCCAGAAAACCATGAATGCCATTTCGCCAGAAACACCTTCAACAAAGACTCTTGGAGACAACCAAACGAACCAGCAGAAAGCAAGGACTTTAAGAAAACCGGCACAACAGAAAGTGACCCGCGAATATTTGAAAAACCCAAACTAAAAATGCGCTCTCGAAAACTCAAAATCGCCCTTTTCACTTGTTTCCTAATAGCGTTGATAGTAGGCAGCTTCCTAGCAGGCACCACATTCAACAACTCTGCGGAATCAAAAGAGAACTCCAATCAGTATAGCGCAGGATACAGTGCAGGACTTCTTGCGGGCCAATCACAAGGATACTCAAGTGCGTACACAGAGGGAAAAACTGCAAGTCAATCGCAAGGATACACAGAAGGCTTCACTGAAGGAATTCAAAGCGGCTACAATCAAGGCTACCAGCAATGGCTAATCGACCAACCCGAATCAGTCCACATACCAATAGACCCAACATGCGCCGAAATGAAAAGGTTCATGCAGTCAGACGAAACAGACTT
>JGI20215J15232_1000342_pt1 | contig 9841 bp, 9 predicted proteins | sample WetSurMetagenome_2_FD_15232 | JGI IMG/M metagenome (IMG submission 15232) | reverse complement strand
ACCTTTCGTTTGGTGCTCTTTTTTGCCACTTTACCGATCTGTTCTTTGAGAATTGCCATGTATTCTGTGTATTGCCCGATATCCGCACAGTATTTATCGACGATTGCACAGGCAACAGTCAGGGTAATAGTGTTCCCATCACGAAGTCCCATGATTTTGATATCCTGCCCAATCGCGGGATACTTCAGCCGTAGTTTTTCGTCAATAAAATCGCTGACACCCTTTACAATATTTTCAACATCAGAAAACGGGGCATGCCCGACGCCAAATGAAGTATCATTTGCCCTCGGGACCCTCCCGTTGTGAGGCTTGAACACATCGCGGAGATCAGTCGAGCCGGTTCCCAGCCGGCAGTCCATAATCACATCGCGTTCCATGTTCAGGGTCTTGAAATGGGACCGAAGATAATTCCGTGTCGCTTCAACAGCAATTGCATCCGTAGGGATGGATATATTATTAAACCGTTTTGTTGCCCGGCCGTCGATCAGGATAAAAATGGGCCGGATGACCTTTCCACCCCCAAACTTCGGGTTTGATTCGCCGGCTACGATCTCACCCTGATCAGTATTATGGTGCAGGACAGCACCGAACTCTTCAAGATATTCCTTACAGAGTGCCCTGCTTATAGCTTCAGCAACTCCATCAGCGATACTATCGGGATGTCCGATGCACTTGCGCTCGACAACCTCTATCCGCTGTTTTTCCAGAGGAATCTGGGCCAATGCTTCAATCTGGATGTTTCTCTTCATTGATTTCCTCGTAACAATGCGTACTAATAAAAGGGACTGGAATTCATATAACGATTTCTAATTTACAATAGTTTTTTGATTTTATATGATTGGGAGTAATTTTGACTATTACCTTCAGAATCACCAATTCTTCGATAGAGAAGCCAGATGCTGTTTTTTAAATCACTACACCCGGATACCCTCCCGGGTTTAGAATAACCTCTATGACACAGTAAGGACCAACATTGAAAAAAGGAACAAGGTTATCGTCTCAGGAATTTATGGAGAATCGTCATCTCGCTTCCTTTTGGTACCTTCTTTACGGGAGGTTTTGTCGGGACCGGTATCTCATCATCCTTTTCATTTTCTTCGATTTTCTCATCGTGGGGAGCTCCTTTCTTCTCACGGACGGGTGCCTCAGGATGAGGTGTTTTCTTCTGGTGAGGGGATTCAGGCACCGAGTCAGAAGAACCGGCCCTGTGGGTTCCCAGTTTAGTTCCGCACCCGGGACAGAAGTTGGCTGCAGAGGGTATTTTTTTCCCGCAGTTTTGGCAGAAAGGCGGAATTTCAGTATCATCCTGGACTGGTGTTCCCGGTGCTTTCTCCTGGATAGGGGGACGGGCAAAGGAGACTCCGGTGTCTGTTGGTTCGGGTTCATTCGGGAGGGGCGGCACCGGTTCTATCGCCGGGCGTTTTGCAGTTCGAAGCGATGAGGGTTTGAGCGGTTGCATTGCACTCTTCATTGCGACTTTCATTGCTGATTGTACTTCATATTTACGCACAGTGGAGGTATCTGCTTTTTTTACCGGGGAATACTCGATGTCGGGTTCCTGTTTTGTGACCGCCTTTTTCACCGGTTCCGGTACCTCTCTGACTTGTGCTCGTCGGGGGGGACGGGGTGATTCCTCAGCTTCAGGTTCCTGCTCCTGCACCTTGTGGAACAGGATATGCCGTTTGACCGGCGGTTGTTTCTCATGATCCTTGCCCGGTTTTCTTTTCGGTTGCAGTTCCTGTTTTTGCAGGGGTTTTTCAGGCTGGACAGGTGCGGGTTTCTCCAGGGGTTCCGGGATTTCTTCAGGTGTTTGTGCAGGTATTTTTTTCTGGTGGCCCTGCTCCTGGAGAAGAGCGAGCCATTCATCGATCTCACCGGACCGGTCCATACCATTCTGGATGAAAATGAGTTTCATCGTCTTGATTTCATCATCCGGGGATTTAAGGGAGAGAACGAGAACCGGGTCGGAACTATCCGAATACTCAATGATGCTTCCGGCGATAGTATCACGGGGGATATCTTTTGCGGTAACCTTGACCTTTTTTTCCTGCGTATCAATTAAAAAGATACGCTGGTTGGTAAGATATGCATGGAAAAAGAATTTTTTCACTGCGATATTCAGGGAGCCGATGAGTACCTGTTCTCCCGGTTGCAGGTACACAGAAATACCACCTTCTTCTTCATCTGTTTCAGGCTCTTCCTGTCGCTGTTGTGGTGTTTTCGCGCCTGCCCCTTTTTGCCCTGTACTGCCACCCGAGCTATTCGATCTGTCAGTACCTGAAGGAGATTTCTCTGATTCCTTTGCTATTTTTCCGCCACAATAGCCGCAAACAACAATATTATCCCGTATATTCATTCCGCAATGAGGGCATTTCATCGGTGAGCTCCCTTTTTCCAGTATCCAGAGCAGATAACTATAATGTTCTCACAAGATATGAAAAATTCTCTGGTTGGCATCTGTCACATTACTCTGCAGTTTTCAAAGTGCATCAGATCGAAATAGATCCTTGGAGTATTTCAGTAATATGTTGCCGCTCTTCTGCATTTTCACATTGGTGAACACAAGACTCCGGTAGTACTCCTGTTATTAGAGAGAAGCGCATTCACCCGGCAGCGTGTGCTATTCCCGGTCAGCAGACAGTCTTCTGCTGATATTCTGCCAAATACATCGTTGATCATGAGACGGAAGGTGTCCTGGCAGTTGACAGCATGGTACATTCCCTTATTGACAACAACGATGAGTACCCCTTTTCTATCTGCTTCAGGTGAATCCCCGAGCCGGAATGTGCCAAACTTTTCATCGCCGTAAGAGTTGAGGAATTCCCGGTAAAAGGGATCGTGCCGTTCTTTGAGCTGCCCTAAAAAGAGACCTGATTTCAGGGAAAGGTAGCGGGTGTATTTAGCACGTACCTGGGGGAGCAGATGGCTGAATGCGGGATTTTCCAGGAGGTCTTCGAGAGGTTTTTGTACCCGGGCGAATACATCTTCCTTTACAGAGCCGGAAAAATTCAGTGTTATCGGTTTGAAATAGAGGGTTTTTTCCTGACAGGGTACGGTCAGTGAACCATCCTTCAGCTGCCTGAGCCCTTCAGGTGGTGATTGCCCGGACGGGATTACAGGTTTTTTTTCATTGTGGCGGACCTGCGGTTTTCCACCAGGGCCTGTACCCCGCGCGAGGGATGACCACGTCTCTGCAGAAAACGTCTCCTGTAAGTGTTTTCTCCAGAGCGGGTCACGGACGGTAGCAATGGATACTAACCGGAACTGCGTACCGACGGGAATAAATTTTGCGCCACAGTGGGTACATTCAACATAGAAATCCGTGTGGGGAATACCAAACAGCTGTTTTCCGACAACCCGGTTTAAAATCCCGGTGCGGCAAACCGGACACATACTCATCCAGGATGTCAGGGAGGGTTCAATGTCATTTCCCGATCCCTGAAGTCCGACTGCCGGCACCAGTGCTGAGGCTGTATGCCACGTCCAGGGGTGCAACAGCCGGATTCCTTTCCGGGGCCGGTGAGAAACACGGTCCATGATCTCAGTTGTTTCTGCGATACCTGCACTGCATAACACATCGACAATAACCGGAACAACAGTTTTTCCCGGGAGCTTCAGGCGTGCTTCGATACACCGGTCGAGTCCATCAGGAGGTTTTTCAACCGGGTCTGGCGGAGTGTGGAGTACAAGGGTTTTATTGAATTCGGCATTCAGGCATTCCATAGCAACGCCGATTAATTCACCGGTGACCATAATGCCGCTTCTTAAAAAAGGCAGTCGTGAAACACGCCTGCTGACCGTTTCGCAGGCCAGGGCGAACATTTCAGGAGTCAGGGGGAAATAGTGTGGTGCTGACATTGTATGTGCTGTTCCTATCGGTTGTCACGCATAAAGGATAAAGAGTCGCTCTGCGGATCTTTTTGTGGATTTCATTCGAGGTATCACAGAATTGCACCTGGTTGCTGGAGGTTCCCTGGGGTTCACACCTCATTTTCCCCATAACCGAAAAATCCATCAAGGTCACGAAAGGTAAACCACCGGATGGAGACAGGATATCTCTATGACTGAAACTGTTGCGTACGAAATAACCGGACAGATCGGCGAGATCGAGTTCCGGAAATACCCTCACATGGTTCTTGCTACTGTTGGGAGCCAGGGGAATGACAGCGGATTTAATCTGCTTTTTTCCTACATCACCGGGAACAATACTACGAAGAGACAAATTCCGATGACTGCTCCGGTTATAACCTCAGCTCAGATCCCGATGACTTCCCCGGTTCTTTCCGATGAACAGTCAATGTCGTTTGTGATGCCAGGGGGAAAAGAAATTGATGAGATGCCAGATCCTCTGGATCACCGGGTGAAGATAACCTCACTTCCTCCACGGGAGATTGCTGTCATCCGGTTCAAGGGGTATGCCGGGCACGAAGATGTTCATGAAATAACGTCACGATTGCGGGAGGGTCTGAAAAAATCAGGTATCGCAACCCGGGGTCAGCCTGTGCTGATGCGGTATAATGCACCGTGGACCCCCGGGTTTCTGCGGCGAAATGAGGTGGGGATAGAGATAACAAGGTAATCACAGATTTCGTAAAAAAAAGAGAGACAATAGTATCAGCAGTGATCCTTAAACAGATCCCGTACCATCTGCGGAATCTCCGAGGGGCGGGATGCAACCGGTACGCCCATCTTTTTGAGTCGGGCGATCTTCGAACGGGCATCACCCTCCCCTCCCTCGACAATAGCACCTGCGTGTCCCATACGTTTGTCTGGTGGCGCGGATATGCCGGCAATATACGACACGATCGGAAGATCCGTAGATTTTGCTCCTTCTTCTTCAAGGTTGCCGCCGACTTCCCCTATCAGAACAACAGCTTTTGTCTGTGGGTCCTGTGCAAATCGTTCCAGCACATCAACAAAGGTCTGACCAATCACCGGGTCACCACCGATTCCGACAACCGTACTCTGCCCGATACCGGAGCGGGTGAGCTCATCCACAACTTCGTAGGTAAGCGTCCCGCTCCGGGAGATAACGCCGACATTCCCATGGGAGAAAAGCCCGGCGGGCATGATCCCCATTTTTATTTCTCCGGGCGAGAGGAGCCCGGGGCAGTTGGGACCAATCACGCAGCAACCCTCCATTTTTGCATAGGCAACCGCCTTCATTGTATCATGGACCGGGATGTGCTCGGTGATCGCCACAATCGTCTGGATACCGGCGTTTGCCTCCTCCATAATTGAGTCAGCGGCAGCAGAAGCAGGAACGAAAATGACACTGGCTGAGATATCATGGTCCTGCATGGCTTCCTTAACGGTGTTATACACCGGGACTCCGTGGACCTCCTTACCACCTTTTCCCGGCGTTACTCCTGCCACAACACCCCTTCCACCAACCTGCTTTGCATAGGCATTCATCAGGCCAATGTGGAACTCCCCCTGTTTTCCCGTGGCGCCCTGCACAAGAATACCGGTCTTCTTATCACCGTAGATCATGCAGCCACCTCCACGGCTTTCTTCACAACAAGATCCATGGTATCCAGCATCTCNTACCCTTTTTCCGCAAGCATCGCCCTGCCCTCCGCCTCATTGGTGCCAGCGAGCCTGACGATCACTTTCTGGGGGATTTCTGCGGCAATNATTCCTTTTGCCACCTCATCGCATTTCGTGATACCGCCCAGCAGGTTTACCACAATAACTTTTACTGATGGCACACTGCCGACCAGCCTGACCGCGTGCATCACCCGNTCACTTTCGGCACCGCCGCCAACATCAAGAAAGTTTGCCGCTTTGCCACCATAGAACTCAATAAGATCGAGNGTGGACATCGTGAGCCCTGCCCCATTACCGATCACGCCAATCGCNCCGTTCAGCTCGACATAGGAGAAACCATGCTTTTCAGCCTCACGTTCCCGCTCGGTGAGATCGCGGTTGACCGTGAATCCCTGCCGACCAAGGGCATTGTCATCAACAATAAGTTTGGCATCGGCCGCATACACGCCCTGCGGGGTAGTAACCAGCGGGTTGATCTCGGCAAGAAGGGCGTCTTTTTCGAGAAAGATACGATAGAGTTTGTTGATGATCGACCCGATCTCCTTTGGAGCGGTTCCGATCAACTCACGGAGCATGAACGGAGGAATATCCCGCATAAGGGGGTTGGCAATCGCTTTCCGGATCGCTTCAGGATGCTCTTTTGCTGTGATTTCAATATCAACCCCCCCTGCCTCAGTAAAGAGGATGAGGGGTTGTTTGCTTGAGCGGTCAATGGTGAGAGAGAGATAATATTCATGCAGGATGTCAAGCCGCTGCTCGGCAAGAATCTCCTTTACAGGCAGGCCTTTGATCTGCCTGCCAAAGAGGTCCTTTGCCAGCTTTGTGCCGTCTGCCTTGCCGGCCATCAGGATGCCGCCCGCCTTTCCCCTGCCGCCGACATCCACCTGCGCCTTGAGCACAAAGGCATCGCCAAGTACACCGAGATGCGGGGCGAGTTCTTCTGCCGACCTGATCAAAAATCCTGCCGGGACGGGGATCCCGGCCTCTTTTAACACATTCTTTGCTTCGTATTCGCGTAACTTCATGCCTTCTGCCCTCCGGGTAACGCTCCTGCAAGCTCAAACCCCATTTTCATCGCCTTCTGGTTCAGTGCCTCGGTGCCTTTTGGCACGGAGTCGAGGATTGCTTTTTCCAGTGCCGTTTCAGTCACCACATGCGTTACGGCCACGAGTGCCCCGAGCATCACGATGTTTGCCACGATATCTTTCTTAAGCACCTGCTTTGCCTGAAGGGTCGCCGGGATCTCGATGCAGCGGCACCTGGGGCGGGAATGGACGAGTGTGGAGTCAATGAGCATGATTGCATTTTCCGGTGCATCCGCACCGTACTTCTCGAACCCTTCCTGTGACATGATCACGTATATATCGGGGGTAGATACCTTGGGGTACAGGATCGGGTCGTCGTCGATGATGACCGCACTCATGGACGCCCCGCCCCGGGCTTCGGGCCCATAGACCTGGGTCTGGACCGCAAACTTGCTGTCATACATCACCGCTGCCCGCCCGATGATGACAGCAGACAGGATGATCCCCTGCCCGCCGAACCCCGAGAACCGGATCTCGTTCCTCATGGTTTTACCCCCATTGCCGGACGGTTTCTCCGGGTGAGTTCGCCCACAACAAACATGTCATCCGGGATCATCTCATGGTTCTCAAGCATCCGGTCGCGTTTTGCTTTCAGGAGCGAGTGCGACTTTAAGTATTCGACATGATCCGCGACCTGCCGGAACTTATTGCGCCGCCCGAATGCAGTCGGGCACTGGACAAGGGCTTCAATAAATGAAAAGCCGGGTGTCTCGAGACCGGCCTTCACTGCCTTTTCCAGTTCCTTGACATGGTACGATGTCCACCGGGAGACATAGTTGGCACCCGCTGCCATTGCAAGCTCACACAGGTCAAAGGGTGATTCTGTACACCCGAACGGGGTAGTAGACGAGAGGCATCCCAGAGGAGTAGTGGGGCTCCCCTGCCCACCGGTCATGCCATAGATCTGGTTGTTCATGCAGACTACGGTAATGTCGATGTTCCGCCGGCAGGCATGAATGAAGTGGTTTCCGCCAATGGCCGCAAGATCTCCATCACCGGTAAAGACCACGACATTGAGGTTGGGGTTTGCCATCTTGACACCCGTAGCAAAAGCGATGGCCCGGCCGTGCGTGGTATGGAGTGAGTCAGTGAGGATGTATCCCGGGGCACGTGATGAACAGCCGATACCAGAGACAAAGATCGTCTCTTCCTTTTTCCAGCCCATCTGGTCGATGGCGGCGAGTGTGCAGTTGATGATCGTCCCGTTCCCGCACCCGGCACAGTAGATATGGGGGAGCCGGTCCTGCCGGTACCAGTCCTCAAAGCTCATTGGTGGGCCTCCACCGCTGCAATAAGATCAGCGGGTGTGTGGAGTTCGCCACCCAGCTTGGGGATGCTGATGACCGGCACCTTCACGTGGCGTTCGATCTCGCGGGCGATCTGCCCCAGGTTCATCTCCGGAACAAAGAAAGCCCGGGCATTTCTGAACCGGGCAAGTGCCTTTTCCGGGAACGGCCAGACTGTACGGATACGGAGGAACCCGATATCCGGGTCTTTTTTATCATGCATGACCTGCTGGACGGTCCGGACCGGGGCGCCGTAGGCGATGAACACCTTTGTAGCGCCGGGATTGATAATATCATAATCCGCCATCTCGTCACGGGCGTTCTCGATCTTGTCGACAAGCCGCTGCACAAGTGCGAAATGCAGTTTCGGATTGGTTGCACACGGGTAACCCCGTTCATCATGGGTGAGTCCGGTGACATGGATATGGTGACCCGTGCCAAACTGCCCGAACCCCGGTATGAGGTCAGCATCCGCTTTGAACGGCAGTGTCCCGGGTGCGAGAGGCTTTCGCCCGATCTGTTCGACTTTGTCAGGGATCAGTATCTTTTCCCGCATGTGCCCGATAGTCTCATCGGCCATTAAAAAGACCGGCACACGGTACTTGTCCGCGAGATTGAAGGCCTTCACCGTCAGCTCATACATTTCCTGGACAGTTGCCGGGCATAGGGCAATGATCGCATAATCGCCATGCGAGCCGAACCGGGCCTGCATCATGTCTCCCTGTGCCGACATCGTAGGCTGGCCGGTGGAGGGACCGCCCCGCTGGACATTGATGATCACACACGGAGTCTCGGTCATCGCGGCAAACCCGATGTTCTCCATCATCAGCGAGAAGCCGGGGCCGCTCGTTGCCGTCATTGCACGGGCGCCGGTCCAGGATGCGCCAATAATAGAAGCAATACCCGCAATCTCATCCTCCATCTGGATGAACACCCCGCCTTTCTTCGGGAGCTTGGCCGCCATATGCTCGGCGACCTCGGTCGAGGGGGTGATCGGGTATCCCCCAAAGAAGGTACAGCCCGCGGCAAGCGCTCCCTCAGCGCATGCAGTGTTTCCCTGCCAGAATTCAAGTCTTGACGTCAATATTCAATCGCCACCTTATGAGGTTCGTACGGCTCTTCGTCGATCCAGTGAATTGCCTGGTCAGGGCAGGTGAGCTGGCAGACACCGCAGATCTGCCGCCCATAGAGGTACTGGAGACGGCAGTTGGCGCAACGCTCGGGACGATCAAGTTCCGGGATGGCGATTCCCTTACGGTTGAGCTTTTTGCCTTCCTTAAAAATCTTATACGGGCAAACCTTCGTACAGAGATTGCAGCCCTTGCACCGGGTCTCGTCAATGGCGAGTTTCATGAGAAGTGTCCTAACGTATACTATTGCAGCCCGGTTGAAAAAAACCTATTCTTTATACCCGGTCATAGAGGTTTTCATTCTTTGCTGATCCGGGTATATTCCTGTTTCGCACGCTGCATCACCCTGTCAAATAGATCATTGCCGTGTGCATCAATACCTACCACGAGCGGGAGGTGGTCAAGTTCGATCACCCATACCGCTTCTGCCATACCGAGATCGTCGAAAAATACTCCTTTTACAATCATGTGCGATGAGGCAAGGGCCGCACAACCGCCGGTGAATGCCAGATAAATGCCCCGGTTTTTCAGCTGTTCACGCACAACGGCTCCCATACCTCCTTTCCCGATGAGAGCACGCACGCCTTTCTCAATGAGGAACCCGGAAAGATCGTTCATCCGGGCAGAGGTAGTGGGACCTGCAGCAATAATCCTGTTGTCCTGTACCACCGGGCCGCAGTGGTAGATGACCGCACCTTTCGGATCAAACGGGATGCCCTCTTTCTTCATCCGGATGTGCGCTTCGTCCCGTGCGGTATAGACAATACCGGAAAGCTCGACATGGTCGCCG
>JGI20215J15232_1000341_pt1 | contig 9851 bp, 17 predicted proteins | sample WetSurMetagenome_2_FD_15232 | JGI IMG/M metagenome (IMG submission 15232) | reverse complement strand
CCTGGACAACCGGGTAGCTATAGATTCAACCCCTTGAAGACAGCATTCCATTGAGGACTGCTAAGGAGTAAGAAATCCAGAGCCCACCTAGCTCAGTTGGTAGAGCACATCCTTGGTAAGGATGAGGTCACCGGTTCAATCCCGGTGGTGGGCTCCATAGTTGATTTACCAATCGCGCGATTCTGCAAGGAGGTAAGAGCGATGGCGAAGAAGAAATTTGAGAGGACGAAGCCGCATGTGAATGTGGGGACGATTGGGCATATTGATCATGGGAAGACGACGCTGACGGCGGCGATTACGAAGCATTTGGAGAAGAAGGGGTTGGCGAGTTATGTGCCGTTTGATCAGATAGACAAGGCGCCGGAGGAGAAGGCGCGTGGGATCACGATAGCGACGGCGCATGTGGAGTACGAGACGACGAAGCGTCATTATGCGCATGTGGATTGTCCTGGGCATGCGGATTATATCAAGAACATGATTACGGGTGCGGCTCAGATGGACGGAGCCATTCTGGTGGTGGGGGCGGATGACGGACCGATGCCGCAGACGCGGGAGCATATTTTGTTGGCGCGTCAGGTGGGGGTGCCTTCGATTGTGGTGTTTTTGAACAAGTGTGACATGGTGGATGATGCGGAGTTGATTGAGTTGGTGGAGCTGGAGTTGAGGGAGCTGCTGACGAAGTATGAGTTTCCTGGGGATGAGATACCGATTGTGCGTGGGAGTGCGTTGAAGGCGCTGGAGAGTGATGATCCGAACAGTGCGGAGGCGAAGTGTATCTTTGAGTTGATGGATGCGATTGACAGTTACATTCCGCAGCCGGTGCGGGACACGGAGAAGCCGTTTTTGATGCCGATTGAGGATGTGTTTAGTATTTCGGGACGAGGGACGGTGGTGACGGGTCGAGTGGAGCGTGGGGTGATCAAGGTAGGGCAGGATGTGGAGATTGTGGGGATTAAGGACACGATGAAGACGGTGTGCACCGGGGTGGAGATGTTCCGGAAGATATTGGATCAGGGACAGGCTGGGGATAACATTGGGGTATTGTTGCGGGGGACGAAGCGGGAGGAAGTGGAGCGTGGTCAGGTGGTGGCGGCTCCTGGGAGTATTACGCCGCACACGAAGTTTAAGGCGGAGGCGTATGTATTGACGAAGGAGGAAGGGGGTCGGCACACGCCGTTTTTTGGTGGGTATCGGCCGCAGTTTTACTTCAGGACGACGGATGTGACGGGGGTGGTGACGTTGCCTGAGGGGGTGGAGATGGTGATGCCTGGGGACAATGTGTCGATGGAAGTGCATTTGATCATGCCGATTGCGATGGAGAAGGAGTTGCGGTTTGCGATTCGGGAAGGCGGTCGCACGGTGGGAGCCGGGGTCATCAGCGAAATCATCGAGTAAGGGTGTCAAAGGACGGAGACGACGATGGTGATTGCGAATCAAAAAATCCGAATACGGTTGAAAGCTTACGATTACAAGCTGCTGGACCAGTCCGCCACGGAAATCGTGGAAACCGCGCGAGAGACGGGCGCCAAGGTAGCTGGGCCTATTCCCCTGCCCACGGAGATCAACAAGTACTGTGTGCTGAGATCTCCTCACGTGGACAAGAAGTCCAGAGAGCAATTTGAGATCCGGACGCACAAGCGCCTCTTGGATATCCTCGAGCCGACCCAGCAAACCGTGGACGCGCTCATGAAGTTGGATCTTGCCGCCGGCGTGGATGTGGAAATCAAACTGTAAGGTTGGCTACGGAGCAGGTTCTTATGGTCAAGACGCTTTTTGGAAAGAAAATGGGCATGACCCGCTACTTCCTGGATGAGGGGAAAAGCATCCCGGTCACCATTCTGAAGCTGGGACCCTGTGTGGTGATCCAGAAGAAAACCGAGGACAAAGACGGGTACAACGCGATTCAGGTCGGGTTTGAGCCCAAGGGCGAAAAGCGCGTCAACAGACCCATGAAGGGGCATTTCAAGGCGGCGGGGGACAAGCTGTTCCGGTACCTCAAGGAGATTCGCGTGGAAAGCCCGGACCAGTTCGAGCTCGGACAGGAACTGGGCGCAGACCTTTTCGCCATCGGCGAGAAAGTGGCGGTCAGAGGCAGGAGCAAGGGACGCGGGTTTGCAGGGGTGGTGAAGCGCTGGGGGTTTTCCGGCGGCAAAGACACCCATGGATGCCGGGCCCACCGGGTTCCGGGCTCCATCGGGACCAACACGACCCCCGGTCGGGTCGTCAAAGGACGGAAGCTCCCCGGCCGGATGGGGTACCGCAACCTGACCGTTCGCAACCTGAAGGTGCTGGACGTGCGGCCCGAGATGAATGTCATCGCTCTCGTGGGAGCGGTGCCGGGAAGCCGAAACACCGTCATTGAAGTGACGAAACTGGAAAAATGATAACAGTTTAGCTTTTTGAAATGGATGGCCTTTTTCTTTAACTATTTCAAAAGGCTAAACTGTTACGAAAGATGAAAGAGAGGCGAGGGGCAGACCCATGGCCGTGATCGATGTCTACAACCTGAAAAAAGAGAAGACCGCTCAAATCGAGCTGAGGGATGATATTTTTCTGGTGCCGGTGAAGAAGCACATTCTCCACCAGGTCGTGGTCAGCCAGTTGCTTCGTCGACGATCCGGGACTGCGTCCACCAAAGGACGTTCGGAAGTCAACCGCTCGGGAAAGAAGCTCTATCGGCAGAAGGGAACAGGCCGGGCCAGGGCCGGCGATGCGGCCTCCCCGACGCGAAAAGGAGGCGGTGTGGCCTTCGGACCTTCCCCCAGGTCGTACGAGCAGAAAATCCCGAAGAAGCTGGGAAAACTGGCCCTGCGCATGGCCCTGAGCGATAAGTTCAAGAACGAGCGGCTCCTCGTGGTGAACGAGTTCAACCTGGCTGAAGCCAAGACCAAGCAATTCACGGCCGTGATGAAAGGGTTTGAGGTGAGGAAAGCCCTGATCGTCACTCCGGACAAGAACGAGGGCCTGGAGCGATCCTCACGGAATGTTCGGGGAGTGAAGGTGATGCGCTGCGAAGGCCTCAATGTGTACGACGTGCTCAACCACGACCATCTCTTTCTGGTGCAGTCGGCCATCCCCAAAATCGAGGAGGCTTTGATTTCCTGATGGATATCTATCAAGTGATCAAGAAACCGCTCATCACGGAAAAGGCCAATCTCCTGAAGGAGAGCGGCAACCAGATCTGTCTCCAGGTCGACCGGAGAGCGAACAAGGTGGAAATTCGCCGCGCTGTGGAGACCCTTTTCAAAACGGAAGTGGTTGAAGTCAAGACTTTGAACGTGATGGGGAAATCGCGGCGAATGGGAAAAACCATGGGGCGACGATCGGACTGGAAGAAAGCGATTGTCCGTCTGGCGCCCGGCAAGCGGATTGAATTTTTCGAGGGCGCCTAGGCGTCGCCGTGGAACATCAGTCCTCGGGGGTGTTTAAGAAAAGACCATGACCATCAAACGATACAANCCAACCTCTCCCGGCAGACGTCTCATGACCTACTCCACCATGGAAGAGGTCACCCGCAAGGNGCCGGAAAAGAGCCTTCTGGTCCCGCTCAAGAAAACGGGGGGAAGGAATGCGCTCGGCCGGGTGACTTGCCGATACCGGGGGGGAGGGCACAAGCGTCATTACAGGATCCTGGATTTCAAGCGGGACAAGGACGGCATTCCGGCCAAAGTGGCCGGCATCGAGTACGACCCGAACCGCTCCGCCCACATTGCCCTGCTTCACTATGCGGACGGAGAAAAGCGCTACATCCTGGCCCCTCAGGGACTCCAGGCCGGAGACCAATTGGTTTCGGGTTCCGGAGTGGAGATTCGGCCGGGCAATGCCTTGCCCCTGAAGGACATCCCCTTGGGAACCTTTGTCCACAACATCGAACTGAGCAAGGGGCACGGGGGGCAGATGGCCAGGGGAGCCGGATCCTATGCCCAGCTCATGGCCAAGGAAGGCAAACACGCCCAGCTCAAGTTGCCTTCGGGCGAGGTGCGCATGGTGTTCCTGGAATGCAANGCGACCATCGGCCAGGTGGGCAACATCGAGCACGAGAACGTCCGCATCGGCAAGGCCGGGAGAAAACGATGGATGGGTCGAAGGCCTCATGTTCGAGGGGTGGCCATGAACCCTGTGGACCATCCCCATGGGGGAGGGGAAGGTAAGTCCTCGGGCGGCCGCCATCCGGTGACGCCCTGGGGGGTGCCTACCAAAGGATACAAAACTCGCGGCCGCAAGAGCAGCGACAAACTGATCATTAAGAGAAGAAAGTAATTACGCCAAAGAGGAGGGAGAGCGTTGCCTCGATCGCTTAAAAAAGGGCCTTTTGTTGATGCGCATCTCTTGAAGAAAGCAGAGACGGCGCTGGAGACGGAGAGCCGGAAAATCATCAAGATGGAGACGGAGAGCCGGAAAATCATCAAGACCTGGTCAAGACGGTCGACGATTCTTCCTCAGTTCGTCGGCATGACCTTTGCGGTCCACAACGGGAAGAAGTTTCTTCCCGTGTTCGTCACAGAGGACATGGTGGGGCACAAGTTGGGAGAGTTCTCTCCCACCCGGACCTTCCATAGCCATGCCGGGGACAAAAAGACCAAACTGAAAGGTGCGAAGAAGTAATGGAAGCAAGGGCGAAGGCAAGGTTTGTGAGGGTATCCCCTCAGCGGGTCCGATGGCTCATGAACGAGGTGAGAGGGAAAAAGGCGGGGGAGGCCATCCAGTTTCTCAGCTTTTCCCCGCAGAAGGGCGCTCGCATTTTGAAAAAGCTGATCGATTCCGCTGTGGCGAATGCGGAAGCCCATTCGGAGGTCGACGTGGATGCGCTCTTTGTCAAGCGGATCTTTGCGGACGAAGGCCCGATCCTGAAGCGGTTTCGACCCAGGGCCATGGGCCGTGCCTCACGGATCCGGCGCAGGACAAGCCATTTGACGGTGATTCTGGATGACAAGTAACAAACGGTTCATCGGGTAACCCCATTGAGGGATTGAGGGAGGTGGCTGTTGGGACAGAAGGTCAATCCAATCGGTTTTAGACTGGGCATTAACAGGACCTGGGACTCCAGATGGTTTGCGGGAAAAGACTATGCCCGTTTTGTTTATGAAGATCACGAGATCCGGAAATTCCTGAGAAAGAGACTTTCCCAGGCAGGGGTCGCCAAGATCGAGATCGAGCGNGCCGCCAACAAAGCCAGGATCAAGATCCACACCGCCAGACCCGGCTTGGTCATCGGCAAGAAGGGCTCGGAGATCGAGAATCTGAAGCGGGATCTTGAGAAAAAGGTCAAACGGGAAATGATTCTCGACATCCAGGAAGTGAGAAAGCCCGAGGTCGACGCCCAGCTCGTGGCGGAAAACGTGGCCCTGCAGCTGGTGCGCCGCGTGTCTTTCCGGCGGGCCATGAAGAAGAGCGTGAGCTCCGCCCTGCGCTTCGGTGCGCTGGGGATCAAAATCGCCTGCAGCGGAAGGCTGGGAGGGGCTGAAATGGCCCGGCGGGAGTGGTACCGCAAGGGCCGCGTTCCGTTCCAGACCATCCGGGCGGACATTGATTACGGATTTGCAGAAGCCTTTACCACCTACGGGGCGATCGGAGTCAAGGTGGCCATTTTCAAGGGCGAGATTCTACCGGAGAAAAAAGGTTAAGGNTTGTCATGCTGAGCCCAAAAAAAGTNAAGTATCGAAAAAGGCAGAAAGGCCGGATGACCGGNAAAGCGATGTTCAAGGGNGGCACCNTGGAATTCGGGGACTTCGGCCTTCAGGCCACGGAGTGCGGGAAGATGACCGCCCAGCAGATTGAGGCAGGACGTATCGCGATCACCCGGCACGTCAAGAGGGGCGGAAAAATNTGGATTCGAGTGTTCCCGGANAANCCCTTCACNAAGAAGGCGGCAGAAACCAGGATGGGAAAGGGAAAAGGGGCGCCCGAGGGTTGGGTGGCGATCGTAAAACCCGGCCGGGTCCTCTATGAACTGGAAGGCGTCGGAGAAAGTGTGGCTGCGGAAGCGTTTCGTCTGGCAGGTCACAAGCTCCCCTTCGGGACTCGATTCGTGAGCAGGAGAATGCATCTGTGAAAGCAAAGGAACTGCGAGACCAGACCNCTGAGGAGTTGGCCTTGAAAGAAAGGGAACTCCGTCAGGAAGTGTTCAATCTAAAGCTTCAAAAAGCAGCGGGGCAGCTGGCCAACACCGCCGGAATCGTCAAAGCGAAGAAGGATTTGGCTCGGGTCAAGACGATTCTGAGATCCCGTGAGATCGCCGGCGGGGCAAAGGGAACGAGGGCAGAAGGATGAAGGAGCGTGGATCAAGAAAAAAACTGGTCGGGGTGGTGATTGGGCACCGCATGGACAAGACGACGGTCATTTCGGTGAGCCGGCTGAAAAAGCACGGGACCTACCAGAAGTATCTGACCGCCCGAAAAACCTATGTCGCTCATGATCCGAGAAACCTTTGCCAGGTGGGAGACAAGGTCAGGATCATCGAGTCCAGGCCCATCAGCAAGACCAAGCGGTGGCAGGTCCTGGACGTTCTGGAAAAGGGCCGGGCCGAAATCGCCCTGCCGGAGGCTGTTGAAGGGGTGGAGTCGCAGTCATGATACAGACGGAAACCAAACTCAAAGTGGCGGACAACTCCGGAGCCAAGCTGTTGCTCTGTATCAAGGTGCTCGGAGGGTCGAAGCGAAGGTATGCGACGGTGGGAGATGTGATCGTGGTCTCGGTCAAGGAGGCCATGCCGAACTCCAAGGTGAAAAAAGGGGATGTCATGAAGGCCGTCATCGTGAGAACCAAGAAAGAGGTTGCCCGAGTGGACGGATCCTACATCAAGTTTGATGACAATTCGGCCGTGCTGATCACCCAGCAGAATGAACCCATCGGCACAAGGATTTTCGGACCTGTGGCAAGAGAACTGAGGGCCAAGAACTTCATGAAGATCGTTTCTCTGGCCCCGGAGGTCCTTTAGACAGCGTGTGGACAGGAGTGTCGGACGTGCATAAGAAGCATCCTCTGATCAAGAAAAACGACAAGGTGATCGTTCAAACCGGAAAAGAAAAAGGGAAAATCGGGACGGTCCTGAAAGTGAACGCCGAGAAGGGCCAGGTGATTGTGGAAAAACTCAACATGGTCAAGCGGCACACCCGCCCCGGAAGGCAAACCACTCAGGGCGGTATCGTGGAGAAAGAATCTCCGATCCGACTGTCCAACCTGATGCTGGTGTGCAGCAAGTGTGCGGAACCGACGAGGATCGGAAGGCGAATTCTGGAGGATGGATCCAAGGTCCGGGTCTGCAAGAAATGCGATGAGTTGATCGATTAGCGGGTTGTGGCGCTGTCCGTCCGTGCAGGGGCGGACCCTGGAACAGAGGCGCGGCGGTTTTTATCATAAGGAGTCGAAGTTGCAGCGGCTTAAAGAGAAATACGAAAAAGAAGTGGTGCCGGCCATGATCAAGGAGTTCGGCTACAAGAGCATTATGGCCGTGCCGAGACTCAAGAAAGTGGTCCTGAACATGGGCGTGGGAGAGGCCATCTTCAACGCCAAAGCCCTGGACAAGAGCGCCGAAGAGCTGACGGCGATTGCCGGGCAAAAAGCGGTGATCACGAAGGCCAAGAAGTCCATTGCAGGGTTCAAGCTTCGGGAAGGCATGCCTATCGGCTGCACCGTCACGTTGCGGCGCGACAGGATGTATGATTTCCTTGACAAGTTTTTCAACATTGCCCTGCCGAGGCTCAGGGACTTCAGGGGGATTCCGGAGAAGATTTTCGACGGCCGCGGCAACTGCACCGTGGGCATCCGGGAACAGATCATTTTCCCGGAGATCGAGTACGACAAGATCGAAAAAGTCAGAGGGCTCAACGTGTCGATCGTGACCACAGGGAGAAACGACGAAGAATCCTTCGCGTTACTCAAAATGTTGGGAATGCCTTTCAGACGCTAGGGGCGGCTCATTGAGAACCTGTTTGATGGTCTTGTAACAAGTCGTGTTCACCCTTCGATACCTCAGGGCGAACGCGTTGAGGTGACCTTAAATGTTAGATGTTCCGTTCGCGGTGAGGTATCGAACCGCGAACGCAAACGGTGTGTCCGGCTTCTTGCGAGACCATCGAAGGTTGGAAGTAGGAGGACAAATTGGCGAAGACGTCGCTTATCGTCAAGGCTCAAAGGAAGAAGAAGTTTTCGAGTCGAGAATACAATCGGTGCCCGATCTGCGGCAGACCCAGGGCCTACTTGAGAAAGTTCGGTATCTGCCGGATTTGCTTTCGGGGCATGGCTCTTCGCGGAGAGATCCCGGGCGTCGTTAAATCCAGCTGGTAACAGGGCTTCAGGAATTGAAGGAGTTTTGCGCATGAGTATGAGCGATCCCATAGCCGATATGCTGACCCGGATGAGAAACGGCAATATCGCGAATTTCGACACGGTCGATGTGCCGAGTTCAAAGCTGAAGATCAACATCGCCAAGATCTTGAAGAGCGAAGGCTTCATCAAGAACTACAAGGTGATTGCGGATAAGAAGCAGGGTCTTATTCGGATTTTCTTGAAATACGACGAGAACGGGGAGCCTGTGATCGGCGGCCTGAAAAGGGTGAGCCGGAGCAGCCGCCGGGTCTTCGCGAAGAAGGACAAGGTGCCCATGGTTCTCAATGGATTCGGAATCAACGTCCTTTCCACGTCCAAAGGGGTGATGACCGACAAGCAGGCGAGGAAACTGGGAGTGGGCGGGGAGATCCTTTGTTCCGTGTGGTAACGCCTTCTCGAGTCTGTTGATGAGAGTCCATTCTATTGTTTTTGGAGGATGTCCATGTCACGCATAGGAAAGAAGCCCATTCCTCTTCCGGCCAAAGTCCAGGTCGATATCCAAGGAGACCTTCTGGTGGTCAAAGGGCCGAACGGCGAACTTCGACGAACGATCCATCCTGCGGTCTCCGTGAGCAAGGGGGAAAACCAGATTCTTGTCACGGTTCAGGACTCGGACAAAAAAACCAAGGCGCTTCACGGGTTGTACCGGGCGTTGATCGCCAATATGGTCACAGGGGTCAGCCGGGGATTTGAAAAGGTTCTGGACATCGTCGGCGTGGGGTACCGCGCGGAACTGGCCGGCAGGACGGCCACCTTTCACCTGGGGTATTCTCACCCGGTCCTCTTTGACCTCCCTGCCGGGATCGACGCGAAGATCGAAAAGACCAGGATCACCCTCAGGGGCATTGACAAAGAACTCCTCGGGAGGACCGCGGCCACCATTCGCGGGTTCAAGAAGCCGGAGCCCTACAAGGGGAAGGGAATCAAGTACGCGGACGAGGTGATCCGCAGGAAGGCCGGGAAAACCGGGGCCAAGTAAGATTGAGACCACGTGAAGCACGAATAGGGTGAGCCTTATGACGACTGAGAGCAGAGCCGAGGCGAGACTGAAAAGAAAGAAGAGGGTCCGAACCAAAGTGAGAGGAACCCCCCAGAGACCCAGACTGTCCGTGTTTAGGACAGCCAAACACATCTATGCCCAGATTATTGACGACACAGCGGCGCAGACCCTGGTGGACGCGTCCTCCGTCTCCAAAGAGCTTCGGCCCGTGATCAAGGGAAAAAGCGGCAACAAAGCAGGCGCCGCTTTGGTGGGAGAATTCATCGCCAAGCGGGCTGCAGGGAAAGGGATCAAGCAGGTGATTTTTGACCGCAACGGTTTCCTCTATCACGGCCGAGTCAAGATCCTTGCAGAGGCGGCGCGCCAGCATGGTTTGGAGTTTTGATTCATCCACATCGACACATGAGGGAGAGGTCCATTGCACAGCGAAGAAGATGAAGTCCAGCTGATCGAAAAGGTGGTGTACATTAACCGAGTCGCCAAGGTGGTCAAAGGCGGCCGCCGTTTCAGTTTCAGCGCCATT
>JGI20215J15232_1000340_pt1 | contig 9882 bp, 10 predicted proteins | sample WetSurMetagenome_2_FD_15232 | JGI IMG/M metagenome (IMG submission 15232) | reverse complement strand
CGTCATAGACATTCTATGATGAGCAAAAAAAGCATCAGGTCTTTTGTTGGTATGGTTACTTTTTCTGTCTGTCCATGATAAGCACCATCCAACAAGAAACGTTAAAGCGAGAAAAGGCAACATGAAAATTATCTGAACTCTGTTCTGTTTTGACATATTTCTCCCCGCCACAATTACCATCTAATCTTAAAATAAGACTTTTTGAGAAGTGTGCTTCGCTGATTTGTCAATTCACCTTGTTTTCATTAAGAAAACACAAATTATGCCTTAATCTCTCAATTGATGCATCTTCAGTTTTTTAGGTATATGATTGAAAATAATTGATTTGGATTTGAAAGATCAAGAAAATGAAGACAGAAAAAGATCGGTCTATTAGCTTATTTTACAGCTTCAACTTTCTGTATTTCTGGAACCCTTTCCTTGATGAGGGCTTCAACCCCATTTTTAAGTGTCATCGCAGACATTGGGCAACCCGCGCAGTGTCCAGTTAAACGGACTTTGACGGTTTGTTTTTCAACAGCCACAAGTTCGACGTCTCCGCCGTCAAGCTGGATTTGGGGTCTTATTTCGTCAAGTGCGTTTTGTACTCTTTTTTGGATTGATTCAGTCATGTAACTTCTCTCACACATCTTTGAAAAGAATAAATAGTTATAAAAGATTCCTATTTGTTTGGGGATTCTACTCTTTCAGTTTGGGAAGCACTTTTGTTGCCCATTCGGTCTTCGTGTTGTAGATGTTTCTCAGTTTTGGAGTGGAAGTTGAAGTCAATTTAACCTGTGCTAGCATTCGACTTTTGGATTTGCTGATCGCGCTTGTCCGTTTTGGCTTGTTCCTTACGATTTTATAATTTTCCGGGTTCATATTCGATCTCTGCTATTCAAGCTTCAATCCTGACATATAGGAGTTTGCCCTTTTCTTTACACTTTTAGTTTTGTCCAGATGGGTTTTGGATAGAAAAATTTGTTCTAAGCAAGTTTTTGGCGAAGACTTTGCTTTTCCATACCTCAATATACTTTGATAGACATCACTGATTCTATTGACTTCTATTCGGTAATTTAGTTGTTTTCAGTCTCAAATCTTCGAAACCGTAGTGCTCTCTTATGGAGAGTATTTGCTTTTTCATCACTAAATCGTTCATTTCTGATAGGAGATTTAGGTTGCTCATTTACTCAAATAGGACAATTGAGGTTCGTTGTCTAATACTTTCCAAAATGGGAAATAAATTGGGGTTCTAACACATTAAACCTCACCAAAATCAAACATCAACCTGCGGAAGATTTAAGCCTTCATTTCTATTTACTCATAAAAATAAGGAAGGTTTGCATGGTTCATAGAAGAGTTCGAGGCGGGAAATTCAAAATTAAACATGTTGAGAAGCGAAGCCCAGTCGAACTAGGAGACGAATTAGAAGTAAACATCACTGACACCTGCCCAAATGGAGATGGTGTGTCTAAAATTCAGGGATTTATTATACAAGTCCCCAAGGCTAAACCTAGAGAAAGGGTTAAAGTTAAAATTAACCATGTGGGCAAAAAAGTGGCAACCGGCGAAATAATCAAGTAACCACCCAAAAGCGCGAGGCGATTATGTGGGCGGCTGTCTAATCCACACTTTTACATTACTCTGCACTCGTATCCGCCCCTCTGATTGCATCAGTCGAATTTGAGTCTCAACGAACCTATCGTCGCTACAGTGGAACTCTTTTTTGATTGCATGTTCCAGTTTTGGCAAGTTAATGTGTTCTGCTGAACCTACAATATTCCAAAAATAAACCTGTACGCTCTGTCTTCTTTTTTGCGCTTCCAAATCAAAATCTTTGCCCATCAACGGTTACCTTGCACAATAAGGGTCTTCGTTTTTTGCTTTATGATGGCGTACGCATTCTTGGCAGTCACCATGACGCGGGCAATCTTTTTTGGGGCAGGGACAATTAGGCGCATTAGTTGACATAACCAACAATTACTTTCTATCCAATATAATTATTGCCAACAAAGTATGACTAAACTCACCGTCAGCCTAATTAGCCACTGGAAACATCCTGCCAGAAATAGGCGAGAACATTACAACCCCGCCCTTAGCAAGCACAATAATCGCCATAAGCTTATCCCTGTCGCTTTCCTCTTTGTCCACGCTTTCCCAAGCGGTAGAGGAAAAAACCGCATCCACCCAGTCACAGGCACACTCGCTATCACATGGGACCTAGTCATGTCCAAAGGCTATATGCTGCTTCGCACAGTAACCATAACATTAATTCCAATTCTGACGGTTTATTTTGGAACACACGGAGCAATCGCGGTCTTAGTGATGTCTCCATAAATTGCGGTTCTTGCTCTTGGAATTTTACAGTTGAGACAAAAAGTGTCAAACAAATGGCCCTCCAAACCTGCCAAAATTCTCTTCCCGATATGGTGGTTTGCTTTCCTCTCAGGAGAAATCGTATACTTGCTCATTTACATGTTTTAAAAAAGCGATAGCAGTCTAAATGCTAAGCCCCCGATTAGAAGAGCGACACCTATGTTGGCTGCCGTAATCACCGTTGTGGCTTTCCATCCGAACTCTTTAGCGAGAATCGCCACAGTTGATATGCAGGGTATGTAGAGCATCGCTACCAGCGCCATAATAACCAATTGCACTGGAGTAAAGTATAGTGACAGGTTGGTGGATCCAAAAATCGCCACGGCTCCCAGGAGGATGAATTCTTTTCGCACGGTACCTAAAATAAGCAANATTCCTGCTGCAACAGGTAAACCCAACCACGTCACAGTCAAAAGTGACAAAGCATTGCTTATCGGACTTAACACATTTAGCACATAGAGAGCTTGGAGAAGTGCGCTGCCAACAATGTAGATTGGAAAAACGATGTAGATTATAGATTTGGTTCTTGTCCAAGTCTGCTTTGCCACAACTTTCATTGAAGGCCACTTAAAACTGCTCATCTCCATGATTAACCCAGTGGATTTACCCGGAATTGCTTTCATAGCGATTCTGCCTAACCCAAAGATAATGACGAAATCAACCACATATAGCAGCAGAGCCCACTGTATGCCAACAAATAAGCCCACCATGCCAAAGAGCACAATGGTTCTAGCCGAGCATGGCGCAAACGTAATGGCAAAAGCTGTTAGCAGCCGTTCCCTCCGGGTTTCCATGATTTTACAGGCTTGGATCGCAGGCACGTTGCAGCCGTATCCTAAAATTATCGGTATCAAGGCTTTGCCATGTAGGCCCATCTTGTGCATGGCGCTATCCATCATGAATGCCACTCGAGTAAGGACGCCTGAGTTTTCCACCAAAGCCATGATCAAGTAGAATGGGACGACGAAAGGTATGATTAGGGTTAAGCCTGCGTTAAAGCCTCCCCAAACGCCGTTCAAAATTATGGATAAGATTGGTTGGGAAGCTGACAGGGCAGGGTCTACAGGTTTGATAAAGCTTAAGCTGCTGGAAATCAAGTTGGATAAGCTGTTTCCGATAAAAAAAGTCCAAAGCAGCAAACCAGCAATTACTCCTACAGAAGTAAAGTACCCCCACACCCTGTGGGTTGTTAACCAGTCAAGTTTTTCAGAGAAACTGCTCTTGATTTCGCTCTGCTGGAGCGTAGAAGCAGCAATAGAACTTGCAAGAGCATACCGCTCAGAAGCAATAACTGAGAAACATGCTTCATGACAGAGAGTGGACATTTCCTGGGATACATGTAATGCGGAATCTATAATTGCCCTCGATTGGGCCGAGACCATTTTAATAATTTCCGTGTCGCCTTCAAGAAGCTTTATCGCCAGCCAACGAGGCGGATAATCAAGTTGGAGTTTTTCTTTTTCAATAATTTTCTCAAGCTTTTTTATATTGTCTTCTACGTCCTTTCTATACTTTAGGGGCTGCGTCTTAAGCTTGGATAGAGCAACGTTCACGGCTTCGCCCATGAGCTCATAGATGCCCTCTCCCCTGATAGCAACTGTAAACACAACTGGAACACCAAGCGCTTCTTGCAATTGTTCTCTGTCGATAATCATGCCTTTTTTCTTGGCTTCATCCACTTGATTTAAGCAAACAACTAATGGAGCACCCATCTCGATAAGTTGGATTGTGAAGAAAAGGTTGCGTTCAAGAATCGAAGCGTCAAGGACATTTATTACTACATCCGGCTTCTCAAGAGCTATGTAATCGCGTGAAACAAGTTCCTCCATAGAAAAAGTTGAAAAGGAGTAGATCCCGGGCAAATCAATTACGTTGATATCGTAACCTTCATAACGCAAGGTGCCTTCTGCGCGGTCAACGGTTTTCCCTGGCCAGTTCCCGATAATCTGGTTCGAACCTGTCAATTGATTGAAGAGTACGCTTTTGCCGACATTAGCGTTCCCAGCCAAGGCTACAGTAAATGAATTCTTGTTTGCTTCTTTTTTTCTCTTTTCGGGTAAAATGACTAATCACCTTTTACTCATTCTATCTATTGAGTATCAACGAAAACTTTTGATGCGATGCCTCTGCCCAATGCTAATTTGGAGCCTCGTACTAAAATCTCAATTGGACCTTCGAAGGGTGCAGCTTTAATCAGGGTTATTTTCGTGCTAGGGGTCAGTCCCATATCTAAGAGTCGTTGGAGAATGTTATGACCGCCCCTGATGAAAGAAATTCTGCCCATCTGTCCCTCTTTGAGTTCACTTAAAGCAATGAGGTTTTCTCTTCTTTTACCAACTTCCTCTAAACCTTGATTGTGTAGTTGAATGCATTCTTCGCAGTTTGCAAAAGGCAAGTTACACGCTGGAATGGTCTCGCCGTCATCAGAACATGTGTCAGGATGTTTTAAGAAGCGACACAATGATTCTTCTGCCTCGTCGGAGAGAGTGTGCTCCATTTGACAGGCTTGGGCATGAACTTTGTCTTTTCCAATGTGCAAAACGTCTGACAGGAAGGTTTCAAGTAAGCGATGTTTTCGGGCTACTTTTTTTGCTTCTTCGAGCCCTTTTTCGGTGAGGGTACTGCCGTGGTAAGGTGAATATTTTATGTAACCTTCTTGAGCCAGTTTTTTTAGCATTTCTGTTACGCTTGCTGGAGCTACATCTAGCTTTTGGGAGATCTCAGTTGTACTGACTAAGTCCCCGTTTCGGGCCAAGCCGTAAACGGCTTTAAGATAGTCTTGGGTTGATTTTTGCTCCATTTTCTCGTCTCTAATTTAGGTATACCTAAACTTCACCTAATAAATGTTTAGGCGCGCCTAAAAAATTACATCCATTAAACACCGCCTGTTGCGATCTTTGAACATACACCCCTCCCAGTAACGGCTAAATACTGCAAAGACTAATTCCGTTGATACTCACTAGAGGCAAAAACCATGAAAGACCTGCCTGATTTAGTCCAAGACATCGTGGAAGCCACCCGCAAACACGAACAATATCGCGACAAAGAATGCATAAACATGATAGCTAGTGAAGGACTAAAATCTCCAGCCGTCAATCAAATGCTCGATCTTTCTCATGACCTCGCATGCCGCTACGCTGAAGGAGAAAACGACGCCCAAGGACACGTAAGAAAACGTTACTACCAAGGACAAAAATACATGTCACAGATTGAGGATTTCGCAACTGACATCATGAAGAGCCTATTCAATAGTTCTTGGGCAGATGTACGATTGGTTTCAGGCACCCATGCAAATCTTGCAACCTTCAAGGGTTTGTCGCTGGCTTCAAAAAATAATAAGATGGTCGTCACTCCGCTTAGTTGCGGTGCCCACATCAGTCATGATTATACTGGTTTAGCCGGTAACATTTTGGGATTAGACAACATCAATCACGTCTACAACATCAATGAGTTCAACATCGATGCAGAAAAATCTGCATACGTCATACGCGCTGCCAAACCAGGCATCGTCACATTCGGTGGAAGCCTCTTTCTCTTCCCACATCCAATTAAGGAGTTAAAAGAAGTCTGCCACGAAGTTGGTGCATTTATTGCCTACGACGCTTCACACGTACTAGGCTTAATAGCTGGAGGACAATTCCAAGACCCACTCCGCGAAGGAGCAGACTTCATCACCTCATCAACCCACAAAACTTTTCCAGGACCCCAAGGTGGAGTCATAATGGGAAACCCAAATAGCCCTGCAATGGAAAAAGCAGTAAAAAAAATCCAATTCGCAGTTTTCCCACTTAGCGCTTCAAGCACACATCTGGGCAGATTACCAGCTCTAAGCATAGCCGCGTTGGAAATGAAGATTTTTGGAGCACAACTCGCAAGTCAAATAGTCAAAAATGCTCAAACAGCTGGACAATATCTATGCGAAAACGGAGTTAAAGTTCTCGCCGAGCACAAAGGATTCACCAAATCACATCAGATTGCTCTTGACGTTCGCAGCTTCGGTGGCGGCAATAAGATCGCCCAAGAACTTGAAGACGCAAACATTATCCTAAACAAGAACTTGCTTCCTTATGATGATCAAAGCTCTAAAGAGAACCCCTCAGGTTTACGCGTCGGCTTCCAGGATATAACCCGACGGGGATTTGGCGAAGGCGACATAAAACACCTTTGTGATTTGATGATTGACGTGATAAAAGGCAAACGTACGCCCTTACAGGTCAAAGTAGATGTCTTGGCCCTCAAAAAAGAGTTTGCAGGCGTGAAATATGGATTCCAAAACGTCGAAGACGCCTTAAGCTACATAAAAAAGGCTTAGCAACCTTTTTCCTCCCTTTTGCCCTAAACATTAATTAAGCCACTTTTCGACTTTTACCATTGAAAACAATGACCTTCGATCTACTCTCGATATTATTCTTAATCACCGCTATAGGTTTCGTTGTGCTTTTTGTGTTGCTTCCAAGGTACGGACCACACTACACCTCAAGGTTGACTTGCCCAAACTGCCGAAAAAGCTTCAACTTCCACTGGGTGCCTGGTGCAACCATAACTTCGTTGGTTTATCGTAACAGGCGAACTTTAAAATGTCCCTACTGTCATGTGAAATCAACCTATGATATAGCATCAACAAGGGTCGCTAAACCTAGAATCGCTTCTAAAGCCAAGCCCAAATCATAAACAAGCCGAGGTTTCTTTCAGAGAACTTTATTATTCACANCAGCAATCAAACTTTTAATTAATATTCACCGAGATGCCAAACATGAAAGTATTGTTAAATGACGGTTTAGAAAAGGAAGGTTTGAAACTCTTCCAAGAAGCAGGCATACAAACTGACACAAANAAAAGAGACCTCACTGCTCTTGTCAATGAGATTGGACAGTTTGATGCCTTAGTTGTCCGTAGTGCTACGAAGGTTACACGCGAGNTTTTANAGGCAGGATCAAAAGGTAAACTCAAAATCGTCGGTAGAGCAGGCGTAGGCTATGATAACATCGACGTAGCAGCTGCCTCAGAATTCGGTATTGTAGTAAAATCCGCTCCATACGGCAGTACCAACGCCGTTGCAGAATTAACCATAGGATTAATGCTAAGCATTTCAAGAAACACTCCCCAAGCTCATAACTCACTAAAGAATGCCGTTTGGAAAAAAGATAAACTCAAAGGTACTGAACTTGCCTACAAAACCCTAGGGCTTCTAGGCTGTGGAAGAATCGGGCAAAAAGTCGCCCAGATAGCTAAACGCGGCTTTGACATGGAAGTCATTGGTCACGACATCAAACCATGCTTTGAATCTGGCATAAAGTTTCTTTCAAAAGAAGAAGTAGCCGCAAAAGCTGACTACATAAGTATTCACACCGGCGGCAAAGATGTAATCATCGGAGAAAAAGAACTCTGCAAATGAAGAAAACCGCTTACCTTATTAATACATCAAGAGGCAGCAACATAGATGAGCAGGCAGTGTACACTGCCCTAAAAGAGGGTAAAATAGCTGGCTTAGCAACCGATGTTTACTCCGATGAGCCTAAATCAGATGGTTTAGAATTCAAGAATAAATTCAAAGAACTCGACAACGTAGTTATGAGCTGTCACTTAGGCGCATCAACCATAGAAGCGCAAAGAGAAACTTCTACCGAGATTGCTCGTGTCGTTTCAGGTTACCTTTTAGGCGGAGACTTTGCCAACTCGGTAAACGCGGGTGAAAACATAGAAGTCGAAGAAAAACCCGTGCACACACTTTTCATTCACCATCGCGACGTCCCAGGTGTATTCGCAAACATCGACAAAGTCCTAGCAGACAACGACATTAACATACGAGCAAATTATTCGCGTCAAATCGGCAACAGCGGATATGCCATCTCAGTTTATGTTCTACACAAAAAAGTCACAACTGAAATAGCCAGCAAACTCAAAGCTATTCCAAACATATGCAACGTAAAATTCTAACTCTTTATCTTTTCAAACAGGCATATAAACAACTTTTCTTCTTTTAAGTAGCCATGCGATTAGGCGTTCTATTCTCAGGCGGAAAAGACTCAACCCTTGCCTTGCACCTAGCGGCGGAGAAAGAAGATGTAGTCTGCCTAATCACTGTGATTTCCAAGAACGAAGAAAGTTATATGTTCCACACCCCGAACATCGACTTGACAACGCTTCAGGCTCAAGCATTGAGTTTGCCGCTTGTTTCAGCGATAACCGCAGGGAGGAAGGAAGAGGAACTCGCAGACTTGGAAAAAGCGATTGTCGATGCAAAAAGTAAATTCCAAATAGATGGCGTTGTCACTGGAGCAGTGGAATCTGTCTACCAAGCCTCCCGGGTTCAGCGTATATGCAATCGCCTCGATGTCTGGTGTTTTAACCCATTATGGAAATATGACCAGAAGTCGCTCCTAGAAACTATTGTCAATAGACGATTCAACGTTATAATTTCTGGTATTTTTGCTTATCCGCTTGATGAAAAATGGCTTGGGAAACAAATAGATGCGCAGGTGATCGATAGGTTAGTGGGACTCCAAGGTCAATATGGCATTAGCCCTTCAGGCGAGGGAGGAGAAATAGAGACAACAGTTTTGGATGCGCCCATGTTTAAGCAGAGAATCGAAATAATTGACCATGCGGTTGAGGCGAAAGGAAACAGTGGAGTCTACATCATTAAGCAGGCAAGGTTGGTTGCGAAATGATTCTGGTTGTCGATATGAACTGGACAAAGAACTCGTTGGCATTTAGCGAGTTTGTATTGCCTATTACTTCAGCTATTGAGTCATTTAACAAATGCGAAGTCAAGCATTTTTCCGAAATAACTATTGCCGATCTAGATGCTTGCAACAAGATTGTGCTTTCAGGAACCGCACTAAAAGATCATACAACCCTAAAACAGATAGGCAATTTCAACTGGGTTAGAACGTTTGACAAGCCACTTCTAGGCATCTGTGCAGGAATGCAAACAATCTGCCGAGCTTTCGGCGCACCTTTGACGACTTGTCTGCAGATCGGAATGGCTGAAATCTCAACTCTGAAAGAAAACTCCCTCTTCAAAGGAAACTTTAAGGCTTACACGCTTCACAACTTCTCAGTTAAACCATCCCAAACCTTTGAAACTCTTGCAGAATCCACCAAATGCATCCAAGCAATAAAACACAAACAAAAAGACATTTACGGTGTCCTATTTCACCCTGAAGTCCGAAATCAAGAAATCATCCAGCGCTTCATAAGGCTAATCTAATGACACCTTTGAAACATTTGGGTTTTATGAAGGAATGCACTTTAAGCGCGAGGTAGTTAATACTGGAAATGCAACCTCAAAGGATCCAAATTAAGCCGGGCATTCGTGTGACAATTGTTTTGAAACAGAACCAGCGGAGTGGCAAGTTAACCGAGGGCATCGTCAAAGACATTCTTACTAGCAGCCCAACGCACCCACATGGAATAAAGGTGCGCTTAATAGACGGCAAAGTCGGCAGGGTACAATCTCTTGGCTGAACGTTGCAACGAGTAGCCTAAATAGCTTTTCAGTTAGGCAAAGAATCCAAAAGAGAA
>JGI20215J15232_1000336_pt1 | contig 9933 bp, 9 predicted proteins | sample WetSurMetagenome_2_FD_15232 | JGI IMG/M metagenome (IMG submission 15232) | reverse complement strand
CCTTCTTTCAAATCTTTTAAGTCTGGACCCACGGTGGTGATTTTGCCATCTTCGACTTCATTCATGGGTTTTACTTTTGCTAATTCAAACTTTTGTTTAACCGTAGGACCACCGAGTTCTACTTGCATGTCATTTCTTCGGATACGTTCTCCTTCGAATATTACGCCAACTTCAACGGGTATATCTTCAAACATAGACATTTCTTAATTTCCTCCATTAAATTTTGAAGTCATTACTTTGAGGTTTGTAGCCCATTCTTCTAGGGTTGCATTTGGGAAAGACCAGCTTGCATGTACATGGTACATGTTGTCAATTGTCATGGTCTTGAGGTTCGGTGCGAAATGTTTGAGCCCAGCAAGGATGAGTGCTTCCATGTAATAGGGCATACCTACCATTATAACAAGGTCTGGATGACCTTTACCATCTAGGCCTTGCCATGAAGGGTCGCCGACGCGTTGACCAATTTCCATTGCGTTCATAAATGCAGCTGGTTGATAACCGCGTTTTATGAATTCACCAACCATGTGGGCAGTGGCTACTACTGGAACTTTAGATGCGTTTGCGAAGTCGATTATGAACTCGATTGCAGGTCTGCCCTCCATGAATCGTTCGGTTAAGTTGCTCCCCGCAATCAGGAGGGGGCGGGTAGCTTTTTTAATCATCGCTAAGGCTATTTCGGGTTTTTGGATTGGGTTTGCTTTTTTAGTGGTTGCAATTTCTGCACATTGCCACGGTTCACAGGACATATCTTTTTTCCTCCACTCACTCCTTTATTTTACGGACCATTCTAGGAAGCAATGTTGGGTCTGGAATTATGGTTTCGTTCCAGTTGTTTGCTTCAAGGATCTTTTTGAGTTCATCTTTCATTGTGATAGGTATGTCAGCTTGTGTTCGGACGAACAAATGGACATCTGGGGGCATTACTCCAAAGTAGCGCTTATGCAAATCGATGTAGTGACTGAGTTTCCCTGCTCGCCCTTTCCAGGTGTCGTTGGGTCTGATGCAGAGTTTTGCAAGCGCAACAATACATTCCTCTTTAGTTTCAGCCACGTTGAAGAGGTGTTCTGGTGCAGGTCCAACGTTAACTGTATCGCCCGAGCGTGCATCGAGGACTTCCCAGTTTGATGGATCTTCTTTTCTGCCTAATAGCATACGTCTATATTTGGCGCCATGAGGACCAACAAGGACGGGTATACCTAAACGCCAGAAACCTGCGGCAATTGAGGCTGCTTTCTGTGAGTATGCGCCCCAGGCTAAACCAACTGCCCCGAGACGGTTATGGATATAATCTGCGATTTCTTCATAGTTGCCTCGTAACGGGCGTTTTGCGAAGATATTTGCCACTTTTATTGCAGCGCCCGCAATGTGAGCATTTGAGACACATGATCCTGTATTGAGTACTCCACCTGCTTCAAATCCGCCTGGAAATTCCTCATATATGGTTTGGCCTTCACTATTGCGATAGCTACCTATCGCCATGGCTGCGCATCCTGAAACTGCAACTATATACCGTCTGCTTGCGAATTCTCTGGCTATGTCATATACATCTTTGCTGCCTTTTGGATAGTTACTGCAACCTACTATTGCAATTATACCCGGGATTTCGCCTAGGACTATTGGACCACCAACGCTGCGAATTTCTACGTCTGAGACTGCACCTCTGCCCGAACGGCACAAATTGTTTTCGCATTCCATTGATTTTTCGCCTGCTTTGACAATTAGGCTGTGAATCATAATGCCTTGTGGACATGCTTCTTCGCACCTTCCGCAACCAATACAGACTTCATATAGTTCTGTTAATAGTGACATGTCCCCCTTCGCTGCTGCTTTAATAGCTGGCGGAATAGCGTAGTCTTGTGGACAATTTCGTTGGCAAGACTTGCATTGTGTACAGGTCTTTGCGATTTGCTGAATTTCTTCGATGGACGGAAGAACATTTTTCCTCTTACGAATTGGAGCTACTTGTTGTGCAACACGGACTGCAACCTCACCGACTTTCTCTGGATCAAGAATTAGCACACCAGGTACTTTGCGACTAACGAGGTCAGCGACAATTTCGTCTGCTGGGTCGTTTGTGCGGTTCTTGAAGCCGACACAGTTCTTTTCTGACGCTGCAATTACTGGCGCGTCGACTTTAGCTGCTTCGTCAGAGATATCTGTTCGGATACATTGCTCGTCGAGAACGACTACATCTGCTAATCCTGCACGAACAAATCTCAGCTCCCAGCTGATTGGCCCAACAATTCTAGCACGGTTGTAATATCGTGTCATGTCGTGTGCTGTGCAACATAAACCGACGACTTCGATGTTTTCGTCAACTTTCTTTTCTTTTGCATAGTCTATTATTGCGATTGAGGGGACTACGTTGTGACCAATACACAGAACCACTGGTTTAGTTCGATCCACGCTTGCAATACCCATTTTTACGAGCGGGGCTTCAGGGTCAGCTTTCGGAAAGCCAAAGGTTGAAATTTGTGCGATGTCGCCTACTTCCATGCCCACATGGTCAACCATGCCGACGTGGAAGGCTTTTGATTCGAAATCTAAGGGATTAGACTCTTGGCCTGTGTGTGCTACTGCTAGGATTTGGGTAATTTGTTCTTCAGTATAAGTTAAAATATCATCTAGGTCACCAAGTGTTTCAGGCTTTATTCCTGTAACAAGACGACTGACTGGTGCTTCAACTTTTACGTTTAAGCCGCCGACGTCTAAAGGGTACCTACGACCGTACTTTTCAAGTAAGTGGTGGAGTAAGTGGCGCGAGTGGGCAGTGTGGCATGCTGCTCCAATTGCGCATGCTATCATTACAATACGAGATGATTGGGCAGCAATATCTAAGCCACATGCACCGCGTTTTCCAGCTGTCAAGTCACACTTACCGAAAGTGCAAAGACAGCATGAATCGCAGTCGGGCATGTAGAAGGGCTTATACTTGCTGAGGAGCTTCATGTCCCAATCCCGGAGGGTGGTCATGGAAGGCATCGGGGTAGGTCCCATGGGTTCCGTCCACGAATCATTAATAATTTTGCCTATGGATAATTCGAGGTTCTTTATCTGACCATAGTTGGTCTTCATTTCGTCGATTTTTACTCGGACGTTTTTATTTGACAATGGAAAACCTCAGTAAAGGTTTGACAGTATACCTCGCAATTATAGGTTTTAAACCTTTCCAAGTTTAATATGACAAAACTACAATGTTGGAAGTTAAAATGCAAACAAAAGATGGCAAGGATTTGGACAAAAGAAAAGAAGTATTTGCTATAAGTAGCCTGCTGTCTTCATAATTTGAAGCACTGATAAGTATGCCGAATTGTCTTGCGAAAGGTCAAGCAAGGAGTTCCCTTCCAGTACATAATTATCCAACTCATCATCTGAAGCTATTTTTCCTAAGTATTTGAAGTTCAAAGTAGTTTCAACCTGTTTGCCAAGTTGCTCAGGGAATCTGTATCCCCCTACCAAGTAGAAGTTGTCGAATTTGATTTCTACTTCTTTAGCGATTCGGAAAGCTCGCTTCACATGATCTGTGGATTTCTTAGAGTGGTCTAGGATGTCGAATATGTCATTTACTTTTGAGGCTATTCGTCGGTTCAGGTGTTCAAGACCCGCAGGAGAATCTATGAGCACGTACTCGTAATTTTTGGTTAAGGATTCCAGAGCTCCCTTAAGAGCTGAGTTTGGCATGCAATAGCAGCCTTCCACCCATTTGGTGCCAAGTCCTAGAAAGTCAAAGTTGGTGCTTTCGAAAAGACCTTGGCTCCATATTTTGCTTTCAATTCTTTCGGTGGGGGCTACTCCTACTGTTGTTCCACCTTGTTGAATAAATGTCTCGACGAGTAATTCTGAGATTGTTCTTTTGCCAGCTTCTTTTAGATCAATGCCAACCATTTCAGCTAAATTCTGATCGGGGTCCGCATCAACCAGCAGAATCGGGGATTTTCCTTTTTCAATCAGGCATTTCGCCATCAGAGCCACGAAACTCGATTTTCCAGTTCCACCACGACCAATGGTTACAAGGGTTTTCATTTCAGTCCTCCAGCTAAATACCAAACAATCAAGTTAGACATTTTTTCTTAAAGAGATCCTCGCATATATTGTCTATTGCTTTAACAGCGTCAATTTCCTTGTTGACAAGAGGAGTTTCGCCCCTCATTTCGGTTTCAATAATTCGTTGGTCAAATGGAACAAACCCAAGAAGATTAAGTTCGTTTGTCTCAGCAAATCTTGAAATCGTTTCTTCCTGTGTCTTGTTCATGACTCTATTTCCGACGAGAAAAATCTTGTTCATCCCCGCTTTCTTAGCCAAATCATTAATGTGCTTGGCTATTTCCAACGCCTTGAGGTTTGCGTCCGCCACCACCAGGAACACATCCACGTGACCAGCTGTGCCCCGACCGATGTGTTCAACCCCGGCTTCCATGTCCATAATAACAGCTTCATTTCTCTCGACTATGAGATGACGCAACAATGCGCGTACAACTGCATTTGCCGAGCACATGCAGCCCGAACCCATAGATTGCACAGTTCCCATGACCATCAACCTCACCCCCAAAGGAGTGGGCACAGAATAGTCCCGCACAACGTCGTCCACAGTAAAGGAAAGGCGAAAAATTCCAGAGTATCCAGTATCAGTTTTCGATTTAAGCAAGTCTTTGTTATCAGAAATGGGAACAATCTTTCGGGAGTCCTCTGCAGAAAGCCCAAGAGTCAAAGCAAGGTTAGGCGATGAATCCGCGTCAATTGCAATTGTTTTCAAGCCTCGCTCAACAAAGCCTCTTGCTAAGCCTCCACTGATCAAAGTTTTGCCTACTCCACCCTTTCCGGAAACAGCAATCTTCATACTAGATTCACTGAGTATGTCTCTAATAGATGGCTTATTTACGTTTCCGCGTTTTCACTGCATGCAAGCGATTTCACAATAACATCATCTACTCTCGGAAGCGCACGGACTAAGCAATTCTTATTTACGGGTTAACTTCGTTATGTTCTACGAAGTCTGGAGAGCACAATTTACGCAACGGAAAGAAATTCCAGAAGGAACAACAACCGAAAACATAGGCGTTTACAAAGAAATATTCTCTGCAAAAAGCAGCATCGACGGACAAGATGGGGGAATTGTGACAGCGCTTCTGATTTCAGGGATAAGAAAAGGATTTTTTGACTCAGTGATTGTTGTCCAACGAAAAGGAGGATATAGCGCGGAATCTTTCGCCACAGACAATGCTGATGACATAATGGCAGCAAGAGGAACAAAATATCTCAAAGTAAGAGTTGCTTCCAAAATGCGGGAGTCAATTAGCCAGGGAAAAGGGAGGATAGCGATAGTTTGCACTCCATGCGAGGTAAGGGCCGCAAGAAGAATTCTTCAAAACCTCAAGAGCGATTCTTCAAAACAAAAGGTAATAATCATTGGGTTGTTCTGCTTTGAAGCCTTCAATCGAGCCAAGCTGAAAGAAGAAGTAAGAATACAATTAGGTATCGATTTAGACAAAGTCGATAAGATTCAGATACGCAATGGAAAATTCAAAGTATTTCTAGACATGAAAGAATACACATGCCGAGTGAAGGACCTTGACAACGCAGTCGAAAAGGAATGTAAATACTGCGATGATTTCTCAGGCCGTCTTGCGGATGTCTCAATCGGCGCCGTAGGCAGCAGAAATGGATATTCAACAGTCATAGTAAGGTCAGAGGTTGGGAGGAAACTTCTGCAAAATCTGGCCTTCGATAAGGAAAATACAGACAAAGAAGAAATCATAAAAATATCCAAACTTAAAGAACAACGGGCAAAGAAAAACCACTGTTCATTACAGCCCTCAACTGCATAAGCCTATACTAAGAAAAAATGTATCAGATTCGTAACACTTTCATTCAGGGCCTCTAGCCATGAAAGAACTTGTCCATAAATCATGGCCTGCGTGGAAGCCTAATGGTTAACATCAAAACGCTTTTTAATGAAAACCCATCTAGCCTTTAGCCGAGATGAACTCAAATGAAAATACTAAACGAGTTTGTTCCTACGCGTAAATTTCTGAAGCTTGCAGACGAAATCAAAGATCTAGTTGATGGATGGAACGTTACCGATAGCGCTGCTGGCTTTCCAGCGGCCAGCGGTACAGTTGTAAGCTGCATCCTGAAGACTAAATACCCTGAAAAAATAATTGTGCCAATATTCATACTGCACTATAAGGGTCCAGTTGAGGTTGGAGGTCTAGCTTTGGCAGCAGACATTATAGGTCTCGACGGCTTGGCCGTTACTATGGGGGACAACCCCAAGTATGGGGAAGCCATAAAGATGTTGAAATCTTCTGAGGAAGCTCGTGACTTCATACGCAACACTGTTAAGACCAAGAATCTCAAGTTGGGCTGCCTGCTAACAGCGCGGCGATCTGTTGAGGAGACTCTTACTCGGGTGAGAGAACCATGGGATTTCATTTACTTCATGAGGCTTGAAGACAAGACTTTTCCGATACTAGAGCAAGTGGCAAAAGAGGCAAAACGTCTAAACAAACCCATCTATGCATACTTCTTGGTTGGAACGCCGAAGAATGTTGAAACTGTCAAGATGATCGGGTGGCCTGTCGCCGCAACCATGGAAACAGTTGAAGAAAAGGCTGAAAAGCTAAACGGTCTCGTAGATGGCATAATCGCAACTTGTGCTGGAGACGCCGAAGGAGACAAAGAGATGCTACGAAAACTCCAAAAGTTTAGGAGTTAAGACGGGAAGCCAACAAATCAAGAACTCTTTACTCCATAGTACAATTTTTCTTCCTCTATTTCTTTTTCGTTCTTGATGGGACATAAATTTTCACTTTGGCTATCAGTCATTTGCGGGCTGGAGAGTCGGGCATTGGAATTAATCCACTTAAACCAGAATTTTGAGACACATGCGTCGACCCGCCGAAGAGAAAAAAATGTTTTTGGGGAAACTCGTATTAAGAGGTTTCAATAAAGGCGTGTGTCTATTTGGACGGGGAACTCTGCGATGAATAGAACAGCAGTTATCACTATCATGGCAATTTTGTGTTGCTCAATTTTCGGCGTCATTGATGCACATGCGGCATCTCAACCTTCCTCCAACTCGTGGCCAATGTTTCACCACGATTTGCAACACACTGGTTTCGCGACTTCGAACGGTCCTGAAACTAACCAAACAAGATGGATCTATACGACAATGGGCAAAGTCGATTCGTCGCCTGCTGTTTCAGATGGAATGGTCTACTTTGGTTCATATGATTTTAATCTTTACGCCAAGTATGCGTCCACAGGAAATCGTGCTTGGAACTTTTCAACAGGAGCTCCAATCTACTCCTCCCCTGCAGTGGCAAACGGCTTGGTGTTCGTTGGAAACCTCAACGGAGATTTTTTCGCGTTAAATGCTAAAACGGGTGTATCGGTTTGGAATTACTCAACTCAGAACAGCATTTTTTCCAGCCCTATAGTCAACGATGGCATAGTCTACGTAGGTTCTCTTGACCATAGTATCTATGCGCTAGTAGCAGCAACTGGCAGCTTCGATTGGAAGTACACAACCGACGACGGAATAAGTTCATCACCCGCCATTTCGGGAAATTTGCTTTACGTGGGCTCGCTAGATGGGAACATGTACGCGTTGGACACGATAACAGGCGAGTTCAGATGGAAGTTTACAATCCCGCAATTTACAAATGATTCGCAACAGTTCATTGAATCGTCGCCGACAGTGGGCGACGGTATGGTATTTGTAAGTTCGGAAGGCCAGGGAACCCTAGGCAATGAAAGTGCATATAACGGGGTCGTTTGGGCACTAGACGCGGCAACTGGTGAGAAGATTTGGAATTATTCTACCAACTATTGGATCTATTCTTCGGCAGCCTTCTCAAACGGAATGATTTACTTAGGATTGTTTGATGGCAACGTTGTTGCCCTGAAGAGTTCGAGTGGAGAAGAGGTTTGGAAATATCAGACTTACGGTGCGGTTCCCTCTTCACCGGCAGTGGCAAACGACATAGTCTATGTAGGGTCAAATGACGGAAATGTCTTCGCACTTGACGCAACGTCAGGGGAATTTAAGTGGTACTATCAGACCTACGCACCCGTTGAGTCGTCTCCAGCAATTGTCGGAGGTATTTTGTACGTCGGTTCACGAAACTACAATTTTTACGCGTTCAGCGCTACCCCTAGCCAGGGATGGCTATCCCCGACAGTACGATATGCCCTGGCTATTGCAATACCGATCCTATCAGTCGTGATCCTACTTACGGCGTACTATATAGTGTTGAAAAAAAGAAAACAAAATGCCAAAAAGCATAAGTAGACAAGCATAACCAGCTAAAAGCCTTGCCAAAGCAACATATCAACGATAGAAAAATGTAGGAGCACAACATTCTGCAAAAAGAATTGAGAACTTTTCCCTTTAAATATGACCATATAAACTGTAGAGTCGTTATATGAAAAGCCCTTTGGCAAACGGAGGCAAAAGTCTGAACCATATCGAAGTCATTGCAATCGAGAAACTGCCTTTGATTGAGAAAGGCGATAGAATTGGAAGTCTAATTTTTGAAGCAGCCAAGAAACAGAAAGTCTTCATTCAGGAAGGGGACATTATCGTGGTTACTCACGTTGCGGTTTCAAAAGCTGAAGGAAATGTTGTTAACCTCAACGAAATGATCCCTTCGAAGAGAGCCATAAGCATAGCCAAGAAAGTTGGCAAGGATCCTGCTCTTGTCGAAGTAATTCTCAGTGAAACCAAGGAAATTGTTCGTATGGGTTCGAACAGTTTAATCACCGAAACCAAACATGGAATAGTCTGCGCAAACGCTGGAGTTGACAGATCAAATGTTGAAGGCGACAGAAATGTGGCCTTATTACCAGCAAACCCCGATGCTTCGGCCAAAAGAATAAGAAAAGAAATTAGAGAACTCGCGGGCTGCGACGTTTCTGTTATAATTTCAGACACTCATGGACGCCCACTTAGGATGGGCAATATCAATGTGGCAATTGGAGTGTCAGGGATTAAACCCATAAGAGATAGAAGAGGCGAAAAAGACCTATTTGATTATATTCTAAGAATAAAACAGACTAATGTTGCTGACGAGCTTGCGTCTGCTGCTGAACTGGTAATAGGGCAAGCAAATGAAGGAATCCCAGCAGCAATAATTAGAGGGTACGACTACCAAAAGACTGAAAACGCGTCAGCGGCCGAGCTAACAAGACCAAAAGAAAAAGACCTGTTCAGGTAATAATGAAACAGAATAGAGCTGAGTAATTTGGACGTTAAAACACCTAAACAATTTTTTGAGGAAGAACTACCTAGAAGATTTAACGCCGCAAAAGCCGCGGGAATCAACGTAATTGTCCAGCTTATCATAGAAGGCCCTCAAGGGGGAGAATGGACAGTCGCTATCAAAGACCAGAAAATTGCAATAGAAGAAGGAGCAACTCCTGCTCCAACTTTATCGGTGANAATGAGTGAAAAAGATTACATGGATGTTATTAACAACAAGATAAGTGGAGAGAAAGCGTTCATGACTGGAAAGATTCATTTCAANGGTAGCATCGCCCTCGCTCTCAAAATAAAAGAGATGGGCTTTCTATGAGTCAAGTCTAAAGGATTACTAAAAGCAACAACAGCTNCGGTATTTGTCAAGATTTATTTGATACATTCCGAAACGCCTCAATTGTTTCAATGTTTTCTCGGGGGCTTCATCCACACCAATCATGATTGTATCGGGTTCTGCCCGTGCAAATCGTACATAGACTTACCGGTTCAAGATCACTGATCAATTGCAGTATTTGTTTCGCACACGCCTTACAACTGAAGAAAACTGCACTGAAAACGTGTGAAGGCACCAGAAAGCGGTTATGAGGTGGAGACATTAAGGAAATTGAAAGAAACTATCTTGTGATCGAAGTGAACGACAATCCAAGTATACACGCGGGTTACGAAGACGCAAG
>JGI20215J15232_1000335_pt1 | contig 9938 bp, 7 predicted proteins | sample WetSurMetagenome_2_FD_15232 | JGI IMG/M metagenome (IMG submission 15232) | reverse complement strand
TACCGGACCCTATTCTGCCCGTTGATTGCCGCCGTAGCTTAGCTGGTGGAGCGGCTGATTCGTAATCAGCAGGTCAGGGGTCCAAATCCCTTCGGCGGCTTGATAATAATTAGCATGGTAAGTTATTCAGGAGAAATCTCAGATCGATTTCATTTTTAAAAATCATCATTTTAATCTTAATACAGTTATTGGGATTAATGTTTTTTTCGCGAATCAAAATGAAAACCGCGATGGGATGATTTTAGAAAGATTATTTTTCGTCCCATGTACATTCTCTGAACCATTGATAAGGGTGAATCGCATGATATTCTTACCATTTCATATTGAAATCAATCTAAATAAGTAAATGAAAATGGATAGTCATTAATCTATTATTTTGCATTCTACATTACATATTCAAAGATAAAATAGCATATCTCTGTCTTTTTATTCATCCTGATTACATCAGAGTGTTTATATGCGATTATCGCATCATAGAAATGATGAAAATATTATTCATCAGACCATGTCCTACTCGAAAGGGAATCAATAACAAGCGTTTACATTTTTTAGAAAGCCTTTTTGTACAATCACATATGTTTCCGCCACCATTATCATTTCCTACCCTAGCTGCTCTCACCCCACGATATCATTCTATAACGGTGATTGATGAGAGGTACAAAAAAATAAATTTTGACGTACCCTATGATTTAGTTGGTATTACTGCGATGACCAACGAAGCTATTCGGGCTTACGAACTCGCAGATGAATTTCGAAGGAGAGATATACCAGTTGTTCTTGGTGGCCCCCATGTATCTGCCCTTCCCGATGAAGCAAAAATACATGCGGATAGTGTGGTAATCGGAGAAGCGGAAGAATCTTGGCCACAGCTCTTGCATGACCTCGAAATTGGTGATTTACAACCTTTTTATCAACAGACGAATCCCACAGATCTCCGGTTGTTACCACCACCAGATAATTCGTTTCTCTCCCGTTACATGTTCCAAAACGCAGTTCAATTATCACGCGGATGCCCCTATGGATGCGCATTCTGCCATATCGGTAATTCAAAAAACGCGAAGACTTTTCGTACTCGTCCAATTGACCATATCGTCCAAGATATACGAAATAGTAAACATCGGATAATCACTTTCTATGCATCCTCAATGACAGTTGATATCGAGTATACAAAATCGTTATTTCGAGTTCTTAAAGGATTAAATAAAAATTTTATTTGCATTGGAAATATCAACACACTCGCTCAGGATGATGAACTCATTCGCTTATCTAAAGAAGCAGGGTGTATTCAATGGAACATTGGATTTGAATCTATCTCCCAAGAATCATTAAATGATGTTAATAAAAAAACGAACCTTGTTCAAGACTATATAAAGGCCATAGAAAAAATTCATGCGAATAAAATGAATGTCCGCGGTTATTTTATCTTTGGATTCGATCATGATACAAACGTTATCTTTGAAAAAACATGGGAATTCATTCAACGTTCACATCTTGATTCTGCGACATTTAGTATCCTTACACCTCTACCTGCAACCCCCTTATTCAAGGAACTTGAAAATCAACATAGGATTCATACCACCAATTGGAATCAATATGGATATCATCAAACAGTCGTTTTTCAACCAAAAATGTTGACAGAAATGGAACTGTTAAATGGCTTAAAAAATATATATAAAAAATATTATAGCTGGCCGGCAATTGCCAAGAGATTTTCGCAACTTTTGAGACGTAATTTTACGATATCAAAACTAATGATTTTTCTCCTCGATAATATTATCACCAGAGCTTATTGTTTACGAACCGTTTGCAGAAGACCTTAGATATATACAATCTAACGCGGTACATAATAAGGAAATGGTTGGCGGTTAGAATCATTCTTTTATTCGTTGGACTAAGTGAGGATTGGAAAGAGATCATTTGAAATTGTTGAAAATGATGATCTGAATATAGCCTCAAGATCGTAATCGTCCAACAATATGACTATTGTGAAGGTGTAACTTTTTGTTTGATGGTGCCCACGATTCTAAATAACACGACCACATTAAGAAAGAGGATGAATATCGCATATCGAAAAGAACGGATATGTTTTGAAATTTGATTGGCCATTGTTGCACTCACTGTATTTTTATTCCTTGAATATGACAAAGGTATCGGGTTATCAAAGAACCGAGAAGCCGCTAAGGACCGCCAGTAATCTCTCCATGTTTCACCAGGATGCCCAATAATAAAATGAGCTACGATGATCGTAGAAGGAGATATTTCCTTAATCTTTTTACATGTAGCAAGCGCTTCACCGATGTCATAGTGTCTATTCATTTTTGCTAATATTTTTTGTGAACCTGTTTGAAGGGGAATGGTAACACTTGCGATATGCATGGTTTGGAAGACTCTAAGAAAATCCTGACGATATTTCGTTAGATACATTGGGTCGAGATAGTTGAGTCTTAGTCGTACTTCCGGGAATTTTTCATGGATAGCATCTAAAAGATGGATGATCGATAATCTTCTATCTACTCCGTAACATCCACAATCGTCTGCAACAAGACTCAATGCTTTCGATGGTGAATAAACTCTTTTAATATCGTTGATGATGTCAGGTATGTTTCTTGATTCCAAACTGCCTTTTGCCTTTTTAATGCTACAATAATTGCAATTATTTGTGCATCCTTTGCTGATTTCGACAAAGTCGTTAAGTATGAACCGGTCATGTATCTGATTGTATCTTTGTTTCGCTTTCGAAGAAAGGACTATAAGAGGAATTGAGAAGAAAAACGGATGAAAACGACTTACTTTAGTCTTTAATGACTCAGTTTGGTCTTCATCCAATGTTTGTGAGCTATCGATAATTTTTTCTTTATAACTATCCTCGCAATACCGATCGATGTCTCTGAAATGGACATTCTGATAAAAAAGTGAATCCAACTTCTGGATTTCACCAAATCCAATCGAGATAACATCAAGATTTCTTAAGGCTTCATGGTCGATGTCTGGGAGACATCCAAAGACGATAATTACCGTATGGCTATCTTTTATGTCGGTATAGCATTGTAAAATATTCAGTGTTTTTTTGATATCTAGGTTTACTCCACCACATGAACTCAAGATGATATAATCAGATGTCTTTGGATCATGACTAATATCATGCCCATTTGCAAGAACAAATCGGTGAAGTCTTGAACATATTATGAGATTCTGAGGACATTTCCAATTCGTACTATCGATATGAATTTTCATCGTTTCACTATTTCATCCCGGGGGATATTGTAATTTTATGCTATTTATAAAAAGATTTGTTTTCTCATTGATTAATAAACAAAACTATTTTTTAACTTCAAAGAGACTAACTTTTGAATAAAGTCCAGTACGCTCTTGTGCTGATAATTCGAGGCTTTTTATATCATTGATCGATATAAACTTATAGAGACTTCGAGGGATTCCTTTATCATAATTAAGACAGAAGCTGATAATCCGTGCATTCTGTTTTGCGACTCGTATGATTTCCAACAATGTGATTTCTATTTCCTCTAATGACATCCAGTCAAAAATATCAGAAATATAAAAAGCGTCTACACTATCAGATTCAAGATTTTTTAAACCAACCCGAATGTCTTGTTCAACAATATGTATTTTCTTTATATTTTGTTTGAGTATATCATAATAAGTCTCTTGAAGAAATGGTTGCCAGTTGTCTCGATCCTCAAGCACTTTCCCAGTGAAAACCCAGTAGAGATATGGATTGTTCACACAACCGATATCTACAAACGCATGAGAATTATTTCTCCAGAAACATTGCTGATAATCAAAGGAAGCGGGGATATTTTTTATCGCACGGCTACTGAATAACAAATGCGTCATGACTCGGTTAGTTATGAAAATTTTAGTAAAAGCCCTTAACATAGGGCGGTGTAATTTTTTTTCAAAAATCATAAGTCGTTCTTGTTTTGTTTGCGCGGTAAGATACTGATGATATTGCTCCGCAAGAAAAAATCGGAGAAACGGCCTCACCATTGAAAAGGATCGTTCCATCCAGCCTTGAAACGCTAATCCTTTGCCAAGAAGATTGAGATATTGACTCCAAAATACATTGGTGTTACTATCTATGTGAGGGGTAAGACGATGAAAGAGCTCGATTCGTTGTTGTTCCGTTCCAGTATATCCTAAGAAAGCAAGAAACTCAGAATATGACAAGTGTTCAATCGCGGCAATTTTAAGATTTATTTCATGAATTTGTGCAGAGTTGATATCGAACCCATAAATTGCAGCTGGTTCAAATCGTGTAAGATTAAGGAGATTATCCCCTGACGAAATAATAGCAACAATAGTATCATTTTTTTTTACTTGAAGACCACTTTCAATTACTTGGTGATCTTCCCAACTCTGGGCATAACGAATCGGAGTTTGTAACAACATTCTAAAAAGGATAAATGAAAATTATTAAAATAATTTGCTCTACTGTTTTTATTTATGATTAATTTTTCCGCAAGCCAGAAGATAACATTAGTTCATTGATTACAGAATAAACCCACCGAGAATCATCTGTTTTTAACGCCTTAGTTAATATATGAGTTAGATATTGCGGTCGATAGAAAAAACGCTGCAGTCCCCACTGACAATATCTGCTTATTTCGTTCCGAGTGAAAGGAGAAAGTCCTAGTTCTTTATCTGCAAATGTTTGATAGGTATCGCTATGAATTTTTCCCTGAGCATATGCATCCTTCCAGATACCAGATCCGTAGTTATACGCTAATGGATTGAATACGACGGCATCCAAAGGAAGTGAACAAGCAAATTCAATGGTTTTCTTGAAATGATTTTTATCCTCAAAAGGACCCCCAAGATAAAAGGAACCGTTAATAAAAAATCCTAATTCATCGCACAGACCCACTATTTTCCTTGTTTGTTCAACTGTATGTTGTTTTCCAGAGAACTCAATCATATCCTGGTTTCCAGATACAAGACCGAAGCTGATATATTTTACCCCTGCTTTTCTCATTTTTTCATACAAGGTTCGATCAGTGATGTCTGTCCTATTACCACCAAGAAACAATTCAAGCGGGGAACCCATAGCAATGAGTTCATCAAGGATGGCATGGGCACGTTTTTTATGAGCTAAGAAAACAGGATTAGCGAACATCACTGATTGATATCCTTGTTCAATGATTTCGTGAAATTCAATCATGACGTTTTCTACAGAACGTTGACGAAAATAGGGACGCCAAACTGAACTATAATGACAATATTTACATCGAAATGGACATCCACGTGCGGTCGCTAGAGAAGTTAAACGTGGTTTTTTCATGAATAACTTACTACTTTTTCCATATTCGTATTTCGTTACTAAATGACGTGCTGGAAATGGTATGCTATCGAGATTCCTTATCGGTTCAGCGGGTTTCCCATGAGCGATACTAGAGTTTTTTCGATAAAACACTCCTGAGATATCACTCAAATGTTGAGTTCCTTCAAATGCTTTAGCAATATTTACAATAGTATGCTCGCCATCTCCATCAACACTAACATCAGCCGAGGGGATATTCGCAAGAGCTCGCTCCTGATACAAGGAACAATAAGGACCACCAATAACGACAGGGATGTCAGCATCTTTATTTTTTATATACTGCGCAAGTTGAGCGGCTTCTTCTGATGAAGTATTGTCTACACTCAAGCCAATAACATCACTTTGAAGAATGCTTTTATCGATACTCGCATATGGGTCTTTGTCGATGAAAAAATCAATGATTTCCGCGTCATATCCTGCCTGTTCCAACATACTCCCCAAATATAAGACACCAAGAGGAGGATACACAGGGAGCTGAGAAAATCCAAATCTTTTTTTATGGAACATAGGACGCGCCTGATCTGTTCCATGAATAAGGGTAAACCGCATGATATTTCCATTGTTTCTAATGAGAAATTATCTATATAATAGTATGGAAATAGCTATAAAACGAATTAAGTAATTTGTATTATTTTACCATCATAGGAAAAATATATCTACTACAGTAAATGAAAAGAGGGGCTACCTCTTGTAAAAATACAATGAACTATTACGAAAACGCATAGCAAAATAATTCTTTTTTTTCAAAAAACGAAACATAACTTTCATCCGATGATCTACCATTTTTTTTGATAGTTTCGGTACAAAAGTATTTGCCTTAGTTCCCTCGTGGCCGGAGAATGGAAAAATGTCGCCATAATCGAAATCGATCATATCAAACAAGTGGAGCGTGTCATGGAATTCCTCCTCTGTCTCGGTTGGAAATCCAATGATGAGATCAACTCCGATCTCCAAATCATTGTTAGATTTTTTAAATGCCTTCAGTGTACTAATGACATCATTGATTGCATAGGGACGTCCCATAAGACGGAGGATACGATCATTTCCCGATTGAATTGCAGCATAAATATTATTCACCTTTTTTTGCTTGAAGATATCGACAAGCTCAGGTTCATATTTAATGAGCCATAGAGGATTCGCATGATTCATTCGAACCCGAAAGGGATTCTTGATTTCCATAACCTTATTTAATAAATATGGAAGATTCGTACCGATATCTGTCCCATATGGACCGAGATCATCTGCATCTAAGACAAATGATTGAAATCCTTGTTGTAATCCAATGGAAATCTCCTTGACACACTGTTCTGGAGATTTGCTGTGCAAACGACCAACACCTTTTTTTATCACACAATAGGTACAGTTGTGAATACATCCCCGTGAGATAATAATATAATATTCCCTTGTATCTGGAATAAGCCCGTCGAATGGATAAGTTCTATAGAAATTTTCCCCGAACAACTTTGAAATGATTGTATTTAGAATAAACATATCTACCTTTTTTATAGGAGATGCATGTGTGTGGATCCTTCGAATTACTCCACGTAGCGACATATTATTAAGATTTATCCAGCGTGTATTTACTTCCGGGATATCTCTGAATTTTATTAAAACATGTGGCAACAGTTCGTCAATTTTATCCAGGTTTTTTACCGGAAGAGTCTTTCCTGAGAACATTTTTTCAAATCTATCCCTGTGAGTTTCAGGGAAGCATCCAGCGACAATCATCTCGGCGTTATAGTATCTGTATTTTTCTATCATTTTCGACGATGTATTTACCGTGTAATTGGTAACACCACAGGTCATGAGTATAATATAGTTAGCCACTTTAGGATCATGAACAATGGTGTATTTGTTTTCTTCAAGGTAGGTGCAAATTTTTTGAATATCTACGTCGCGACGTTTGCAGGCGTTTGAATCGATAAATACATTCATACCGGATGTCGTGTGAGATTGAGGATTATTGATTGAATTCATAAGGCTAACAACGACCTCTTTTATTTGAAATAATGAGATGTCATTATATATCTTCTTATCTTAAAGCACAGGTTAAATATGAATAAACTTCTGTAGTTACATTTGTTATCTGTCATCTTATCAATTAGAAAACTATTAGAAGAGAATATCTTTAAAGAAATGAAAACATGCCAGTGAGTCAGGAAAGAAGTATATGGGAACGATATTTTAATAGACAATCACCTTCTGGTACGGTTCTATCAGCTCTTTTGTATTACCCTTATTTTCATAGATATTATTCTCTATTGAAACAATCACAATGGTGGACAAGAGAACAATTACTCGAATATCAAAATGAACAATTGAAAAAATTGATTATTCATGCATATACCCATGTTCCGTACTATCGACGTTCTTTTGACAAAGTTGGACTCCGGATTTCTGATATCAGTTCCATACAAGATTTGCAGAGACTCCCCTTCCTTACAAAAGAGCAAGTTCGGAACAATCTTGATGATCTTAGAGCACGTAACTATCCTCGCTACCGATTCGAGTCTATGGCAACAGGGGGAAGTACGGGATATCCACTGCCACTCTATAATGAAAAAGGAAAAACAGCGGCACGTTATTTAGCGTTTTATCGAATGATGTTGGAACGTACACAATGCCAGTTGATGGATCGTTATCTCTTTATTATTCAAAGTAAACAATTTTGGAAGAACCAAGCATTCGGAAGAATCCTTGTACTATCACCATATTCACTTCGAGATAAGAATTCTCAAATCCTTTTTGAAAAGATAAAAAAGGTTAATCCCCACTATATTATCGGTTTTCCATCAGCAATAACTCTTTTAGGTCATTTACACATAAAAGATAAAGACGACTTATTCACAAATCTTCGAGCAATCCTATGTTCTGGAGAAACGCTGTATGAATGGCAACGTTCATTTTTAGAAAAAGTCTTTAGTTGCAAGGTTTATTCATTTTATGCTCAAGCTGAACAAGTTATTTTTGCAGCAACCTGCGAATGCTCAAATTCCTATCATATCTTTCCAGAATATGGAGTGATGGAATTAATCGATGAAGATGGAAAGATTATAACACACGAAGGTAAACAAGGCGAGATTGTTGGGACTGGTTTCACCAACGATATCTTTCCACTTATTAGATATCGAACTGGGGATATGGGCATTTACACGAGCCAATTTTGTCCTTGTGGCCGACGTTACCCCTTACTTAGAAAAATTGAAGGTAGAACTCAGGAGTTCATCATTAATAAAATCGGAGACAAATTGCCAATGACAGGGATGTATGGTATTATTCCCAATAGTTCTAATTTTGTTAAAGAATATCAATTTTTTCAACGAACACCAGGAGAACTTATATTAAAAATAGTCCGATACAATGGATTTTCAGATAAAGATGAATATTTGATTGTGCAACGACTTTTAAAGACATTAGGTCCTGAATTTCAAATCGTTGTAGAATATGTTGACACAGTCAAACGGACACCAGCAGGAAAGATTCAATTCCTCGTAAAGGGTGAATAATATACTTTATAAAATAGTGAGATTTGAACTTGATGTTAAAGTCTTTTCCCCACCACAAGGAGGTTTATGTTAAATCTTCACTTCGGTTTGTGGGGAACCACTGAAGTATTGATACATAATCCCGAATAGAGCATATTAACCACAAACGACAAAAACATATTTTTCTATTGTTTTTTGGAAGGGCTTTGTATCCTTTGGAGTAATCCCTTCGGCGGCTTTCTACCATCTTTTTCTCCTGTTAAAAACACGTTAAAATCATTTTTCTCCTGAAACATCAAAAAAGCGGCTTTGGACTCCTTGTAAATGTGCTCTAAGTCGGCATTATTGTTAACGGTTAAATTCCTTTCTCTGCACTTTTTTATCCTGACATTGAACTGCTATATAGTAATATTTAAATATTTAAATAAACTTATGTTTACTCGATGAATGAAATAGAAATATTCAAAGCATTAGCAGACCCAACACGATTAAAAATCCTTGATTGCATCAAAAACGAGGAAAAATGCATCTGCGAAGTGATACCCTATACTGGTAAATCACAACCTAATGTTTCTCTTCATTTAAAGACCCTGAAAAATGCAGGTCTTATCACGGAACGAAAAGATGGAACACGCATTATGCTCAGCATTGCGGATAAAGACGTTTTCAAACTCATCGATATCGCTAATAAATTCAAGGGATAACCCATGGAAATAATCGACATTTTTGTCGCAGCATTGCAAACGCTTCAAGAATATCTCTCAGCTCATGTTTTAACCTGCTTGATTCCTGCTTTTTTTATCGCTGGTGCCATCGCAGTTTTTGTCTCAAAACAATCGGTGCTGAAATATTTCGGTGCTCATACGAAGAAATATATTTCTTATCCTGTTGCTGCTCTTTCAGGAACTATTCTTGCTGTTTGTAGCTGCACCATCCTACCTTTGTTTACTAGTATCCATAAACGCGGTGCTGGCATTGGTCCAGCAACAGCTTTTCTGTTCTCAGGTCCTGCAATAAACATTCTTGCGATTGTTCTAACCGCACAAGTGCTCGGGTATGACATCGGTCTTGCACGAGCGGTTGCTGCTATTCTGATGTCTATTGTTATTGGCTTG
>JGI20215J15232_1000333_pt1 | contig 9957 bp, 14 predicted proteins | sample WetSurMetagenome_2_FD_15232 | JGI IMG/M metagenome (IMG submission 15232) | reverse complement strand
CATTCAAAAAACAATGGATCTTGACCTATAACATTGGAGAGCTTCTCGTCAGAGTCTACATTAACAATCATCATGGCACCTTGTTGTCCAATAAGGTGGTAATCAACTTCTATAGTTCCATCTTTTTCCAGCTTGTCAAAATACCTAAATTGAAGTGGAAGAAGCTTGGACCATTTCTCAATTGGCACTTTATGCTTTACTTTTTGAATAATCAAAAACTTCATGGGTAATTACCAACTAGTTGATGTTTTCTTATTTATTAAAACGTTTTTTAAGAAGCCCACGCAGCGATTTCCAATGGTTGCGTTTGCAAAATTTTATTAGCTTACTTGACACAATTCTGAGCAAGGAGAATCACAAATGTCTTTGCATGTATATCCACCAATTGCCTATATTGGAAGAACAGTTTTCATTGTTGTCACGACAATCATTTTCATAATTGCATTGATCGCGTTCTTACGTTTACGCACAAGAAAAGCGTTACTACTTACTACTGGATTTGGCCTGTTCTTTGCTCATGGAATAATTGGCATTATAGAAATGTTAGTGCTTAGCTTTAATCTCGAGTTTACAGAAGGGTGGCACCTTCTGGTGGACGCTATAGCGCTAGTACTCATACTCGCGGGAACATTGAAGGATTAACACCAAATGTTTAAGGAAGAAATCCTGGAAAACGATAGAAGACGAAAAATATATGCAGTGATAAGGAAAAATCCAGGTTTACATATCAGGGAACTTCAAAGAGTTATAGACATCCCACTTGCAAGTCTTCAATACCACCTAAACTATATGGCGCGCCGAAACATTATCATTGAAGAAAAAGGAGAGCATTACACCCGATACTATACTAAGACGCTTGATCCTGAAGACAAAAAAATTCTTTCTGTTTTACGCCAGAAAATCACGAGAGAGATTGTTTTGATAATTCTAGTTTCTAAAAAGGCTAAATACCAGTTTTTGGTGGACAATCTCAAGATACCTACTTCAACAGTCTCTTTTTATATTAAGACTTTGTTGGAAAATGATATTATCGAAAGAACCAAAATAGGTTATGAGAATATTTACACGATTAAAAATGAGGACAAAATATCCAAAGTTTTAATCGCTTACCAATCAAGCCTACTAGACATATTGGTCGATAAATGGGCAAACACTTGGCTGGAAAACCGTCTTGTTAAAGATAAGCCCAAAGAAGAAGAGGAGTCTGAGTAAACGACCGTGTGGGGCAGTAGAGTAATTTTTTACTCTTTATGTTTCCCTTGAGCATCTTTTTTAATCCAAAGTTTCAGAATTCTCTTACAGAATTCGTTTTAAAAACTTATTATGCACTTTTATAATACTGAGAGGTGTAAGCAGCAAAACCTACCGTTTAGAAATATCAAAAAAGCTGCTTAAGTAATAGCGTCATAGATTTGAGACGCTATAATTTCTGATCCTTGATTATTCGGGTGTACGCCGTCTGAAAAGTCTTCAGAATGACCCAGTAGGGGTGTATGAACGTCGATTAATGGTAAATTGAGGTCGTTTGCGGTCTGGTTGACAAGCGGAATTACATCATTTTCAATGACTGCGGCGGGAAGTCCCATAGTATTATTAAAAACCGGCGGGGGAATAACCAAGTAGATTTCAGGCTCGGATGAAAGCTCTTCGAAGGGGGTAACCAGTGTTTCATAGTCACTTGTGAAATTGCTGCGTTGTTCTTCACTAAGGTAGCCATCGTTGGTTCCAAGCATAATTACGACAATATCAGGTTGAAAATTCAAAGCATCGTGGAATGCAGGCTGATGCACATAAGGTTTATTAAAATCCAAAGATATGGTTGTGCGGCCGACCCCGAAATTTCCAACTGTATAATTAACTCCAAGCAACGTCCCTAAGTCATTAGGATAACGGGTGTTGATAGTAATACTGTCGCCAACGCAAGCTACGCGAATAGTGTTTTTTTTGGATCCTGTTTGACTGGCAAAAGAAAAAGCTGTTAAACTAGCCACCAATATTACTGCAACGAGTCCAGCGGTTAGATATTTTGCTCGGGATTCCATTTTTTTCGCCTGTGTAATTATGAAAGGCACATGTTGAATCGGGAAACGCGGTGTTTCTTATAAACGTAGTGCAATTATTGCACTATAATCCTACATTAATTGCATTAATTTGATTCCGATTTCTATAGTATTCAATTCTATAATTGAATTTGTTCATTTCTATAATTGCGCGACTGTTTTTATTAACGCAATCTTGCAGTTTACAGCTCGATGGCGAGAGAGCATAGAAGTTCTTCTTATTTAGCCCCTTCCGACATTTTTTATAGGCTCAAACCCGAATGCATTCAATCTCCTTTTACTTTTGTTGCCTATGACAAATGGATAAAGACAGCCTAAAGGTAGAGAAATTGAACCAACTAAGCGGTCGTCCAGTTTATGTTGACTTGATCCGGGCAACTGCTATTGTGGGAGTCATTCTGCTTCATGCTGCAGGTTCATGGATAACGACTCCTCAACAAATGAATGCATTAAATTTTTTAGGGGGTGCCAGTTGGATTGTTGTTGATATCTATCAAAGCCTGGCGCGAATTTGCGTGCCTCTATTCATAATGTTAACTGGTGCACTTTTACTGCAACCTGAAAAAACTGAAAGCCTCAGCGCTTTCTTCAAGAAGCGCTGGGCTCGAATAGGTTTGCCATTTTTGTTTTGGGGAGCTGCCTATTTTGTGTGGGACTTTTTGGTCATAAAGATACCATTTACTTCAGGCACTATCATTCAAGGTGTACTAAATGGCCCCTACACCCAGTTTTGGTACTTGTATGTACTTGTTGGCCTTTACCTTCTGACACCCATACTGCGCTTGTTCTTGGCTAAGGCAGATCGAACTATCATGAAATATTTTATAGTATTTTCTTTCTTGGGTTTAGCCATTGCACCAGTTTTAAGCTCGTTAACTCCTTACACGTTAAATAGCAATGTTTTCACAATTACCGGATATGCAGGCTACTTCGTTTTAGGCTTATACCTTCTAACAGTAAAAATTCGTCTCAGAACTCTTATGATATCTATGTTCCTTGGAATTACTTTGACTGCTTTTTTCACGTATGTACTTGCTGTCACTGTTGGAGGAACTAAGATGTATCTCTTTCAACAGTATTTTAGCCCAACTGTCATTTTGGCATCAATTGCGGTGTTCATGCTGTTGCTCAAGATACGGCCACCTTTTTTTGATAGAAACTGCAGTTTACCCCAAGTTAAGCTTTCGAAAATCAATAAACTTATCATAGTAATTGGTGAAAATACCTTGGCTATTTTCCTTTTTCATGTGATGTTACTCGAATCTCTTGAAAGAGGCTATTTCGGTTTCGCAATTGATCGCTTGACACTTAACCCAATTATTGAAGTCCCATTAATAACGACAATCGTTTTGTTTGTTTCGCTTGGAGTAGTTGTTTTACTTAAAAAAATACCGTATGTAGAGAAACTGGTTGGTTGACATCTAAATTTAATTAGGGAGAAATCTGAGTTTCGAAGAGCATCAGAAAAATCTGCTCTTATTCAACCGGCTATGCTTTTTTACTGATTCTGGAAAACTCTTATTAGCTGACAAAATTCTCAAATACAGATTAAATGCAATTCAAACAATCAACAATTATACTTATTCTGCTTCTGATTTTACCACTTTTCCTAAACTATGGTTTTTCTGCCAAAGCAGTCGCCACAAAGGTTTCGCCAGATCTGTACTTTGGTGTTGATGTTGCTTTTGGCAGCATAGCTGCTACGGAAGAACTAATCGATAACGTAGCCGCCTACACTAATTTCTTTGTGATTGGATGCCTACAAGACTATGATGAAACAAAACTCACAACAATTAGCAAATATGTCTTCAGCAAAGGATTAACTTTTATAGTTTACACTGATGATACACATTACCCGTCAAAACAATGGCTTCAAACGGCCCAGGATACTTGGGGCAGTAGTTTTCAGGGAGTTTACTTTTATGATGAACCAGGGGGAAGGCAGCTCGACAGGTCAACTTTGACCGTCATGTCAGCACAGAATTGTAGTGACGCAGCCAACCAATACGTGGATTGCTTTAACTGGTGGTTACGCAATGCAGCACATTCAATTATCAAAAGTTTTCCTTCTCCAACCGAATATCGTTTGTTTACTTCAGATTATGCTTTTTACTGGTATGATTATAAAGCTGGATATGACACTCTTTTCGCCGAGTTCGGAGCGAATTACAGTCAACAACTCAATGTGGCGCTTTGCAGAGGTGCAGCAACAGCTTTTAACAAGGATTGGGGAGTCATGATAACCTGGGCTTATAGGCAACCTCCTTATATTGAATCAGGCCCACTACTCTACAGTGACATGGTGCTTGCCTATCAGAACGGCGCCAAATACATCGTCATTTTCGACAGCAACAAGGATTATTCCGCAAATATCCTTAAACAGGAACAACTCGATGCCATGAAAGAATTCTGGCAGTACACAAAAGATAACCCGCGAACAGCCAGCCTAACAAGCGACCGAACAGCCTACGTTCTGCCAGAGAATTACGCTTACGGCTTTCGTGGACCTAATGATAGCATTTGGGGACTTTGGGGACCAGACGCTTTAACAGCAGACATATGCTTGAATGTTTCTGCCCTGCTTCAAAAATATGGCGCAAATCTAGANATTATCTACCCTGACGGACCACAAACAATACAGTCTGAAGGATACCAGAACGTTTACTACTGGAACAACATTCCGGTTTCAGACACCCCGCGTTCTCCAACCCCCTATGCGATAGATCCATCTACACCCACAAACAACCCTCAACAAGGCGTTCCCATGCCTTACGTTTATGCGGTTGCAGCAACGATCTTGGCAGCTTTAGCAGTTTCAACTGTAGTTCTAAAGTTTAAGAGTAGAACGCCGATAGCCTCAAATTGATCTTTACATTTTTCCAATTAGGCTAAGAAAATTGAATTTAGCGTTCGGCGAGACCGCAAAATGAATCAAAAGAGAATAGCATTGCTGACGATTGTGCTAGCCATCCTGCTCGTATCCTCAGGAATCTCAGCGTACTTGATTTGGTCCGCTGAAAACAAGCCCCCATCGAACCCAATCCGCGTGGCATGTATCGGCGACAGCATAACGCAGTCAACCGCTTATCCATACGATCTAGGTAAATTACTTGGTAAGAACTACACAGTTAAGAACTCTGGCGCTGGCGGCACTACCGTTTCACTTAACAGTGAAACGCCTTACATGAACACAAGCATATTCCAAAATGCCTTAGAATTTCAGCCTGACTTGGTAATTATTATGCTCGGAACCAACGATGCCCAGCCAAATCTTGAAAATAATAATGTTACTTTTGTTGGTGATTATATGAAACTGGTCCGAGCATTTCAAGATCTTGCAAATAAGCCAAAGATATGGATTGCTTTGCCCCCGCCTCTTTTTAGTAATCAATCAGGTAAAATAGATCCGGAGTACCTTTCATCAACTATAATTCCTAACATAGAAATTGCTGCAAAAAATACGGGTGTAAATTTGATCAATGTATATGCGGTTTTGAATAGTACTAATTATTTTCGTGATGGCGAACATCCTAACGACGAAGGTGCACAACTAATCGCTGACACAGTATACAAAGCAATTATCTCAAAGGGTTGAATTTTAACGGTTCACATGGTTTTGAGACAACTTGCCCGCTACGCAATATGCAGCACAGAATCAATTTATTAATTAAAACTTAGAATTGGAGGAGCTTAGTAGAAGTTTCTTGCTTCTTTCCGCTTCTCTGCTTCTTCGTAGAACCGGAGAACTTCATCTACAATTTCTACATTAGAAAGCAGCATTCGTCTGCAACAGTAACGTTTTAAGCCGAGGCTATCAAGGATGTCGCTTGCGTTCTCTCCTGTTTTGATCCGCCTTGTGAATTCTTCCCATTTGTCTCCAACTAGTTTGCCGCACGTGAAGCATCTTACGGGAATAATCATTTTATTTTGTTCTCTCCTTACCTGTAACTTTTCTGTTCCTTGGCTCTTGCGCCAGCGCCGCCGAATTTCTTGGTTTCTTTTGCTCTGCTATCTCCTGCAACCATCGTTCTATCATATTCACTGAAGACTGTGCGTAGATGAGTGCTTTTTGTCCATTTTAAGAGCGCATTTGCTATTGCCATACGGGCTGCTTCTGCCTGTCCCATGTATCCGCCACCACGGGTTCGGACATCCATATCTAGTTGCATCCATGTATCAGGGCCTGCTTGAAGTAGAGGTTCCATTATTTTTGCTTTGGCGATGTCTGGCTCGTAAATTTCAACTGGAGTCATGTTTATGCGTACTTTACCATTGCCTTGTTTAACTATGGCTCGTGCAACTGCGGTTTTTCGCTTTCCACTAACAACTAAAACTTTCTTTGCGGGCATGATTATTCCATCCTATTTTTCCATCCAATTTCTTTTGCTAATTCGCCAAGAGTAAGATGTGGACCTTTCAAGTCTGCGGACGAAGCTTCTTCGAAAGTGATCATTGCTTGGCTATTAAGTTCTTTGGGAATGCCCATGAATACCTTTAGGCGTTTATAGGCGCTTTTGCCTTTGGGCTGCTTATATGGAAGCATACCCCGCACTACTTTTCTTAGGTATTTGTCTGGTCTTCTATAGTGGAACGGACCGCGTTCTGGAGCGCCAACCTCGAGGAATATATGACCTTCTAAAATTTTGGCTTTCCTTTTTCCTGAAAATACGGCTTTTTCCGCGTTTAGTATGATTACTTCTTCGCCATTTAGCAGTCGCTTGGCAACTTTGCTGCACATTCTGCCAACGATTGAGCCTTCAGCGTTTACCAGAGTAACTGATGATTTATTGGTTGTTTGCATTTTGCTCACCTAATAATCTTTACTTTTGCACCTTTGGGATTCTTCGCTAAGAGTTCTGGAATTGTAAGGTATTTGCCCTTAGCAACTAAAAGTCTTTCTTTGGCTTTTTCAGAAACACCAAACGATGCAACTGTGACAGCATGGTTTATGCTGCCTGAGCCAAGAACCTTGCCTGGCACAATTATGACGTCGCTCCGTTTTGTATTGCGGCTTATTTTGCTAAGGTTAACGGAAATGCGTTGGCTCCTTGTTTTAGATAAGTATTCGGCTATGTCAAGCCAGATGCCTACTTGTTTTTCCCTGCTTTCTTTCTTTAAAAGATTGATGAGCTGAATCAATTCTGGGTTTGTAGTTTTGGTTTCTTTCATTGCTGTTCAACCTTTAAAAGTTCATCCATTTCGTCTAGTTGTTTGCCTAATATTTTAGTGGCTTCTTTCAGAATACGTTCTGGCGGAAGCGCACCCGTGGATTCTATGTTCATTATAAACGCATTCTTTTCCCACTCTATCTTAAGCGGCACAGGTTTCTGGGGACAAGCTTCAACACAGTCCAGGCAAAGGTTGCAGCTTAAAAGGTCTCTGACATCGATTTTTCCACCTTTAACTTCAAAAACTTTCTTTGGGCAGATGTCAGCGCATTTTTGGCAGTCTTCACAATTGCCTTCTGGAGTGGTTATTTTTGGATAATACTTGTAAACGCACATTGAAACTGGCTGCCATTTCGCGTGTGTTTTGCCTCTTCCGAGCCTTGCGTAAGCTTCTAACTTCAACTTTTGGTTTTTAGCCAACTTTATAATTGGAATCTTATCTGAAACGGGAACAACATCCGGGTTTTCTGATATAATTTCGCCTGAGTAAACGGTTCTTGTTCCATCTTTTGCCTCGGAGTCTAATGTGAGTGTTACTCGGCATTTTGAGCAGCCGAATTCGCTTTGACACTCGCAGACTTCTGGAAGATTATAAGTGTCCAAGTCAGTTTTCAAGGGTGTTAGACCTAGTCTGTGAGCGATTATTTCATCTTGCAGAATTGAGCTATTTTCTATCATGACAACTTCTTCAATTGCCATGCTTGGAACCTCAGCAAGTGCAATTCGACGTATAGCGTTCATTAACGCAACATCCACATCTCGAATAATGATGCGAATGTTAGTATCGTTTTTTTCAAGGATTTCCATTTTCACTGTGCTGAGACACTCCAATAAGGTTACTATAATGACCTTGCGGTTCATAGAGATATAGGGGGATTATTTCAATTTTTCTGTCAATATTAAAGGGAAAATGAGGTTAGACTCTTCTTCCTCTTCTGCCACCAGGCCTTCTTGTTCCATCATGGGGAATAGGTGTTACTTCTTCGATACGCTCAATGCGGAAACCGAATCTCGCGAGGGCTCTGATTGCAGCTTGTGCCCCTGGTCCCGGAGTTCTGGGTCCACTGCCGCCTGGAGCTCGGACTTTAATGTGAATAGCGGTTATTCCTTTGTCTCTTGCTACTTCTGCTGCACCTGTTGCTGCACGCATAGCTGCGTAAGGTGAGGATTCCATGCGATCGGCTTTGACGAACATGCCGCCACTAGTTCGAGCGATTGTCTCTGCGCCACTGATGTCTGTTATATGGATTAGAGTATTATTGTAGCTGCTAAAAATATGAACTATGGCCCATCTTTCGTTACGTTTACTGTTTGGAGCGCTCAAAATCTGCCGCCTCTACCGCCTCTTCTGCCGCCACGTTGCGGCTGCCTAATTTCTGGTTGTTTAGCAACAACTGTTAATCCGACTCTCAATGGGTGAACTTGATTAGCCAATGCGCTTTCAGGTGAATAGACTACTTTTGCCTCGTCGGCTTTTGGCACAATATAACCGGGCACCGTTACTCTTCGGCCATCAATGGTTACATGACCATGTGTAATTAGTTGGCGTGACTGGAAGATTGTTCGTGCTAATCCTTTTCGGAATACGATTGTTTGAAGTCTGCGTTCCAAGATATCTTCTATAGTTAAGTCTAAAACGTTATCTAAAACAGCGGTATCAGGAAGAATGCCGAGTTTCTTGAGTTTAATAAGTTGCTCATTTTCCATTCTCGCTCGTTCTTCAGCCGTTCTGCTGATTAATGAACGGGCGATGCCTCTGGTTTTCGACAAAGTTGTTTTAAGGTGCCAAAGTTCATGTTTGTTTCGAAGGCCGTATTGACCCAGAAGTTTGAGCTCTTCTTGAAGAATATCTTTACGCCATCGGAATCTTGGCGTATCAAACTTTTTACGTTGTTTCTTTGGATCGCCCATGTTTATTTGCCTCCTTCAGCTGAGGCTCCGCCAGGTTTCTGCATCAGAGTCTTCTTCTTTACTCCTAAAGCTTTGCCCGCTCGTCCAGTGGTTTTTGTGTGTTGTCCACGAACTTTGAGGCTGTAAGCATGACGATATCCTCGCCAAGACCTGATGTTTTTTGCTTCGTCAATATCTGTTTTTGTTCTTAAAACTAAATCAGCGCTTAAAAGGTGCACATCTTTACCTGTTTCCGAATCTTTGCGCCTATTAAACATCCAGGCTGGCAAGCCATATTTTGCTGGATCTCGGATAACATCCTCTATTTTAGTTATGTCGCCTTCTGTTATGTAGCCTACTCGCAGGTCAGGGTTTACTCCGGCCTTTTTGAGAATTGCGTTTGAGAGGCTTAGACTTACACCTTTTATTTGTGCTACTGCGTAAGAAGTTTTAAGGGTACCTTGGACATCGGTGCCCAGAATACGAAGTATGTAACGATATTCCTGTGACATGCTAAATTTTCATCCGTTTAAACTTGAAAGCATATACGAAATGAGTCAATATTTATTTAAACCTTCCCTAGTCAAGAAGTTCATTGTTGTTTGCTGGATAACTTTGATGCTTTTCTCGCTAGGCTCAATGGCAATCAGGCTTTAGAGTTAAAAGTTCCTCTACAGTTGGATGGAGCTATCGATTTTATAATATTGTGACTACTTCAGTTATGACTTTTGCTATCTGATAAAAGGACTCTTTCTATCAAGGGATTCTTCAAAACCAATTTTCTAATTTAAATATGAAGTGTTCAAATGTTTGGTGAAGATGGAAGAGATGATAGACCC
>JGI20215J15232_1000332_pt1 | contig 9968 bp, 8 predicted proteins | sample WetSurMetagenome_2_FD_15232 | JGI IMG/M metagenome (IMG submission 15232) | reverse complement strand
TCATTATTAAATATGAGGAAAGAAGATGGATGACTATGATCAAGAATGGTATATCAATTCTTTTGGTTCTCGTTTGCGTCATCCTTTTTTGTTCAGGTCCGGTGAATGCAGCGATCAACACGATTAGTCAGGGTAATACCGTATTCATCGGTGAAGAAGGACTTGATATTTCCGCTGCAATGGGTCCAGATTCACAGATTGGATGGTGGACGCCATCTGCTGATATTGCCACAACCTCACCAGGTAAAACAATTGACCTCCGGGGCAGAATCACCACATTTATGGTCACTCCTTCGGAATTTTCCGGCTATACCGGTAACTGGTATCGCATAAACAATCAGGGAAAAGTGAATGGCGTTGCATTTCTTGTTGCAGACCCCCAGCTGGATATTAAAGCGGAAGATACTACGGTCGATGTCAATCCACAGCTGAATTGGATACCATCAGGAGATGACATCCAGTTTAAAATAGATAGCAACTTAGCGCAGATATATTTCCAGCGGGGAACTCCCCCTCTTATCACCATACATGTCCAGACACCAGATGGTTCTGAATATTCTGCGCTCTATAATGCCGATGGAATGCCAACATCAATTGAAGCTATTCCAGTAACATCAACTCCCTATGTTACCGGCCCTATCTGGAATATGGGGAATCCCGGCCTCTATGCTCCAGGCACGTATACCTATTGGGCAGAAAGTAACGTAAATCGCATGAATGATAATTACAATATTGAAGGAAAAACAATAAGCAGAATATCCCCGCTGCTCAACCAGGGTATTAACCCGCTGATTTCAACAGCAACAACAATAACAACTCCAAATACACAGATTCCAACGCCGGTAACAACACAAACAACAACCCAGCCCACAACACTGTCAACACCGCAAATGACAGTAAGCACTGTTGTGAAAACACCCCCCTCTTCTCAGTCCCCGACAACATCAGCCACAATTATCCCTACACCCAGCAAGACACAAGCTCCGGGCATTGGAGCAACTCTCGCAATTTCAGCGATACTTTTCGGGCTGGTCATGTCACTGAAGAAAGAATAATCCGTCCGTTTTTATCCCTGTTTAGAACATTTTATTATCTCAATTTCCCATTCCGGTGTATGAACGTTGTAACTACCGTTATTAAATCACGACACAGTGTACGGAAATTCAAACAGGATCCTGTTAATGATGAGGTGATTCGGGATGTAATTGAATGTGCTGCACACGCACCTACTGCCAGGAACATTCAACCATGGCTGTTTGGTGTTATTAAAAACAAGGAAACGTTGGGCAAAATTGGCCAGGCTACGGATAATGGAAAATTTATTGCCGAAGCACCACTCTGTATTGCAGTTTTTGGGGAAAAAAATGAAAAATATTATCTCGAGGATTGTTGTGCAGCCACTGAAAATGTTATCCTGGCTCTCCAGGCACATGGCGTAAATTCCTGTTGGGTTGCCGGTGAAAAGAAACCGTACGCTGAAATGATACGGACACTCCTTGGTGTTCCGGAAAAATACACGTTGGTCTCTCTTGTTGCTACAGGGTATCCATCTGAAATGACCATCGCTGTCAAAAAGGAAATGAAACAAATTGTGTTTTTTGAGGAATTTAAAAAGGAATAATTTTTTTAAAACCTGTCTTTCCGAAGATTCATTCGGTTGTCGTTGGAAATGTACAGTTCTTGCGATTTTTTCCGGCAAAAAATTGTCACGTTCTCGTAATTATTAAGCATCCGGCCAGTGACATCAATGATCATGAAAAAAGCGGTCCTGCAGGTTGCACTTGATCTTCTTGAACTAAAACGGGCGTTGCAGATCGCAAAGGAATCTCTTGAAGGCGGCGCTGACTGGATAGAAGCAGGGACCCCTCTGATTAAAAGTGAGGGAATGCAGGCTGTTCGGGAATTGCGGGACTTTTTTCCAGAGTCGGTAATTGTTGCTGATATGAAAGTTGCAGACACTGGTACCCTGGAAGTCGAGATGGCGGCAAAGGCCGGAGCAAACATTGTCTGCATTCTTGCAGATGCGGACGATTCAGTCATCGCGGAATCCGTACGCGCCGCCGGCCTGTATGGAATTCGGATCATGGCAGACCTGATCAATGTCCCTGATCCGATCCCGCGAGCCCTGATTCTCGAAAAGATGGGTGTTGACATTATTTGTGCCCATGTAGGCATAGACCAGCAGATGATGGGTAAAAGTTCTCTTGATCTTCTTGCTGACCTTGCCGCTCTTATTCATATTCCCCTTGCGGTTGCGGGAGGCATTGATGTAAAGTGTGCAGGGCTTGCCGTGAAGTATGGAGCGGATATTGTTATCGTTGGAGGATGGATCACCCGCTCAGCCGACGTTTGTGGATCTACAAAAAAGATCCGAAAAGAACTGGACAATCCTTCAATACAACCTGTTGAAAAACAATCGCCCGATGAAGAAATTCGCTCACTTCTTTTGCAGGTGTCAGCACCAAATGTTACAGATGCTATGCACCGTAAAGGGGCGATGTCCGGAATTGTTTCAATCTGTGGTAATGTAAAGATGGTTGGCCGGGCGGTTACTGTCCAGACATTTGCCGGAGATTGGGCAAAACCAGTTGAAGCTATCGAGGTTGCCAGAAAAAATGAAGTTATCGTGATTAACAACGATGGTGCGACACATATTGCCCCATGGGGAGAGCTTGCCACCCTGAGTTGTGAGAAAAAAGGAATATCAGGGGTAGTCATTGATGGTGCAGTCCGGGATGTTGACGAAATCAGAATAATGAAGTTCCCTCTTTTTGCAAAAGGTATTGTACCAAATGCCGGAGAACCCAAAGGATTTGGAGAGATTAATGCTGAAATTCAGTGTGGTGGCCAGTATGTTCGTCCAGGTGACTGGATAATCGGCGATGAAAGCGGCGTGGTTGTGATACCAGCTGAACGTGCTTATGAAATTGCTCGCAGGGCCCTTGAAGTGAAGAAAAACGAAGAGCGGATCAGGGAAGAGATCCGCAGGGGTAGTACACTTTCTGAAGTATCAGAACTCACTAAATGGGAAAAGAAGTAAGTTTTGTTTAGTGGAACACCGAGCGCTCCAGGAGAGTTGCACCGGAATTTTTAATCTTTTTTATTGCCTCTTCAACCTGGTCCACCCTGAGAATAAGCACAGCTCCTTCTTTTCCTGAATACGCATAGGAATATTCGATATTGACTCCTGCATCTCCCAGAATTTTTGCTACTTCATAGAGTCCGCCCGGCTCATCTTTCATACGTACTGCAATCACATCGGTATATGCTACGTTAAATCCGAGTGATAATAGTTTGTCGTGAGCTTTTTCCGGGTGGTCTACGAGTGCCCGAACCACACCAAACCCATTTGCTTCAGCAATACTGAAGGCAAGAATGTTGATCTTTTCCTCCCCCAATGCATGTGCTATTGCTGCGAGTCGGCCCGGGCGGTTCTCAGAAAATATCGAAATCTGTCTGATCACAAAGTTTTTTGTGTCCATTTACAACAACCTCTTGTCAATTACTCTTTTCGCCTTTCCTTCAAATCTGGGTAACGAACCCGGTTCAACGAGTTCAACGTTGACATTCACGTTCAACGAATTTCTTAAGCGGTGTTCAACTTTCTGCCGGATCTGCATAAGATCAGTAATTTTGTCACTGAATGATTCGGTTTTCAGCTCGACCCGGACAAGCAAATCATCGAGTGCCCCCTTTCGTTCAACCACAATCTGGAAATGCTGACCAACTTCGGGAATCGCCATCAAAGCGTACTCAACCTGAGAGGGAAACACATTGATCCCCCGAATGATTAACATATCATCAACCCTGCCCTGGATTCTCTGGATTCTTGGATGGGTTCTGCCGCAGGCACAAATGTCTTCATCCATTGTTGTTATATCCCCGATCCTGTATCGGATCATGGGAAGTGCCTCTTTCTGGAGGATAGTTATGGTGAGTTCACCTTTTTGTCCGGCTTCAAGAGGCTCTCCGGTCTGGGGATCAATAATCTCTGCAAGGGCGATGTCTGACCAGATATGAAATCCCTTTTGCTCGACACATTCACAAAACATTGGTCCGGAAAGTTCACTCGTACCGTAGATATCATATGCCTTGATGCCAAGCCAGTCTTCAATACGGGTACGCATCCGATCTGTCCATGGCTCTGCTCCAAGCACACCTGTGCGGAGTTTTGTATCTTTTTTAATACTCACTCCCATTTTTTCTGCGACCTCCCCCATGTGGAGGAGATACGAGGGTGTACAGGCAATAGCGGTCGCACCAAGATCCTGCATCAGTTCGATCTGGCGTTCTGTGTTTCCAACGCTTGTCGGAATAACGGTTGCTCCAATTCGTTCCGCACCGTAATGCAAGCCTAGCCCGCCGGTAAAAAGACCGTACCCGTAACTTACCTGCATAACATCTCCCCTGCCTAGTCCGAGTGAGGTCAGAGCGCGGGCTAGCGACGTTGTCCAGGTATTTAAATCGTTCTGGGTATACCCGACAACTGTTGGTTTCCCGGTAGTTCCCGATGAAACATGATACCGGACAAGCTCCTCCTGGGTCGATGTAAAAATTTTATTAGGGTAATTATCTCTCAGGTCACGCTTGAACATGAACGGGAGTTTCTTTACATCTGAAAGTTCGCGAATGTCATCCGGGTGGACTTTTTGTTCTTTCATCCTGTCGTGGTAAAAAGGGGAGAAACTGTAAAGCCTGTAGACAAGACTTTTCATCAGTTTATACTGCATCCTCTGGAGATCTTCTTTTGGCATCTCCTCGATTCGTGGATCCCAGCTCTTCATTATATCGCCTCTCTTCGATCAATCACTCTCTTTGCTTTTCCTTCAAACCGTGGCAGAGAGCCTGGCTCAACAAGTTTAACTGTTGTACGGAGCTCCAGTGCATCCCTAAGTTCTTTCACCACTTTTTTCTGGAGCTTTGCAAGATCTGCCAGTTCGCCACTGAAATACTCACGGTTGATCTCAACTTCGACAGTCATTTCATCCAGATGATTAACTCTGTCAATATATACCATAAATTGATTGCCAACCTCAGGTATTTTGAGAAGCACATGTTCTACCTGAGACGGGAACACGTTGATTCCACGGATTACGAGCATATCATCGCTTCTGCCGGTAATTCGTGCAATTTTTTGTCCTCGTCTGCATATGCAACCGTCTTCCATCTTTACCGTAACATCCCCCGTTCGGTAACGAAGGAGTGGCATTGCCTCTTTCACAAGAGGAGTCACCACCAGTTCACCACGTTCGCCATCTGATACCCGCTCTCCGGTTTTTGGATCGATAATTTCGACATAGAAACTATCATGCCAGATATGTAACCCGTCACGTTCAGGGCATTCGAAGGCTACGCCGGGACCAAAAAGCTCACTTAAACCGTAAGAATCATAGGCAGTTACTCCAAGTCGTTTTTCAAGTGAGTGGCGTACGCTTTCAGACCATGGTTCGGCCCCAAAAATTCCCGTCTTAAGATGGTCAAAAGAAGCACCCATCTCTTCTGCTATTTCTGATAAATGCATTGCATAACTGGGGGTACAATGGATGGTAGTCACGCCAAAATCCATCATCATTTCGATCTGGCGTTTTGTATTGCCTGTTGCACTCGGGATGACCGCCATGCCAATTTTTTCTGCTCCGTAGTGAAACCCAAGACCTCCTGTAAACATCCCATAATTAACCATATTCTGGAAGATATCGTTCTTTCCAACACCAACCATGGTCATATTCCGTGCAATAAGATCTGACCATGTATCAATGTCTTGTTGGGTGTATCCCACTACAGTTGGTTTTCCCGTCGTTCCGGACGTTGTATGGATACGCACAATTTTTTTCATGGAACTGCTAAAAAACCAAATGGATATCCATCCCTGAGGTCCTGTTTTTTGGTAAATGGAATTTTCTGGATATCATCCAGTGTCTTAATCGCTGATATTTTCACACCGGCATCTGATAGAAGTTTCCGGTAAAAATCAACATTTTGAACAAGGCCCAGCGTTTTTTTCAGGCGTTTGAACTGAAGTTCCTGCAACTCTTTAGGCTTCAATGTTTCTATCTTCCTATCCCAGAACATTACTTACCCCTGTTATGCTATTGCATGACAGGAAATATATGGCGTTTGTTACTGTTTAAATTCACCGAATTTATTGAAACGGTTTTTTTAATAATTAAAAAAATAGGAGAATTTTCCATGAAACGGTCTGATACTGTAAAACGATGATTTAATCAAGGGGAAATAGAGTAGTAATTAGATCAGTTACAAAAAATATTTTTTTGAGGTAAATAATGACAGATTACCCATGGATATCAGTATGCGGTTTTGGTGCCCATATTAAATCCACGCAGAAAAAACTGATCATCCAGAAAAAAAATTCTATCGACGAATATAATCTGGATTCAATAAAAAATCTGCTAATCGTTGGCGGACATACAATCAGTTCATCCACCATAGTAAATCTCATAAAAAATGGAGCGTATATCTCATTTTTTGAACCTGATGGAAATCCGGTGGGAACTATTCGACCATTTGGAGACAAAAACGATACGGAGATCCATAAAATACAACAGGCAATCCCTCGTCACCGGTATGCAATTACTCTCGCACAGGCAGCAATAAAATCGCGTCTTATTGCCATTGAACGTGTTCAGGAAAAGCAGAACATTTCTCTGTTCTATGAAGGGGAACAGCAGTTACTCCATAAATCCCAGCAAGAACTTGAATTTCTGATAAAACTGGATGAAATACGTCGGTTGCACCGTTTAACATCAGATATGTATTATGAGATCATGTCACGGAATACCCCGCCGGATTTTGGTTTCAAGAGGAGAACAATACGGCCTCAATCAGATCCAATCAATGCAATGCTTTCATTTGGGTATGCGATGCTATTTGGTAATTGCTGCGTATCCGTTATTGGTGCCCGTCTTGATCCGGACTCCGGCTTGATGCATGATGGTAAAGGATGTCTTGTCCAGGATTTGATTGAACCTCTAAAGGCAGAGATGATTGATAGTGTTGTATTTCAGGTCGCCCGGGAAGATCTTACCCTTTCTGATTTTGAACAGACTCAGACCCGGTGCATGCTTTCTGATGAGCTTGTAAAAAAGATGATCGGCTTATTCCAAACTTCGATAAATAATAAAAAAATTGATGAGATGGTCTACAATCTTTTTAATTCAATAACAAATCATGGTGAATTTACAGTCCGGTACTGATCCGGCCCTCACCTTTAATGATTGAAAAATCATTCAACATCATTAGCGGAATTTCAGATGTTTTTATATCACGGATGACTGCCCTGGGACAGCTATAAATCATTGAAATAAACTTTTCAAGAATCATTGAGTCTGCAGTTGCATAAATATGAACCCGGCCATCAGGGAGATTTATGACCGTGCCGGTAACATGTAAATCAGTTGCAATTCTTCGCACGCATGCACGAAATCCAACTCTTTGAACTCTTCCGCTGATAAAAATCTCAACGGACTTCACAATTACGTCCCCTGCATAAGTTTAATTGCGAGTCCAAGTTCTTCAAATACTTCATCCCGTAACGATGACTGTCGGATATTCGTTGCTGCATCTATTGCAAGATCAAGGATTTCCTGTGCATCCCTCTCATTACCGGATGCATACGTTTTCATGGCAATATCACACATTACAAAAGCCCGCTTTGACAGGGGCCGGATGATACGGGACTCTCTAATTGCACTCTGCAACATCCGGTTGGCAATTTTTTCAGCCCCTTCTTTTCTGAACATTACTGCAACATCGCAGAACAAGATGGCCTCTTTTCCTCGATCTGCGATAGAACGGATCAGTTTTTCAAGTGATGCGATCTGATTTGGATGTGCACCCTCTTCGATAATTTTCTCAAACAAAGACTTGATCTTTTCATGCTGGGCAGATCCTTCCATGGATTTTTTTTGCCCCATCTTTGTGAGGCGACGGAGTCTTATTTCGTCATCATCAATTGTCTTTGTGACTTCTATCGCACGGTTGAGATACGATATATTTTTATTTTTTTGGTAGAGCATGCAAAACATCTGTGCAATCTTGTCACGGATGATATCGGCAATTTGTTGAATGTTAATCTTTCTGGTTAATCCTTCTGCTTTCTTTAGTAGAATCACGGGTGTATTATCATCATCAGAGTTTTCCAGTAAAAGGGGGATAATATCAAGAAGTGCGGACGCTTTTTCAAACGGGGAAGGAATCTTTTCGACGACTTCTGTCAGGCTTGTTAATAAAATATTACTTTGATCCCTGTCATTCTTGATCATGCTGAAAAGAGCGATCAGCGAATCGATATATTCCACCGGATCTTCAATTTTTGAAGATACATCTGATGCAATGGCGATCAATTCGCGGTTGGGTTTCACTGCGTTGAGTTGGACAATTGCTAATACAATCCTTTTGCGAGTGATCGAATTTTTATCTGATTCAATGGTTTCAAATCCCAGGATTGCCTCATCAAGGCATTTTTTTGACTTGTCTGGATCGATTGAACTATATAAAATCATGAGGTCGGAAAGTATCAGAACCTTTTGGAATTCCGGCTGAATTTGATTAACTGACAGGTATACATTGTCTATAATTTCTTTTGCACGATCGAATTCGTCTAATTTTATGAATGATTCTGCGAGATTGCATAAACCAGTCAGTCTGATATAGGTATCTTGGATTAACTGAAGGAAATAAAAAATCAGGTTGACCATTGTCGGATTTGATGTTGAATATACATTTCTTTTTAAAAGAAATGTCATAATTTCATAGGAATCTGTTGAATCAGGGTACGTGAGGTTCTCGTTAAGATTCGAGATAATCCGAGACATCATGGCGTCTCTTTCCAAGGGATTTTTTATCTCTGAAGAGAACATTGCAAGCGGTATTGCATAATCCGGGTTATTACTTACGCGTGAATATGAAAGGATAATATCAATAATTCCGGCAATCTTTAACGAAATCCACGGCACCTTGACGTTCTCTTTTAGTATTGATAAGCCACGTTCAAATGGATATAATTCTGTGGCAAAATCATCAGGATCTCTGCGAAGCTTTTGCTCTTTTAACAGGGTACATCCTATCGTTACAAAATTTTCCGCGATCCTTTCGAATTGCTGGGTTTTTAACGCAGGATCGCCAATGTCCTGTGCGATCAGATACGCTTCTTCGAGAGCGACTGGAGATTGTTTATCTGTTGCATATTTTATAATCCCTCCAATAATATTTGCCATCGCATTTGCGGCCAAATCGTTTTCCAAGAGGGAGCTTGACCATATTCTCATCCTTAAAAGAAGGTTGAGATCTCCTTGTTGGGCGGCAAGAATTGAAGCTTCATCAATAATATTACCAAGGGTTATAGAGCGGGTTTCCTGATCATTAATTTCACCGGTAAGACCGACGGCTCTCTGGAGATAATCACGGTTTTTAATCTGAACCCCGATTTTTGCAATTTGAATAATAATGTTAGAAATGGCCTGCTCTTTTAATGCCTGTTCTTTGATCGATTCGGCAAGTTTTAACAGGATTCCCGGATCATGTAATTCGAGAAATCCCCGGTCGATGAGAATTGTAATACTTTCCACAAGGAGCCGGTCCCGCATGGGGTGATGTAAAATAAGTTCATTTATTGATTGAGAATGGGAAATGATGTCCTCAAAGGGATTATCCGAACTCAATTCAATAATGGCCCGGTATATTGAACTGTTAACAATATCCCTGTTCAGCCGTTTGAGGATAGTATCGTTGACCACTAGTATGCGATCTTTCAAAATCCCGGTTTTCAGGAGAAGGATGAGGGAGTCTTCAAATTGGGGCAGGATTTCTGTTTCATGGCTGATTTTTCTGAATATGTCAAGAGCAGCACTAAAGTCCCCCGAAGAAAGCATAATCTGGGAAAACTGAAGGTAAATACGGGATAAAAAGACCGGGTTGCTATTCTTATCAATAATTGGGATCAGATCCGA
>JGI20215J15232_1000331_pt1 | contig 9981 bp, 12 predicted proteins | sample WetSurMetagenome_2_FD_15232 | JGI IMG/M metagenome (IMG submission 15232) | reverse complement strand
ACCATTATCGTTCTCTACGCAAAAAATCGCCAACATCTGAAACATTCCTAACCACAATTTGTTTACCTGCACCTTCACCGCTCAGGTTTCCAACAATTCTGCCAAAACCTAAACATTCGCCAAATTCGTTTACCACTAAAGTGTTGGAATTCTTCTTGCCTGGACCCCAAACGCGCACTATACTCGTCCCTAAAACATCCCTGCCGCAGATAAAAAGCCAAGCAGCTTTCCTATCCAAGATAATTCGGTTAGCACCGTTTTTTGCTAGCATCCCAAGCAAGTTAAAACTTGGAAAAAACTTTCCCTCCTTAGCTTTCCCAAGATAGACACCAGCCCAAAAAAAATCTTTCTGAACCAACGGTTTCAAAACAGGATTCACCAGATAGAAACGCCCATTCTTCTCAACCATCAAATCCAAGTTCAAAGCTATTTGGACACCGAACTGTGCGGCAAAATTCGTTATCGATTTTGAGTTCAAGGTTTGGGGCTCCGTTTTTTTAGTTTGCAGACAAAGAAACCCTGAGTTTCTCCNGGCCATAGCCGCCTGCAATGTTTAATNGANGGNTCGAGTTGTGTNCCGAAAATGTTGGTTAAGCCTTTCTCTCCCTNACAGTAGATTTGTTCGNTTTGNAGATTGAGGTTTTTTANTGCCCAATCAATGTTCAATTCNTCTTCTTCGGGCTCAAGCGANCAGGTAGAGTAAACCATTTCTCCATCATCGCTNAAACATTCAACAGCCTTGGCNANTATNTCACGTTGTAGATTNGCATTGCGCTCCACATCCTTCAGGGTTCTGTTTTTGAACCAATCTCTGTCTGATGCAAAATTGCCCGAGCAAGGTGCATCCACCAGCACCCGATCAAACTTGACCTTTAACGCTGCTGCCTGCCGTGCATCCAATAGGTAAACCACCGTGTTACTGACATGGCAGCGCTCCAAATGGTTACTCAACGCATTCAACCGTCGCTTATCCACATCCAAAGCTACAATCGCCCCCGAGTTTTCCATTACATCCGCCAATTGCACAGTTTTTCCTCCGGGCGCCGCTGCCACGTCAAGCGCTTTTTTGCATTTCGGATGGGTAAAGAGAGAAACTGGGATTTGGGCGGCTGCTTCCTGAATTGAATACAGACCCAATAGATATTCAGCTGTGGCACCGGCAGAAACTTTGGAATCAAGCACCCAATAACCTGAGTCGAGAAACGGGATTTTTTCCAAGTTAACACCTAAACCTGCAAGCCTTGCGATGAGGTTTTTTCCTTTCGAATTCATTGTGTTAATTCTGATGACCTGCTTCAACGTAACCTCTCGATATTTCCAACCCAGCCGTTCATAGCGATCTAAGAAAAATTCTCTTCCCGACATCAGCTTTAGCATGCCTAAATCAATGATAAAAACTTTTCAACTCACCAGATAATAGGTATTGTCTTTTAATGCGAGACAGGATCCGTCAATAGTTCCTTCTGCTTTCAACTCCTAACGGATATCTGGCCAAAATCAATGATTGTTTCACTTTAGTTTTTTACTTCAAACATGCGTTCTAGCGAAGTGCGAGCTCTCTTGGCTATTGGATCCGGAACTTTAACAACATTCTTTTCCTCTTTAAGTGCAGCGTAAAGCCTATCAAGAGTTGTCAGCTTCATATTGGGACAAACGGCACCCTCATAAGCGAGGTAAAAGTTTTTCTTCGGATTCTCTTTATGCAACCTATGAAGAATGCCTTCTTCGGTGGCGACTATAAAGTCTTTGGCGTGACTCTCTTTGGCGTAACGACACATTTTTGAGGTACTACCGACGAAGTCAGCTACTTTGCGCATTTCGGAACTACATTCAGGATGCGCCATAGCTATGGCATCAGGATGCTGCATCTTCAGAACTTTGATGTCTTCCGGTTGAAATAAAAGATGCGTTGGGCAGAACCCGTTTTCAGGGATCGGAATTAGGGTTTTGCCTGTTTTTTCCGAGACATATTCGGCGAGGTTTTTGTCGGGACCAAACAATATTGTATCAGCGTCTAGTGATTTAATGACTTCTACCGCATTGGCGCTTGTACAGCAGACATCGCATTCAGCTTTACATAGAGCCAAAGTGTTAACATAGAGGACCACGGGAGCGTTTGGGTACTGTTTTTTGGCACGTCTTATCTCATCAACCGTTAGCATCTGTGCCATGGGGCACCGTGCACCAAGACAAGGTAAAAGAACCTTCTTGTTCGGGTTCAAAATCGCCGCTGATTCAGCCATAAAATCGACCGCTGAAAACACAATTATTTCAGCGTCCTTTTCCTCAACTGCTTTGCGACTAAGTTCAATACTGTCACCGACATAGTCAGCTATATCTTGGATCTCTGGCCGCTGATAATTATGAGCCAGTATAACAGCTTTCTTTTCTTTCTTGAGCTTCTGGATTTTTTCCGATAAATCCATGTTTTCGCCTAGTGCTAGAGATTAACGTGAAAGAAAACAGGAATAGTTAAGAGATATATGCTTTTACCCTGCCNTTTTGGCTTTAGCCCTTAAAAAGAACAAAAAACTATGTCACGACAAGCCCAATATCTTATATTTGGTTAAAAATCATAGTTCCAACTTGGTTGATTCGTTTTACTACTGATGTAAGTAGGACAAAAAAGCCAAAGCTGCCTAAAAAAAGGCTACTAAAGAAGATTAGCCGCAGATAATTCAGAGAAACTCTTCTCGACGTTGCCATAGAAACTTACTTGAGAGTTCCTCAAACAAGAAAGGCTAAAGTTGCTTGATAATAGGAAAAGATAGAAAGAAGGCTTTGGTTGGCGTCTAAAGTTTTGTAGATGCCAAATACTTGAGGTGGAACGGTTTAATCACTATTCCACCTTTAAGATCTGCGTTGAAAGTCTGGCTCTCAACCACCCAATCTGAAAGGTCAGAATCAAGAGCTCTGATAAAAGCTGCAAAGCTCTCAAAGTTTTCATGAAGCGAAACACACACGGAATCCCAACCCATCCCCCTGCCATCTAAAGCAAGAACAACGTTGGTTTGTTTTGTGAACCATTCTTTCATCTTTTTTAATGCCTGAGCCTTTTCCTCGCCTGCCATACATTTCAGTTTACTCTTCAAAAAGGTTATGGCAGCAATTTCAAATCCTATTTGACCAAATTTGGGTATTACTGTGTATCCTTCAATATAGTTTTCTTCTAGCATGGCCCTTCTCCGGGTCACTGTCGGCTGGGAAACACCAAGGGCTTTTGCAAGTTGTCTATCGCTTCTATGCGAGTCCTTCATAAGCTCAAAGAGAATTTTGTAATCAATTGGTTTTAGGTCCTTCATTGTAATCAACTTAAACTTTTCTTGTTATCCAATAGCATTTTTTTCCATCATATATAAACTTCATGTTGAATAATCGCCAAATACTCCCAGTTCAACAGGCACACAATAACAGATACTCTTAAGAGAAAAACATCGTCTTAAACATACAGGTGCTCTTAAAATGCCGATTCAGATCCTAAAGGAGATAGAACAAGAAGTCACAAGTTTTCTTAGCAATTTAATACGCATAAACACAACCAACCCACCTGGCAACGAGACGGCAGCAGCCAACTTCATCTCTAATTATCTATCAAAAGAGGGCCTTAAAACAGAAATCATCGAATCAGCTCCAGGCAGAGGCAACCTAATTACACGACTCAAGGGAACAGGCGAAAAACCAAACCTGCTATTGCTCTCACACCTAGACGTTGTTTCAGCAAACCCGGTTGAATGGAGCGTTGAACCATTCGCTGGAACAGTAAAAGACGGCTACGTCTATGGTAGAGGTGCCTACGACATGAAAGGCATGACCTCCGTCGAAGTCCTAACTCTCTTGCTCCTTAAAAGGAACAACATACCCTTAAGAGGCGACGTAGTGCTGGCAGCCACTGCTGATGAGGAAAAAGGTGGAGAAGAAGGTGCAGGCTATCTTTTGAGGAATCATAAGGAAAAAGTTTGGTGCCCATATGTGCTTAATGAAGGAGGGGGATTGGCTATCCCGCAGAGGAAGGGTAATGTCTATCCTGTGCAGACCGCGGAAAAAGGTATCCTCTGGTTCAAAGTAAAAGCTAAAGGAACACCAGGGCATGGTTCGACGCCAAATATGGCTGACAACGCAATTTTACGAATGAACATTGTTATAAACAGACTTAGCACTTACCAGCCAGAAACAGTCTATGTCCCAACTCTTAGACAGTTTCTATCTGAAATAGCAAAAATGAACCCCGAACTAAACGAACCATTTACACAGTTACTAGACAACCCTAGGCAAAGCGACCAAATCCTTAACCAGTTAGCTAAAACGGAAAAGGCGTTGGCAGAGGAAATAAGACCTAGAACTAAAACCACCATAACCCCAACGATTATCCATGGTGGAGTGAAAGAAAACATCATACCATCCGAATGCGAGACAACCTTTGATTGTCGTGTATTGCCGGGGCAAAGTGTAGAGGAAACACTTGCAATCATCAAAGGTTTGCTTAGGGATGCGGGGTTGAATAAGTTAAGCTTTGAAATCATACAAATTCATGACGGCAATGAATCCACGACGCAAACACCCCTCTATGAAGCCATAACTGGGGTTCTAAAAGAGTTTGAGCCCAACTGTGGAATAACCCCTACATTGACAACTGGCGGAACTGATTCACGCTTCTTCAGGGAAATGGGCAGCGTCTGCTACGGTTTCCACCCCATGCGACCCGATGAACCCAATGACGAACTGGAAAAACGTATGCATGGCATCGATGAACGCATAACAGTGGAGAACCTTGTTTTCGGAACAAGCATCCTCTACGAAACTGTCAAAAGATTCATGACCTAAAATAAACTTGACATATTTTGAGCTTTTTTTAACAGTTCAATTTTTATTGCCATAGCGCTATGTTATTGTGAAGTAGCCTGCTAGAGAGGCAACCCTAAATGCTCGGTGAACAAGCGTTAATAAAAAAAGAACCCCCAAATCTCATTCCCGTCAAAACCGTCGGGTTAATCTCTGACACGCATGTACCAAAAAGAGCAAGAACAATACCCAAGAGAGTCTTTGAAATCTTCGAAAACGCAGACTACATTATTCACGCTGGCGACTTGGTTGAGTTGTCTGTGGTTGATGAGTTGGAGCAGATTGCACCAGTCTTAGCTGTTCACGGCAACATGGATTGCTTAGAAGTCACAAGTGGGTTTCCCAGATTCAACTCATTGAAGGTTTTCGATTGGAAAATCGGCGTAGTTCACGACCAAAGCAGCCTCTATGGCACAGATAAGATAGCTGAAATTAACGGGCAAAATTTTGACGTTTTTGTCCATGGACATACACATTCCCCTGATGTCAGATGGGAAAATAAGATCCTCTACATTAACCCAGGAAGCCCAACAGACCCACAGTTAGTAATGACTAAACCTTCGGTTGCATTACTGAAAATCACCAGAGAAAACATAACACCACAGATAATCGAGCTTTAACCCTTTAAAACGGATCCGATAAATAGTGAGTAGAGGATTATACCAAAGATTAACGAAGCAACCCAAACTGCCAGAGCTTTTAGCATATATTTTTTCCTGCTGAAGCATCCTTGGAAGTCCCTGCGAAAACGCCATGAAGCTACCAACCAAATACCAAACGCGAGGGCAATTGAACCGAGGATTGCATGAATAATCGCTACAATTGAGGTTACCGCCAACGGAGCAGGAATAATATACTCTTTTATAACTGCAAAAACCAATGAAGGAATCATAACATAAGCCGCCATTATCAAATGTAGGATAAGAGCGGTAGACATAACTATCCCATGATCTCTGAACTTCAGTTTTCTTTTTAAATTGTAACCGTAAGCAAGCAAAAACAGCACGGCGATTTGAATTACTAAATTGGCTGTAATTATGAGTGCAACACTGTTGTTCAAAAAGGCCATTAACACCACAATCAATCAATCGATAACTTAGCGTATAAAGTTTCACTTTCACCCAACCCTCCCCAGAATCAAACAGTAGCTACTGCAACGGCTTTAAAAGTAAAAAAAACAAGAACTGTGACGTGAGGCAAAAAATTGGAACACTGCAAAAACCCTGGAGAGACACTTGCAAAAGCGAAAACATTAAACTCTACATCCAAATAAAAGGGGAAACCCTGCCCATATGCCAGCAATGTTGGAGCAAAATTGCTGAACAAGATGAGGAATGGTAAAAATGGAGAGCTTCAGCGCAAATAGCGCGAGGTCATTCATCGGAAGAAACGTTAACTTACACCTTAAAGATGGGGCAGTAATAGTGAACGTTCAACTAACAAAGATGCACAAAGGTACTGGAAAAAACAACCACTTAATTGAGTACGCGCCTCTAGGTAACCGGAAGGCCACTTGTATGCCTTTGAGAAATATTGCATGGGCTGAAATGCTTAACATTAATTTAATGAAAAACTCAGCCTAAAGACAACTGACAAATATAAAAAGACAAATACCACCCAAACTAGTTCACGTTTATGCGTTGTTCAAATTGTGGAGTCTGTTGCACGGAAACCGAAATGTTACTTTCCAAGAAAGACATTAAACGTTTAGAAGAGAAAGGTTTCAGCGAAAATCAATTCGTGCAATATGACAGACAAGGCTACGCTCAGTTGAAAAACCGTGATGGCTACTGCATCTTCTACGATCTAAAAAACCGCCAATGTAGCGTCTACGTGGTCCGCCCTGCCGGCTGTAGAGTTTATCCAGTTATTTTGGACGAGGAAGTAGGGATAATTTTAGATGAAATTTGTGAGTCGAGGAATTCTATAACGCTTTCGGAAAAAAAATTGAAGGGTAAACGTGTGATTGCGCTTCTGAAAATAATCGATGCAGAGGCGATGAGTCGCTGCCAATAGAAACTTGGGTTTTCTTGTTTCTGCATGTTTGTTTACTGTGGCTGTGTTCAGTTTAGTTGAACTAATAAATGCAAGCTAAAAATGAAGCATTCTCCAGAAGAACCCTACAGCTTTAAATAATTCTTGAACTGACATGTGCAAGGTGAAAAGCTATGCCATGCTCAGTAATTGTTGGTGCCTTCTGGGGAGACGAAGGCAAAGGAAAAATAATCTCGTACTTAGCCCTAAAAGATAACCTTGATTTCTGTGTTCGAACAGGCTCAGTTAATGCAGCACACACCATATGGTATGAAGGCAAAAAATTTGCCCTCCACATGGTTCCAGCAGCCTTCATCAACCCAAAAACACGCCTCCTCATAGCCGCAGGTGCAAACGTTCATGTTGGACAATTCTTCAAAGAAATGGAACTTACCCAAGTCGACCCAAAACGCATAGGCATAGATCAATACGCCTCAATCATCGAGCAAAAACACAGCGACCAAGACAAGGCAAGCGCTGTCAACAAGGGCATCGGAACTACAGGGTGGGGTGTTGGACCTGCTCTTGAAGAACGCGTAAGGCGAACAGCTAAACTTGCCAAAGACATCCCTGAACTCAAACCATTCCTTGCCGACGAAGTATCTGAAGTAAACGACGGCTTGGATTTAGGCAAAAAAGTACTTCTTGAAGGCACTCAGGGCTTTATGCTATCATTGTTTCTAGGGGGAGGCTACCCTTACGTTACAAGTAGAGACACGGGAGCATCTGCCATTGCTTCAGAGGCAGGCGTGGGACCCACAAGGGTAGATGACGTAATTATCGTTTACAAGTCTTTCATGACAAGGGTGGGCGCTGGACCGTTGCCAGGCGAAATAACCAAGGAAGAAGCCCAGAAGCGAGGGTGGTTTGAGGTTGCAGCTGGAACTGGTCGTGATCGCCGCAGTGCACCTTTTGACTTTGACTTAGCTAAGAAAACAGCAAAAATAAATGGTGCCACCCAAGCTGCGATGACAAAGCTAGACTGCATATATCCAAGCTGCAAAGGCGCAAGGAAATACAGCGATCTGCCCAAAGAAGCCAAAGACTTCATAAAAGAAGCTGAAACCCGAACAGGCGTACCCATAGTTTTCATCGGCACTGGACCAGACGCTCTAGACCTTATAGACCGCAGAGGATAGCAACTTTTATTTTCTTATTCGTGAATCCTCTTTCGAGGCAAATGCATGTTCACATCCAGAGGCTACAGTAAAGCCTCAGCAGGCATCCTTGCACTACTATTCATCGCAGGATTGCTAGTAGGAGGACTGCTGATTTTCTTAGTCGAATACCAGCAGGTTTCAAAGATAAACAGTCAAGTTTCTTTTTTGCAGAGCCAAGTTTCAGACCTCAGAGGCTTCCAAAACGCCACCACCCAAAACATCAACATAATACAAAATGGAACCTCGCTAACAGAAATCTATGCTAATGTTCGATCTTCAGTGGTTCTGGTTCAAGGCACCACCAGTAGCGGGGGCGTCCAGGGATCAGGTTTCATTTATAATTTTGCTGGTCGAAACGTCGTGTTGACCAATTACCATGTTGTGGAGGGTACAACTGGCCTAAGCGTTACATTCTCCGATGGACATGGCTACTCAGCCTCTGTTCTTGGAACCGACCCATATTCTGATTTAGGGTTGTTTCCGTTTCCTCTAATGCCCCAGCTTCAGAGTTTAAGCCACTTACAATCGTTAGTTCATCTTCACTGAGTGTGGGTGAACCAGTCATCGCAATAGGAAACCCGTATGGACTCGTAGGATCACTAACGACGGGTGTTGTCAGCGCCACAGGAAGAACCATAACGGAGGATACAGCAGGAGGATACGCAATCGCCAACATAATCCAAACCAGCACCCCAATAAACCCAGGAAACTCAGGGGGCCCATTGCTAAATGCAGTTGGAAACGTAGTAGGCATAACCACAGCCATCGTTTCTGACTCCCAAGGTTTAGGCTTTGCAATCCCTACGGATACCATACTAAGAGAGGTATCAGCTTTAATCAGCACAGGATCTTACCAGGGTCACTCATACCTCGGCGTCATGGGAACCGACATGGACTACACTACAGCACAACAATCAAATGCTAGCGTAACTTATGGCTGGAAGATCTCCTCAGTATCAATTGGAGGACCTTCAGCAGGAAAACTTGAAGCCAACGACATAATCATAGCCATGGGACTACAGGGATCAAACGGAACTGTTGTAAACCAGCAAACTATCAAAAACAACGATGACTTAGCCAGTTACCTGGAGGAAAACACTCTGCCAGGAGACAGCCTAGTCATGACAGTAGTCAGAGGAAACTCGCAGACCTCAGTAACCGTTGTTTTAGGAACCCGACCAGCGCCGACAACATAATCAACACATTTCTTAATTTTTGGTTTTTTCCTTTACGCTTATTTTTTCTTGGTTTGCGAAAAGTAGATTAAGGCAATCCCATGCATGGATGGATTTAATGCTGCAAAGTGATAGTTGGGGGCGCACTGTCAGCAGAAATAAGAGTGGAAAAATCGATGGATGGTTTAGAGGGTGTACTGAAAGGGCAGAAGATAGCCTATTTCTCTATGGAAGTAGGGTTAACCAGTGATATCCCCACATACGCCGGTGGATTAGGCACATTGGCAGGAGATGCAATCCGTTCCAGCGCCGACCTAAAGCTTCCCCTCGTCGCTGTGACATTAATCAGTAAACGAAATTATTTTAGGCAAAAACTCGATCAGGACGGAAGACAAACAGAGCAGCCACGTGAATGGAACCCTGAAAAATTCATGACCCTTGCCCCAAACGAAGTCCACGTGCAGATAGAAGGGCGCAGTGTAAAAGTTAAGGCGTGGGTCTATAAGTACCAAAGTGTAACAGGTGGAATTGTTCCAGTCCTATTTCTCGATACCGATTGTGATGGAAACACATCGGAGGATAGAGAAATAACTTTTTACCTCTACGGTGGAAACGAAAGCTACCGACTGAAACAGGAGGCAATATTAGGTTTTGGCGGAGTCAGGATGCTTGATGCCTTGGGCTTCAAGGTAAGAAAATACCATATGAATGAGGGACATTCCAGTCTTCTAGCCGTCGAGTTATTACGGAAAAACGATTCAGAGCCGGAAAAA
>JGI20215J15232_1000330_pt1 | contig 9993 bp, 9 predicted proteins | sample WetSurMetagenome_2_FD_15232 | JGI IMG/M metagenome (IMG submission 15232) | reverse complement strand
TCATTAACGCTACATCAACAATAGCGTCTACGTCTAGCACTGTTTTTGGCAAATAGAGCTGTTTCAAGTTGGTATCGCTCTTAAATTTAACCTTAACAACCTTGTCTTCCGAGAGGTTTACGACGGTACCGCCAGCTTTCTTAACTGCCGTTGCCATGCCAGTTTTCTCGAACGCAAGGTTGCACGGATAATTGAATCCGTTCGATTCTCCTACTACTACTTCTTCAGCCGTGTTACGTAGCAGACTGACCAGTTCAAACATGAGTGCTGGGTTAGTTACGACTCCGGGCAAGTACTCAGGGTGACTCAAGTTTGGCTTCACAAAAATTCTCTGCTTCTTCGCTAAGTCTGAGTCGTTGATAGCTTGTTTGAGGACCTTAAGCATGCCCTCTTGAATCCTTGAAATCCTAACAGACTCAGGCAATTAGGCTGACGCCTCCCGCGATAGGATACACCCTGGGTCAGAAGACAGCAAATCATTGTTATAGGCGAAAGCTCTCGCTCTGCAACCGCCACAAATAAACTTAAAATCACATTTTCCGCAGGCTCCTGTCAGGTTTGCCCTGTTCCGTAACGTGTTAAACAATTTAGAATTCAGCCACACGTCACCGAATTTTTCCTTCCTCAAGTTTCCAACATTTATGGGCAGAAAGACGCAGGGGTGAACGTCTCCTTGCGGGGAGATTGAGCAATAGAGTCTGCCCGCTCCACAACCACCTATGAAGTCAGCTAAAGCACCAGCCCTTTTGCTTACCTTAGCAGTCTGCATGTGAGCCATAGACATTGCAATTTCCCCTTTCCCGCTTTGACACTGCAAAGCAACCCTGGCAAGCTGGGGGGCTGTTGTCAGGATAGTGACTTTGTTTCCTTTCAAGATTCTTTCGAGCAAATAGCACATGAGCTTTTCTCTTTCTTCAGGCGACAAATCCTCCTTGCGGATTCCTTTTCCCCTGCCCGTTGGAATGAAATTAAAATACGTGAACCTTTCCGCGCCAATTTCAGCTGCCAAATCCAGGATTTCAGGTATTTCCTCAAGATTGTTCTTTGTGGCTGTGGTTGCAATGCATGCGCATAAGTCTTCTTTGACAGCGGTTTTCAGCCCTTCAACGGCTTTATCGAAGGCGCCTGGAACCCCTCTGAATGAGTCATGGCTTTTGGAAGTTGCGCCATCTATGCTTACTTCAATGTAGTTGACTCCGATTTTCTTTAGTCTCTTTACGTTCTCTTTTGTAAGCAGTGTTCCGTTTGTCGCGACAGAAACGTAAAGCCCCCTCTTGACAGCATGAGCTGCGATTTCGAAGAAATCATTTCTGGTTAAGGGTTCTCCTCCTGAAAAGGCAAGGGCTGTAACTCCAAAATCCGCTAACTGATCAACAACCATNAGTGCCTCTTTGGTTGTTAGCTCGTCTTTTGATGGAACTCCAGAGTTTGAATAACAATGCCGGCAACCCAAGTTGCACTTGTGGGTGAAGTCCCAAACAACCAAGAAAGGTGCATAAATTGACAAAGGCTTTCTAATTCCAAAATAAGCGAATGACTTCGTTAAATTGGATATTGCCACCCTGGCATTCGGATCCGCAAAGAGCTTGACAATCTTTCCTTTCTTTACACCTAAGCTTCTTCTCAAAAATTCCATCCAAAACCTTATCGCAGACGAATATATCCTACACTTCTCACAATCGCTGTCCACTTTTCCAGTGTAATCATCCAATGCAGCCTCGAGGGCGGTTCGACCGCAAGCAGAACACATCCTCAAGGATAATTGCAGCATTTTCTTCGTCGTGGGCAGGCGTATTACTGCGTTCCAGAAGTTGTCGTGGGAAAGGATACTCATCGGATTTCTCCTGAGGGAAGCGGCGTGCCAGTAATTGAAAAAGCAGTGCCGTGATGTTAAAGATTTCTGCTATGGACTCCAATTTTGAACAATCTTACCCGAGAGCTATTATTGCACTGGGTACTCCTGAAATTCACTTTCTTTTCAACCGTTCGCTAACGATTCGCTCTGCAATTTCCAGATCTTTTTGGGTGTTAATGTTTAGCGACGCTTCGATGTCCTCAGTGATCAATGCGCCAGTCTCTATATGTTCTTGATGGATTTTGGAACCATCTAGCACATTTACTCCAGAGAGTGCATAGTCAATACCTTCGTGCTTGTCGTAGGAGGAAACTGAGAGTCCAAGTTTCTCGCGTTTTTCTATTGGCACAAACACGGCCAATGCGTCCTTGCCTTGTTGGATGAAGGCTGAAATTGTCTTGTCCAAGAACTCTCCAGTCAATGCAGGTAGGTCGGCGGGGATTGTCAAAACAGGAAAGCACAGTTGCCTATCAAGCACTGCCTGCTTTAGGTCATCATGATAATTTCTTCCATCAGTCCTGATAATTCTCCAATTTTCTTGCTTGCATTTTTTCTCGGTTTCTGGAGTGTGCTGAGACGTTACAATGTAGAAATCTGAAATATTCTGCGAGGCTTTCACCGCTTCAACGACCCACTCAATAAGTGGCTTTCCCAAGAATTGGAGGAGTGGCTTCTCTACCGGCAATCCAAGTCTCTTTCCCTTTCCACCTGCCATGATCAAAGCAAAAACTTTCACAGCAAGACCACGCCCGCCAAAATTAACAAGATTACTGCCCTGGTGGCTTCATTCGTTGCTCCGATTATGTCACCTGAAACCCCGCCGAATACACGGTGAGCAATCCTTTCCATGGCAATCCCAGAAATTATACTAAAAACAACAATTACGAGGCCAGTTAATCCTAGAATTGGATAAATTATCAAACTTGAAAGAACGTAGGCTGCAACATGGCGTTTTTTCATATGGACAGTTTCAACGAAACGGGCGCCCAAACCTTGGTGGGCTGGTTTCCCGATCCACGTAACAGTTACCATCGCTAACTTGGCTGCTATCTCAGCGCTTATTATTGCTCGGACAGCGAAGTCAGGGTTAAGGAAGAACAGTCCAAAGAATGCCGAGAACTCGACGGCTAAAGCCAAAAACGCGCCCTTATGAGTAACAGTCCACGCGTGGGCGATTGCCCTCCGATCCTCCATACTATCAAGCCCAATCGCATTGCCCAAATCGACTAAACCGTCAAAGTGCTGAAGTCCAGTCAGTACTAGCAAAAAAGCTAGAGTAGTTGCCGCAGGAATTGCTCTAATCAGAAATCCTTGGGGAAAAACCGAAACCACACTATTGGCAAACCCGAACACATTGTACACAATGAACGCGCTAAGTTGGTAGTACCCAGCCGCGAAGGCACCAATCAATGCTCCTATCACTGGAAAAAGATACATGTGCTCAGCCGAAGTCATCAAAAAATCTTCAGTTTTCGCTAAAGGAATAATTGTTAAGAACGATAGCAAATCCCTAAAAGTTTTTATAGCATCTGACTTCGACATATACCACATCAATCTGCCAAACATGGCTATAACTTTGTCGTGAGTTGCATGGACGGGCTTAAAGGAAAAAGAATACTGGTCACCGGCGGAGCTGGCTTCATCGGTTTTCATTTGTGCAAGAAACTCCTAGAACATGCTGGCAACGTAACAATCTATGATAACCTTTCCAGCGGAAAGATGGAAAACGTCAAAGACCTAAAAAAAGCAACCTTCGTCAAAGGCGATATACTAAATCTTGAAAAACTATGTAGCTTGGAGAAGTTTGATGTCATTTATCATCTGGCCGCTCAGGTCGTAGTCCCCTACTCGATGGAAAACCCGATTGAAGACTTCGAAACCAACGCGCGCGGAACAATAAACGTCTTGGAAAAAGCCCGAAAAGACAAGGCCAAACTCATTTTCGCATCAAGCGCAGCAGTGTATGGTAACCCAGCTCAGTTTCCAACACCAGAGGAATACGGATACCATCCTTTCTCTTGCTACGGATTATCGAAGGTGGTCGGAGAAGAATACGCTCACATTTACACACTCCAATACGGTTTAGCAGTCACGATCGTAAGATTCTCAAACGTTTACGGCTCCAGATGCCATGGTGTAATAAGCGACTTCTTTGATAAACTCCAAAAGAATCCGACAAAACTCGAAATAATAGGCACCGGTCAACAAGCTCGAGATTTCGTTCACGTTTCCGACATAACCGACGCTTTGATTCTAGCCTCGGACAAGAAAGCCACCGGGCAAACCTACAATTTGGGTTTTGGCGAAACAACCAAGATAATTGACCTCGCAAAAATGATTCTTAAAATTCTCAGACTTACGGACAAGACAGTGGTCACAACCACTGGAGTCTCTTGGCAAGGTGACATTAACACAATCTGGTTCGACATAACCAAAGCGAAGAAAGAACTCAACTGGACTCCCAAAATCCGTCTAGAAGACCATCTCCGAACCCTAATTGCCGAGAGGAAACTACTTAATGAGTAAGAAGCCTGCCAAAGGCGTTGTTGCACTCCTCAGGCTCCCATATTGGATGATGACTGGCGGCCTGGCGTTACTCACCTCCTTAGCTATTTCTAAAGGCGCTTTGAACCTTCAGACTGCATTACTAACATTCTTCTCCATGGCATTCATAACATCAGCAGGCTTCTCAATAAACGATTATTTCGACAAGGAAAGCGACGCAGTTATCAAACCGAAACGGCCAATACCTTCCGGCGCTTTGTCCCTTGGTCAAGTAATTGTAATCTCACTGGTTCTTTTTGTTGCTGGCTTATCACTTTCAGCCTTGGTAAATACCCTTAGCTTCGTAATACTCTCGGTAGACTCTTTTCTCCTTGTTGTGTACTCGGCACTCATAAAGCGAAAATCAGGTTTCGTAGCAAACATCCTTGTCGGCATATTGACTGGAACCGCTTTCTTATACGGGGAAGCAACATTCGCGAACACAATAAGCCTCATCTCACTTAGCCTGTACCCGATTGCATGCGGCACAATCGGAGGAAATATTCTACGTGACATACTCAGCCTGGAAGGCGACTCAAAAGTCGGCTACCCGACCTTGCCCAAAGGAGTCGGCATAGGAGCGGCATCAAGAATAGCTGGCATCTTCTTTGTCGCTACGGGCATCCTTTCGCCCATGCCTTTTGCCTTAGGCGAATTCACAATCTACTACCTTCCACTAATTCTGATGTGGAGCGTAATTCTCATCTATTCTTCTGCGCGTTTGCTGACTTCAACTTCGACTGTTGAAAACATCCGAAAATACGAACGTCTAATCACAATGTCCATGATTCTGCTGCCTTTGGCTTTGATTCTTGAAGCCCTCTCGAAAACAATAGGCGGACTACTGTGACCAAGACAAAGAGCATCTGCCCAGAATGCCAAAAGAAAATCGATGCGCAGCTAACACAAGGTAACGAAAAAATTAAGATCACTAAAGCGTGTCCCGAACACGGAACTTTTGAAGCTACCCACTGGCAAAGCCCTTCAATTTACAAACACATGCAAACCTATGACCAATTCCAATACCTTGGCGACTTGAATGCTCCAAAAGACCCTGAAGGATGCCCTTACAAATGTGAAACCTGCACAAACCATGCCTCAGGTACCGTCATAGGCGTTATCGACGTGACCAAACGCTGTAACTTAAAGTGCGCTGTTTGCTTCTCCACTTTTCCGCAGCAAGATATTGATTATGAACCAACCAAAGAACACTTAATTGACATGCTCGAGTTCGTAAGTAAGGCTAACCCCAAACCCCCAGCAATTCTATTTTCAGGCGGTGAGCCTCTAGAACGTGACGATATGCCTGAAATCATCGCTGCTGCGCACAAGCTGAAGTTCATGACAATACTTGCGACAAACGGTATCCACCTAGCTAATAATCCTAAACTGGCGGAAAAACTCAAGAAAAACGGGTTAAACATCGTTTACTTACAATTTGACAGCTTCAACGATGACTTCTACAAGAAAGTTCGTGGACAAGCACTTTTTGATCATAAACTTGAAGCCCTCGATGTCTGCCGAAAATACGACATAGAAGTAATCCTTGTTAACACCTTGATGAAGAGTCTAAACGACAAAGAAGTTGGCGAAATCATCAAATTTGCTTCGAAAAACACTGACATAATCAGAGGCTTAATCTTCCAACCAATAGCCTTCACGGGCAGAGCAACCGAAAATCCGTTCAGGGAAAACTTCAGGGAATGGTCCTTCGCGGAGGACGTAGAAAAGCAAACAAATGGTGAAATAAAAACCACCGACTTGTATCCGATGTCAGTGATGACTTCACCCATAAAAATAATGCGCAAATTCATGAAGAAACCTTGGCCCCTCTTCTCCTGCAGTCCCCAATGCGGAATAGTTAACTGGATTTACGTTTCAGAAAGCGGCAAAATGTTCCCAATTAACCGCTTCGTTAACTTTAACCGGTTCTTCAGGTACATCCGCAAAACCGCCGAATCAGCAGAGTCAAAAGGCAAATTCTCTCTCTTATCCTCGCTGTTCATGGCATCAATGTTGTCAATGAACATGTTCCTAGTCACTAAAGAAGTTGGAATAATTACGCTGTCAAACTCGATTATGAGAATGCACCTTTCGCCATCGTACCAATCGTTGGGCAAAATCCGCAGAAGGATCTTTTTGCTTGGATGCATGGCATTTATGGACTCTTACAACTTCGACATTAACCGCGTTAGACGGTGCGTCGTACACTACGTGACACCCGACAAAAAGATCATTCCTTTCTGCGCTTACAACAACATCCACAGGATACAAATCGAAAAACAATACGCATCAAAAGGACCGGCAAAACCTACAGCGTAACATTCACATTCAACACGCAATAATAGCCAGAATACTGAAAGTCTTCTGAAACCTGACTTTTGGTCCAAAGTTCAAAAACAACTGAATAAGTGCCAGGCGAATCGATGGTTACAGAAACAGTCTGGGGTGGCCATTTTTCTCCATCCTTCAAGCCGCCAGCTTTCGTGTAATTGGTNTAAGGAGCATCCACAGGATACGAGAATGGAGTTCCNTTGACTACTTTCAAACGTATCTCACAGTCTATTACTTTCGAGCCGCCCATGTGATTCTCAACTCCAACCTGCACATCAAAAGTCTTGTTCTGACTGAGGACAAGCGCATCTGGGTAGTTCGAAGCTTTTCCTTGAGAATCAAGCAAATACATAGTCATTGTTGCATTTGAGGGCGGTTTCATCGTAACATAATAACCCACTAGGAGAACTGAAACAATTAGAAGGGCGATCCCGACTGCTAGAACGTAACCATCGTCGTTTCCGGCTAATCCTAACCCTTTCTTGCTCAATCAGATCCTCTACAGGTGTCTCTCAAGCTCGTAGTCCCTTAAAAATAGTATTGAAAATTTGCCTTCCAGCAGTTAGCGGCTTCAGCTTGGTCTTTCCGTACTTTCTCGGTTTGTAAACCGTTCCTACCTCAACCATCTTGAAACGTTTCTTAGCAAATTTCGTGAGCATTTCGATTGCGAAGGCCATGTCTCCCTCTTCGAAATTCACCTTCTCAATGGCAGCTTTAGAAATCGCGCGGAAACCAGACTGGGTATCCGTAAGGTACTGTCCATAAAGAAGGTCGTAACAAAGAGTTATCAGCCTGTTTCCAACGTAATTAATAAGACCCATAGAATGAGGTCGTAACCCGTACATGCGGCTAGCCAGGCACATTTCAGCTCTTCTCTCAATCATGGTGTCAATCAAAAGATTGATGTGTTTTGGTTCATAGGTTCCATCGCCATCAATCATCACAACAATGTCCCCCTTGGCTCGCTTCATCCCAGTCAAAAGGGCAAGTCCATAACCCTTCTTCGGTTGAATAATTAACCTGCAATTGTTGTCCTTAGCAATCTCTTGCGTACCATCCGTAGAGTTGCTGTCAACAACAATTACTTCATTTGGATAAGATAGCTCTTTTTCGATACTAGCCAAAGCTTCGCCTATGTTTCCCGCTTCGTTAAGCGTTGGAATTACAACTGAAACCATTTCTAACCTTGATGCCATTGACCGCATTTTCCCCGCACTGGTTCTCCACCAAAGGAAGCATAAATAAAAATCATAATCGCTTAAATAAGCTCTTCGTATATCTTGACAAGTTTGTCAACGTTTTGCTCCCACCCATTGCTTTGCTCAACAACTAGTCTAAGCTGTCCTCTGCGGCTACGAAAATCCATATTTGAAAACTCAACAATCGCGCCTGCAAGCGCCTCAACATCATTGGGCGGAACAACACGGCCAAAGTCTCTGATCATTACCTCCTTTATTCCCCCCACATTGGTCGCCACAATTGGCAAATCGCTAGCCATCGCTTCTAATGCGACCAAAGGCAAGCCTTCGCCTGACTTTGAAGGTAACACAAAAAAGTCAGCTGCACTGTAATATCGGGGGAGCTCCTCATCAGACACAAAACCCGCAAGCTTAAAGTTACTTTTAATCCCCAACTTAACAACCACGGTCCTTGCCTCCTCCAAGTCAGGTCCCTTACCAATGACCAAAAAAACCAATTTTGGGTTTCGCGAGACTGCTATTCTAGCGCTCTCCAATAGAGTATCAATTCCATTCTTGAAAACCAATCTCCTCACAGTTAAGGCAACACAAGCATCCTGAGGAATTCCCAACTTTGCCCTCAACAATTCTCTCACGTTTGGCTCCCATTTGAACCGATCAATATCAACGCCATTATGAATCACGTTAACTCTCGAAGACTTTGCTCCAAGTCTCACGACATACTGCTTTGTAGCGTCGCTTATAGCAATAATCCGGTCAGCCAGTTTCAGATTCTCTCTGCCAACAGAAAGATCATTTAAGCTCTCAAACGTGTTCCAGATACCGTTGTAATCTATGTAAGTGTTATGTTGCGTCAGAACAATTGGCTTGAGACATCTCTTCGCCAGTTTGGATGCAAACAACGAAGACAAGTATGGATGCCCGTGAACGTGCACAACATCAGACGACATGACCGACCTTAGGAAAGTCCCAAAACTGGTGAATTGAGGAATCGAATATGGAATGCCCAATCTAAACCCGAAATTCACCGACTCATAACAACGGACATTTATACCGTCAACCGAATAATTCTTGCCAGACCGATCGAGACTCGTCAAAACCTGAACATCAAAGCCTCTCTTGAGTAACCGCTTGCTCTGCTCATAAACAACCCTTTCTATTCCTCCAACGTGTGGCAAGAACGTATGAGTAACTATGCAAATCTTCGGACGCGCCATAATCTTGACANTGCATTGTTCTCAATCCATAAACTATTATAATCTTATGGTCAACGCAAACGGAGAATAGTAATTTATCCTCATTCAAGAAACTCCATGTCAAGTCAACAGTCAAACCCTCAGACTCACCACTGGCTCACGAAATGTGGGGTTCAGTTAGAGGAAAAAAATTGGTGGTCAGCAATAGAAACCAATAAGGGAAGCCTCTTTAACCAAGAACGTGCTACTTTATGAAATTAGAACCCCAACCCTTTGTTGCTTGGCTGGATGTGACATTGATGCTAAAAGAAATCAAGAATCTCTTAGCGTTTCTAACGATTCTGCCGTTTAAGATGGACGCGGACTGCTTTATCGATTCAGCCAGGTTCATGTATATTTTTCCACTAATCGGTGCACTAATAGGATTAATAGCAGGAGTATTTGCATTTTCAATCTCTCTAGTACTTCCTTCATTAGTTGTTGGCGCACTGGCATTCGGTCTTATTCTGTTACTAACCGGTCTCCACCACACCGACGGCCTTCTAGACTTTGGCGATGCAATAATGTACAACGGAACGCCTGAAAAAAAGATCGAAATAATGCATGACCAATTAACAGGTGCAGGCGCTTTAGGTTTTGGGATCATGACCCTTCTAATTACTGCAGTTGGCATAGGCGAAATACGCAGTAGTCTCATAATCCCAAGTCTAATCGTAATCGAACTCTCCGCAAAACTCTCAATGGTAATCGGCGCATGGGCCGGCAAATCAGTTCACCAAGGCATGAATTCACTCTTCCTAGAAAAAATGCACGGTCAAACGGGCAATCTACGTCTGATAGCTGCCCTTGCGATATCGTACGCAGT
>JGI20215J15232_1000329_pt1 | contig 10005 bp, 7 predicted proteins | sample WetSurMetagenome_2_FD_15232 | JGI IMG/M metagenome (IMG submission 15232) | reverse complement strand
GTGATTGTGGGCACCGAATTATTTGATAGCGAGTATATCCAGATAACGGTCAGCGATGCGGATCTTAACCAGACGCTCAATTCTCTTCTTCCTCAGTCAGTTGGATCGATCCTGATAATCATGGCCGACCTTCCCCTTGCCAATGCCCAGGCAATCCAGCGGGTGATCACTACTAAAAATGATGTGGCAGTTGTCCCGGGAAGGGGTGGGGGAACGAATGTTATTTTCATCAGGGAACCGCAACGGTTCCATGTCGATTATTACGGCACGAGTTTTCTCAAGCACTTGAAAATTGCGCAGGACGCGGGACTTTCCTGTGAAGTGATCGATTCGTTCCGGCTCCACACGGACATCGATGAGAAAGAGGATCTTGTCGAACTATTGATTCACGGGACTGGTAAGAGCCGTGCTTATCTCGAAGAACTTGGGTTTGAGCTCTCTGTGGAGAAAGGGAGGGTCGGTGTGGAGCGAAAGGGAAAGAAAAATCAGGTTGCATGAATGAATTGGTTGCAGCAAAGATAGTTCCGGATTATTTCACTTACATTCATTCCACACTGTCATGGTGAACTGGTATTTTTCCGGAATACTCCCATGAACAGGCACTCTTCTGCAGCTATTGATTCAATACCAGTTTGATCGCCAATGGGCATTCCCAGCCCCCGGATAATTGCTGCAGGTATGCACTCATCTGCTTCACCCATGACCAGTTCCGCTGCAGAGGCAATGTTGTCTGCAACTGCACGTTGCGTCACTGCTAGTTTTCTGCCGAACAGGTCGTTCCTGCCCCGGTCATCGATGACCGCGGTGATCCCAGCATTTCCGATCGCAACGCCGCTGCAGCCACGGCGCATGGCATGCGTCCGGCTGTCGGCAATAATCACACCAATCCTCGCTCCCGTCTTATCTTCGATAGCATGTTTGATAGTGTGTGCACTGTGGTCCGGATTTTCCGGGAGTGGTGTAACGCAACCCAAAGGAGCATTCGAAGCATCCACACCGGCATTCGGGAGAAGAGTGCCGTGTTTCATGCATAAAAGAAAGCCGGGAATACCTCCGACAATCGAATCACTCTCCCGGAGCACGACTTCTACCGTCCGGGGATCCATCTGGTAGCGTGCTGCAAGGTCCTGTGCCATCTCCGATGGAGCGATCGTAGAAAGGGCGATCACATTCCCTTCTGCTGTTGCAACAGCAGTTTCAGCAAGCACAAGTATGTCGCCATCCTTAAAACCGTTACAGGTTTTCCCAGCTGCTGCAACAACATGTTCGGCGATCGAATCGCCAATGGTAATGATTCCCGTTTGAAGGCCGTAGATTCTGAATGAACTGTTCATGATCGTTTCACCATGCGTTCGAACACCCTTATCACATCAAGTGTCTGAGCAACATCGTGTGTCCGGACAACCGATGCTCCTTTCTCCAGCAGCATCAGGGTAACAGCGAGGCTTCCAGCGAGGCGATCTTCGGGATTTCGGCTTAAAAGATCCCCGATAAACGTCTTCCTTGAGATTGCGGCAAGCAGCGGTCGGTCAAATTTTCCAAATGCAGAAAAATTCTGGCAGAGGATCCAATCATCTTCGACGGTACGGAAAGGGGTCCATATGCCGATACCAGGATCAAGGACGTAGTCTTTGATACCGGTTGTCTCGCACCGCGCTACCACGCTTGCAAGGGCATCGAGGGTGGCATTCAGTCCAACAGCATCACCGGGCTGATTATTGGATGCCATCAGGAATGCAGGAAGGCCCGATTGTGCAAGTCGTTGTGCATACCTTTGGGAAGAGAGCCCGGAAATATCGTTAATTGCATGGATCTCATGGTTCAGACAGACATCGAGAACCCAGGGATTCATGGTATCCACCGAGATAATGATCCCGCTGCCATCCAGTTCCCTGAGAGCAGCATCGATCCGTTCCGCTTCGGTACTCCCGCTGATGGCCTGGGTATTGGGGGCCGTACTTCGTGCACCGATATCGATAAGATCCGCACCCTGTTCTACCATTTCGACTGCTGTTTTATGAACGAAATCGATCGGGAAATACGAATTGGCATAAAACGACTCCGGGCTGCAGTTGATCACACCCATCACCCGGACGGGAGCGTCACCCCCTATAACAAGCTTATTTACCACACAGTTTCGCATGTCCCCAGACCCGCTGCACGATAGGTGTTCTCCATCAGGGTCGCGATAGTCATCGGACCAACGCCGCCTGGCACTGGAGTAATTGCGGATGCAATGGTTGCTACTGCCTCAAAGTCTACATCCCCCACCAGTTTGCCGTTCATCTGGTTGATCCCTACATCTATGACGACCACCCCGTTTTTGACCATTTCCCGGGTGATAAACTGCGCTTTGCCGGTTGCGGATACAAGAATGTCGGCCTGCCTGGTCTCCCCGGCGAGGTTCTTTGTTTTACTATGGCAAAGCGTGACCGTTGCATCCGCATTTGTGAGGAGTGCTGACATCGGGCGACCCACCTCAATACTGCGCCCGACCACGACTGCACGGGTACCTGCAAGCTCGATCCTGTATTCTGCGAGCAGAGTCATGATACCCTGCGGTGTGCAAGGAACAAACCGCGGCCGTGCGGAAAAGAGAAGACCGAGGTTGAACGGGTGGAATCCATCCACGTCTTTTTCCGGGTGTACTGCAGCGATTACCCGCTCAAAATCTACCTGTTTTGGGAGCGGGAGCTGGACGAGAATACCATGAATATCCGGATCATTATTGAGCTGAGCAACAGTTTTCAACACCTGGTCAGTTGTTGCATCGCCCGCCAGCTCCATCCCGACCGAACCGATCCCAACCTGCCCGCAGGCCCTGTGCTTCATCCTGATATACATCTGTGACGCCGGATCGGCTCCCACAATCACTGTCGCCAGCCGGGGAGAGAGGCCGGAGCCCTCAATTTCCTCTTTGAGGATTTCCAGTCTCTTTTCTGCAATTTTTTTCCCGTCAAGGATCGTGGTCATGGGAGAGTCCGGTGTTTCTGTTTTTATTCGGGATGCAGGGTGAATCTGCTCGCCATTGCAGTCACACCGGCATGCACAGTTTTGATTGCCGTTTCGTTGCTGATATCCTTTACCACCGTTGCAATCCAGGTACCGATCTGGCGCATCTCTGCTTCTTTCATGCCTCGGGAAGTTACTGCCGGCGTACCGACACGCAGCCCGCTGGTCACAAACGGGCTTTTAGTCTCATTAGGGATCGTGTTCTTATTGACGGTTATGCCAGCTCTTCCCAGTGCATTCTCTGCCTCGAGACCGGTTATACCCTGTGCAGTGAGGTCAAGAAGCATCAGGTGATTGTCAGTACCCCCTGAGACCAGCCGAAGCCCATTATCCATCAGGGTCTCTGCCAGCACCTGTGCGTTCTTTACTATCTGTTTGTTGTATTCCTTAAACGAGGGCCTGAGTGCCTCTTTGAAGCACACAGCTTTTGCGGTGATGGTGTGCATGAGAGGCCCCCCCTGCATGCCGGGGAATATCGCCTTGTCAATAGGCTGCGCATACTCGCTGTTGCACATGATTGCTCCGCCACGGGGACCCCTGAGCGTCTTGTGGGTTGTTGTGGTGGTGAAGTTTACGACATTGACCGAGTTCGGGTGAACACCCGTTGCACAAAGTCCGGCGATATGGGCTATGTCTGCCATACAGTAAGCGCCTACACTGTCTGCAATTTCCTGGAACGCTTTAAAATCAATGGTTCTTGGGTAAGCAGAAGCCCCGCAGACAAGCATCTTCGGTTTTTCTTTTTTTGCCATCTCTTCAATTACACCATAATCGAGTGTTTCCGTTTTCGGGTCGAGGCTGTACTGGGCTACTTTGTAAAATTTCCCGGTAAAACTGACCGGTGAGCCGTGGGAAAGGTGTCCTCCCTGGGTAAGCTTCATGCTCATCAGCGTATCTCCCAGGTTCATGAACGCAAAATAGACTGCCATGTTTGCCTGGGTACCTGAGTGCGGCTGAACGTTTGCATGCTCTGCCCCGAACAGTTTTTTCAAGCGGTCACGGGCAAGGTTTTCTGCCATATCATGAAACTCGCAGCCGCCATAGTATCGCTTACCCGGATATCCCTCGGCATATTTGTTGGTCATTATTGACCCCATGGCCTCAAGTACTGCATGCGAAACGAGATTTTCAGACGCGATCAGCTCAAGACCATTTTGCTGGCGGAGCCGCTCCATCTCGATGATATCTGCTATTTCTGGATCAGTTTTAGACAGATAGGACATATGGAGAAGGGTTCGCTGCAATCAGGTAATACCTTTTTCCCGGCACTGGAAAGCGCGTTGATCAGTTTTACTGCTGAATGGCAATTTTACGATTCTGCNCCAGCAGAGCGCGTAAATACAGGTCAGGATTTCCTGCATGCNGCGGATTGTAAGGTGAAATAAAGCACAAACCTTTTTTCCTTATCCGGCGATCACTACTATTATTTATAAGGNGTGCGTCGCACCAGTACAGTAAGTATGCGTTGTGACGCAAGCCTGATGCAAAGATCAGATATCTTGAGTATAACCATGAAGAAAAGGAGAAACTGATACCAATGCTGGAGATTTCAGGAACCGGAGCTGCAACTGAGGAGCGTATTGTTGCGATTGAAAAAAAGGTGAGAGATTTAGAAGCCCTCGTCAAGGGGCTGACCCAGGAACTTCTCGATCTCAAGTCTGTAGCAATGAAAATGTCCAAACAGACTGAAGAACGCAGCAGGCAGGAAGCTAANCGGGGGCCACCNGTTGTTCAGGGTGTACAACCACANCCGGCCACACCAACTGGTGCTCCTGCCTCTTCAAGCACAGTCGTTATGCGCAAAGGTGCCCGCCCCTCNGATACTCCCGCAGCGCCACCAGAACCATCCATGGACATGATCATGCANTCGGATGGAACCATGAAACTGGAAGAACGACGGGGTGACAAAAACTACATCGTTGCATCGCCAGGATACGGTAAAAACAAGAAGGGGGTATCCGTAAAGTCAAAACAGGGCGATCTCATCGTGGCCGCCGAGGAAGACAAGAAGGATCCTGCAAAGAAGTAAGGAGCCGGATCTTTGCATATCACCGAGCTGGAGATTGACAATTTCAAGTCTTTTTCTAAAAAGACAAAAATCCCCTTTTTAGGGGGTTTTACCGTTATTTCCGGGCCCAATGGTTCCGGGAAAAGCAACATCATCGATTCCATCCTTTTTGTGCTTGCTCTCTCGAGCTCACGCAATCTCCGTGCCGAGAAGCTTACCGATCTGATCAACCTCAATTCGGGCAGGAATACCGCAGAGGTAGCACTCGAATTTTCTGATGGGACGAAGATCAAAAGAAGAATCAAACGTACGAGCAATGGGTATTACAGTTATAATTACCTCAATGAACGGCTCTGCAAGCAAAGCGATATAGTGGATCACCTTTCAAAGCACGGGATAAAACCTCATGGCTACAATGTCGTCATGCAGGGAGATGTAACCCGCATCATGGAGATGAGCGATTTCGAGCGGCGAAAGATTATCGATGAGATTGCTGGTGTTTCGGAATTTGATGTAAAAAAGCAGCAGTCTCTTTCCGAACTTGATATCGTAAGGGAACGGATNGAACGGGAAGAACTTCTCCTGCTCGAGCTCACCAGGAGAATGAATGAACTCAGACGCGAGCGGGAACATGCCCTCGAATACCAGAAATGGCAAAAGGATCTCTCTTTTTTCCAGAACTGCCGGGCGGCTGCCCAGCTCCACGATCGGGAAAAAGAGCTGGTATCTCTGACGCGATCTACTGATGAGCACAGGATTTTACTTACCCGTATTTGTGCCGACCGGAGCCTGGAAGAGAATGAACTATCCTACCTTAAGGCCGATTTAAAAGACATTGATGACCTGATTAACAAGAAAAGCGGGTCTGACTATCTCAAACTAATTGCCGAACTCGAGGAGGCAAAAAGCGGGATCAAACTCGCTGAGCAGACCATCGTGCGTCTCCGCAAGGAAAAGGAGACCAATCTTGAGGCAATCAATCGTGTCTATATGGATACCAAACGTGCCGAAGCACGGGTGGCAGAATGCACTGATCAGATTCGTACGTTATCCATAGACCGCACGAACCTCGCCATGGAGATTGCTGCCGCCAAAGCACAGCTTGAAAAGTTTGAGACCGAGATCCGGCAACATGGGGAGGACACTGAGGGCGCCCGCGAAAAATTGTTTGCCCTGTTACATGACCTCGAGGAGAAGAGGGGGCAGCGATCAGAAATCCTTCACCAGCAGGACATGCATATTGAGAAGAGCCGGATGCGCACTACGGAACTCGAGCGCCTTATGCTGCTTCTCAAACAGCTGGATGATGAGTACACAGCAAAGCAGAACCAGCTCATGGACAGCGAAAAGAGCACAAGCGACCTTCTTGCAGGTAAAAAAGAGCTGGATCGCAATCTGTCAGAGCTGGAAGGAGCCATGTTTGCCCAGCGGTCCTCGCTGGAACGCCTTCGTAACGAGATCCGGGACAACGAACAGGATGCGTTCCGGCTTGAGGCGGCACAACAGGCGAGAGGTGAATCAGGGGGGAGAGCGATCGAAGCTGTTGTGGCAATGGAACATGTACATGGCACGATCGCTGACCTTGGGAAAGCACCTGCAGAGTATGCAACCTCTCTTAATATTGCAGCAGGTAACAAGCTCCAGTTTGTTGTCTGCGACGATGATCAGGTGGCAGCAGATGCCATCAGGTACTTAAAGGAAGAGCGTCTCGGTCGCGTTACCTTTCTCCCGCTCAACAAATTAAAACCTCCTGCTCTTCCCCCGATAAAAGAGCCGGGTATTATTGATTACGCCGTTAATCTGGTCGAGTACGACCCGAAGTATGACCGGGCGTTTGCCGTTGCACTCGGATCAACCGTTGTTGTCGATACGCTTGAACGAGCCCGCAAACTCATTGGCAAGTACCGTATGGTAACACTTGAGGGTGAATTGCTCGAAAAGAGCGGTGCAATGACAGGTGGTTCGACAAAGAAACAGGGCGGAAGAGGATTCGGTGCCGCCGTTGATGACGAGATATTCCGTATACGGGCACATCTTGGGGAGCTGCAGGGGGAAGCGGCAACACTTGAGGCAGGTGTAAAAAGGCTGATCGAAGAAGTGGATACAAAGCGGGCGACCCGCAACGAGATCGAGCAGAAGATTGCACGCCTGGGGATGTTTACCGAGGAATTTTCCCGCAGGTTCGAAGCTATCACTGTAGAAAAGCAGACCATCGAAGCAGCTGTTGCACGGCAACAGGAAGAGACGAAGAATGGTGCCGCAGAACTCACCCTGCTCGAAACAGATATTGACAAAACCACGGAATCCATCAATGAGATCACCTCCAGGATAGATGAAATCAAGAAACGTCTTGATGATACCAATATTCCGGTGCTCACCGATCAGATAGAGAAGAAAAAAAAGGAGATTGAAGAGTCAGAACGGCGGTTGCGAAATAAGGATGGAGATATTAACGATGCCCAGCGCGAGCGGCAGCATTTCACTGCCCGCCTTGTCGAACTGGGCGATGATCGCAAGCGGCAGGACGAACGCAACGGGCAGATAGATTCTGATATCGCAGGATCAAATGAACAGATTACCGTTCACAAATCTCAGATTGCCGCACTTGAAGAACGGCAAAAAGAGTTCTCAGGGGAGCTCGATGAATTGCGTACCAAGCGGTCCGAAGCCTCGCAGCAGATTCAGGACTCTGAATTAAAGCTTATGAAGTTCGATGCTGATAAAGAAAGGATCTCCATCCAGATGGTGGCAATTGAAGAGCGGGCCCGGACGCTCAGTATCGAAGTGGATATGCTCAGGCATCAGGTGGGTGATTTGGATACAAACCTCTCCCTGTCAGAGATTGAAGGAAAGATCGCTGAAGCGGATGGGGCACTGCGCAAGATTGGGGCGGTAAACATGCTTGCGATCGAAGAGTACGAGAAAGTGCAGCGGCAGGTAGGTGAACGAACGGAGCGAAAAGAAACGCTCTCCCGAGAACGTGCGACCCTTATCGAGCGCATAGAGAAATTTGAACAGATGAAGTACGAAGCGTTCACAACCGCGTTTCGTGCCATAGACACCAATTTCCGTGAGATATTTGCCAGGCTCACGAGTGGAAGCGGGCACCTTATCCTCGAGAATGAGGAAGATCCTTTCACCGGTGGTATGACGTTTGCTGTGCAACCCCGCGACAAGAAGGTACACCTCTTATCGTCGCTGTCCGGTGGAGAAAAATCGCTTACCACCCTGGCATTCATCTTCTCTATCCAGCGGTATATCCCTGCACCTTTCTATGCATTCGATGAGGTGGACATGTCGCTTGACGGATCCAATGTCGAGCGGATCGCTTCAATGATCTCGGAGCTTTCGCCCCAGTCGCAATTTGTCATTGTCTCCCTCCGCAAACCGATGATTGAGGCAGCACAACGGATCATGGGTGTTACCTTGCGACCGGATAAAAGCACACTCGTTACCGGAGTAAAAGCGAATGGATGATACTCATGAGAATGAACAAGGAAACAATCCCCCCGGTATCTCCCCGTACAAGCGTGTAACACCAGAACCGGAAAACCTCTCTGAACAAGATACGGCGGGAGCTATGGAGGGATCTTCTCCAGCATCTGAATCATCCGAATCAAGCCCGTCAGGTATCATTGAAGACCCGGTTGAGATTCTTGTGGGACTTGCCGAGCGGGGTGAAATCGATCCATGGAATATTAATATTATCGAAGTGACCGACCGGTTCCTGTCTGAACTTGAACGATGCCGGCAACTTAATCTCCAGGTCTCCGGACGTACGCTCTTTTATGCCGCAACCCTGTTGCGTATGAAGTCAGAACATCTCGAACTCCTGTCAGATCCCGCGGAAGAGGGGCTTGATGAAGATGACGGATTGTACGGAGAAGACTATGACCTCGCACTCGATTCTGAGACGGATTATCATGGCAGGCTTGGTCCGATCGAGCTGCTGGAACACGAGATACAGCGGCGGCTCGACCGGAAGAACCTGCGAAAAAGCCCGGTTACGCTCTTTGAACTGATCATCGAACTTAAAAACATCGAAAAAGAAGAACGCAGGCGCCGCCGACTCACGGATACCGGGGATGATCTCCTTATCTACGCTGATGATGTCGTGGGAATTGCACACGATGAAGGTTACCAGGAATCGGCAATGACCGTGCTTGAAGAATGTCTTGATTGCATTGAACTTGAAGAAGAGTTGACCCTGGTACAACTTTGCCAGAAGTTAGAGTGGGGTATACCGGAAGTCTACATCCCTCTCCTTTTTCTGGCGCTGGAAGGGCGGTGTTCCCTGCGACAGGAAGAGTTTTTCGGCGATGTTTTCGTGCAGATTTGTCGCGCAGACAACTGATGCTATCTCATAAGAAATGGGATACAAGGTACCTGCGCGATCGCGGCATGGTTTTTGTTTTTACCATTTAAAAAAAAAGGTACCGTCAGAAAATGACAGTGATCAATAACGCGCTCCTCAAGTGAATGCGCTATCGGAATTCCCTTCCCTGATTGAGAATATGGAATCACGCGATACACTTTACGAGCGTAAAAAAGCGAAAAATACGGCTGAAACTTCTGTATTGAAGCATTAAGGAGGTATTTTCTCTATGAATAATTTTTTAAGAATAGATGTAAGGAGAAAAAAGAAGATCCGGTCATGGATAACGTTTAAGTGTTCAAGTGTGTTATTATGTGATCCACAAGATCAGATGACGAACCGACGAAAACCTCATAAATGTCAGGTGTCGGTTCAGAGAAAAATGTGTGCAGGCAACAAGGTATAAATAATCCTGAAACCTACACTATAAGCCTGTGTTTAAGTAGAACAAACACGACGATAATAATCATTCCAATTACTTTTGATGGAGATCCAACAATATCCGGCATGACCGGAGTTGGTTCTGACGTTGATACTGGCAATGCGGAAATTTGTTTAGTAACCGCTAATTCCTTAAACAGTTCAGATATAGTGTGCGTACATTGTACAA
>JGI20215J15232_1000327_pt1 | contig 10055 bp, 13 predicted proteins | sample WetSurMetagenome_2_FD_15232 | JGI IMG/M metagenome (IMG submission 15232) | reverse complement strand
GTCCTGTTGTTAAACATGGTAACAGGAGTGTGAGCAGCAGGTGTGGTTCGGCAGATGTTCTTGCCGCACTGGGAGTAAATCTCGCAACTGAGCCGGAAGTGCAGGAACATATTGTGGAAAAGGTTGGTATCGCATTCTTTTATGCCCCTTATTACCATCCTGCAATGAAACATACCATGACTGCACGCAGGGAGCTCGGGTGCAGAACTGTGTTCAACATCCTTGGCCCCCTGGCAAACCCTGCCGGTGCACAGGCACAGGTTCTGGGCGTCTACTGTCCGGGTCTTACAGGTACTATGGCAGATGTGCTAAGAATTCTTGGGATTTCGCGGGCGATGGTCGTTCATGGATCCGGTCTTGACGAGATCACAACTACTGGTGAGACCGTAGTCGCCGAGGTTGATAATGGGATGATACAAAAATACACTATCAGGTGTGAGGGATTCGGTATTGAGCCTGCGCAGCCAGCGGATCTCGAAGGAGGCGATGCTCAGGAGAATGCCCGTATTATCAGGGATATTCTGCAGGGTGAGCGTGGTGCAGCACGGGACATCGTGCTCATGAATGCAGGAGCCGCAATCTATGTCGGGGGGGTGGCTCAGGATCTTCGTAAAGGGATACGGCTTGCCGCAACCTCTATAGATTCTGGGAATGCATCTGCCCGGCTCAATGCACTGGTGGATGCAACACGGGGGTTAGCATGATACTCGATGAGATTATCCGGTGCACCAAAAAAAGGGTTGCACGGCTGCCGGCATCATTCCCGGAGAACGGTTCCTGCCCTCATGCAAGCCTGATAGATGCGATACGGAACAGAAACGGCAGGAACGCGGTCATCGCAGAGATCAAATGCACCTCACCCAGCCGGGGCATCATCCGCCGCAACGTGGATATGGCGATGATGGCTGGTGCTCTTTCTGGAAGTGGCTGCGTAGCACTCTCGATCCTGACCGAGCCATATTATTTCGGGGGAACAGGACAGGACATCGCCCGGGTGAAATCTGCGGTTACCATCCCGGTTCTGCGCAAGGATTTCATTATCGATGAACAGCAGATCGCTGAGTCACGAGCACTCTGTGCTGATGCGGTTCTTCTGATCGCAGCTGTTCTTAAAGAGCGTTTGCCGGTATTTGTTGATCTTGCGTTCGAGTACGGTCTTGAACCGCTCGTCGAGGTCCATACTGCGGAGGAAGTGGAGACCGCTCTTGCCACACAGGCAGAACTGATCGGGATCAACAATCGCTGCCTGTCGACTCTGTCCATCGATCGTTCCACTACCCGCCTCCTCTCGGAAAGCATTCGATCTGCAGGTAGAGCGATCATATCAGAGAGCGGTATGCGGTCAGCAGATGATGTTCGGGAGATGAAACCCTTCTGCGATGCATTCCTGATCGGTTCATCGATCATGGGGCATATACGACCCGAAAAAAAGCTGGAGGAGTTCGTATGCGCATAAAGTGCTGCGGAATAACAAGCCCGGTGGATGCCCGTGTTGCGGAAGCGTGCGGTGCGGATGCAATTGGGGTTGTGGTTTTTTCCCCCCCGTCACTCCGTTCTGTCACACCTGGACGGGCGCGGGAAATATTTGATGCTGTGGGACCGTTTACCACAAGGGTCGCGGTGAGTCATACCACTTCGGACAACGATCTCAAACAAATCCTTGCACTTCACCCGGATGCAATCCAGATATCTCATCCTTTTGTATTCCGGAACAAACCGGGCACAAAGGTGATCCGGGTAATTGGGCGAGACAAAACGCTACCTGAAGACTGTGATGCAATTATCGTGGATGAGAGCCACGGCAGTGGGAGATACTTTGACCGGTCTCATGCCCGAGATGTTGTGAAGAGATCGAAGGTGCCGGTAATCCTTGCCGGAGGCCTGAATCCGGAAAATGTGGCAGAGGCCATACGGCAGATCCAACCGTATGCTGTTGACGTAGCAAGCGGTATTGAGAAGTTACCTGGTATCAAAGACCACCGGAAAATTGCTGCATTCATCGCGGCAGCACGGAGTTGAGTAACCTGACAACAAAGGGAAGATATGGAAAATACGGCGGGCAGTATGTCTCTGAGACCCTGATGAGCGCCCTCATCGACCTTGAAGATGCATATGGAAGGGTAAAGAAAGATCCTCAGTTCATAAGCGATCTTACTGCATTGCAGGCAGAATACGCAGGGCGCGAGACGCCGCTTACCTTCTGTCCGAATGCATCACGGGAACTCGGCTGTAAGATATACCTTAAGCGCGAGGATCTCGTGCATGGTGGCTCACATAAACTGAACAATACCCTTGGGCAGGCTCTGCTCGCACAACGGTTGGGCAAGAAACGGCTGATNGCCGAGACTGGCGCGGGGCANCACGGGGTTGCTACGGCGATTATCGGAGCAGCACTCGGAATCCCCGTCGAANTCTACATGGGNGAGGTGGACACCCGGCGACAGGCGCTCAATGTCTTTCGTATGGAACTNATGGGCGCAACGGTGATTCCGGTGAAATCAGGGACACGGACACTCAAGGATGCAATCAATGAAGCGCTCCGCGACTGGGTGGCAAACGTGCAGGACACCTATTATCTGATCGGTTCGGTCGTCGGCCCGCACCCGTACCCGCTCATGGTCCGGGACTTCCAGTCGGTGATTGGCAGGGAGGCACGGGAGCAGATCATGAGAAAGGAGGGGCGGTATCCGGATACCGTTGTTGCCTGCGTCGGGGTGGTTCGAATGCGATCGGGATCTTCTACCCGTTCCTTTCCGATGATGTTGAATTGATCGGCGTAGAGGCAGGCGGTGAAGGGATTGAAACAGGAAGGCATTCTGCCACGCTCTGTGCCGGCGATGAGGGAGTACTGCATGGAACACTTTCATACCTCTTACAGGATGACTACGGGCAGGTATTACCCACGCAAAGCATATCGGCCGGACTTGACTACCCGGGCGTTGGCCCGGAACATGCGATGCTCAGGGACAACCACCGCGTGACCTATACAGCAGTGAATGACCCTGAAGTTCTGGACGCCTTCAGGTTCCTCTCAAAAACCGAGGGAATCATACCGGCACTGGAGTCTGCCCATGCTGTAGCATATGTAATACAGAATGCGGATCGGTTTGACCAGGATGACATTGTGGTCATCAATCTTTCAGGGCGTGGCGACAAGGATGTAGCTGAAGTGGCAGCAATGTCGGGGAGATCCTGATGGGAGGGATTGAAAAGGCATTTGCTACGATGAAAAAGCCGGTTTTCATCGGCTTTATTGTAGCAGGGGATCCGGATAAGGGCACCTCTATCAGGATCGCCCGGGCGCTGATTGCCGGGGGAACGGACATCCTTGAACTGGGGGTGCCCTTCTCTGATCCGGTGGCAGATGGTCCGACAATCCAGAAAGCTGACGAAAGGGCGCTTGCAGCCGGCACAACCCCGGATACCGTGTTTGACATCGTACGGGAGATCCGCAAAGAGTCTGATGTGCCGATCGTTTTTCTCACGTATTACAACATCGTTCATCATCGCGGGATCGAGCGGTTCTACCGTGATGCGCACGATGCCGGTGTTGACGGTATCCTGATAGCCGATATGCCGGTCGAAGAGTCTGAGGAGATCTGTGCCGTTGCATCCAGGTACCGTATCGATCCCATCTTTCTTGTTGCCCAGACATCCTCTGATAATCGGATGAAAAAGATCATTGCAAAAGCACGGGGGTACCTTTACCTTATTGCAGCATTCGGGGTAACCGGAGTGCGTGACCAGATATCCGAAAACGCAATCGATCTCCTTCACCGTGTCCGCAGGCACACGGCGCTTCCACTTGCCCTCGGCTTTGGCATCTCAACGCCCGCACATGCACGGATCTGCGCCAGTGCTGGTGCAGATGGAATTATAGTCGGCAGTGCAATTGTTGAAATTGTCGAACGGAACCTTCAGGATACGGATGTGATGGAGCGTGAACTCAGGGAATACGTATCTGCAATGAAAGAAGCATAGAAAATTTCATAGCAGGACTGCCAAATTATTTTTTTCTTTTTTATTCAACGCGTTCCCCAAAATATCCATAAAACGCGAGTGCATCGATCACTGCATTTTCCCATCGGGGGTCATCGTGAGAGGGCAACTGCGGTGAGATCCGTTCTTTCCAAATCTGCTTCAATGATTCGTCCGTAGTTTTGAGATCATTGCGCCCCATAATCCTGCCGCATTCGGGGCCGTCAGGGTGACGGATCACCATCCGGTAACAGCGGAAATCCCTGCAGATTCTCGGTCGTGTGGCATAGATTGCACAGGCAATACCTTTCCCTTTCTGGTTTTCCCGCATGAACGCGCACCCTTTCACCTGCTTGCCCTCTTTTAAGGAGGGGGGTTGACTATCGGTATAATCTGACTCAATATGGGCGAGGAAAAGTTCGTTTTTTATTCCGTAACGGCAGTAATAATCGCGGCTGGAAAGCTGCCGCTCGATTTTTATAAATTCCCCAAAACTACCACAGCATTTCCCGCAGTGGTCGCATTCGAACTTAGCCATACTACGTATTTCATGTGAGGGAGATTTGAAGATAAAACATGAGGTGAAAGTTCCTTAGATACTGATAGCAGGAAAAGGAGAAGTCAGGAGAGAAAAAGGTTTACCTGCAAAAGAAGATTGGCTGTACTAAAACAAATCCTCGTTATTGGTAGACGGTAAACTGCAAAAAGCTCTTGATTTATTACTTCAGAAATAATCAAAGGACACAAGGACAGGTGCGAAAATGACAATAACCCGGGTCCTCTTTATCTGCACGGCCAATGCCGCCCGATCCCAGATGGCAGAAGGGCTGCTCCGGGCAAAATACGGTGAGCGGTACGAGGTTTTCTCCGCCGGTACCCGGCAGGCGAATGTGAGCGCCCGGGCGATAACCGTGATGAAGGAGATCGGGATTGACATCTCTCACCACCGTTCAAAAACCCTCGCAGAATTTGAGGGGGTATCCTTTGATCTTGCAGTAACTCTCTGCGACAACGCCCACGCCATCTGTCCTATTGTATCCGGAGCAAAAAAGACAATCCATCACGGATTTCCCGATCCCCATCTGACACCGGGCAGCAATGATGAGGTTCTCGAGGGTTATCGTAATGTACGAGATATGATTTTGCTATGGATTGATATGACATTTGGAACAATCCCTTCTGAATAATTCCCTGTTTTTTCCCACAACAAGATTGATAGCGTGCTATCGCGTTCATTGAACTACCAGGGAATGAGGTATGGCAGGCATTAAAAAAAAGAAGGATATCTACGCTGAATCCCTCGATCTCCACGAAAAGTTCAGGGGTAAAATAGAAGTTCATTCCAAAGTGCCCATCACGAACCGGAGAGATCTTTCCCTTGCGTACACACCGGGTGTAGGTGCAGTATGCAAAGAGATCCACCGCGACAAAAACCTTGCTTACAAATATACGCTCAAAGCAAACACGATCGCTATCATAAGTGACGGATCGCGGGTTCTTTCGCTGGGAAATATCGGCGGATATGCAGCAATTCCTGTTATGGAGGGAAAAGCTCTTCTTTTTAAAAAACTTGCCGGGATCGACGCGTTTCCCATCTGTTTTGAGAGGTTTCACACGGAATTTGTTGATGAAGTGAAGAATATCGCCCCGGTATTCGGGGGAATTGCCCTTGAAGACATCGCCGCCCCAAGGTGCTTTGAGCTTGAAGATGCACTGCAGGGGATAGGAATTCCCGTGATGCACGATGACCAGCATGGGACGGCGGTCGTAGTCCTCGCAGCGTTAATAAATGCCTGCAGGGTGACCAGGAAGCGTTTTGAAGATTTGAATATCGTTGTATGCGGGGCAGGAGCCGCCGGGTTCGCCATCACCCGTATGCTCAGGTGTATAGGATATGATCCTAACCTGTGCAGCAGTGTAAACGACATCATAGTTTGTGATACCAAAAGGGATCATCCACCGGCATCGCGAGGGATTGTATGGTAACAAATATAAGTACATCATCTCAGGAGAGACGAACAAAACCGGGCGGACTGGTGATCTCACTGATGCTATGCAGGGAGCTGATGTCTGTATCGGGGTTTCAGTGCCGGCAATCATTACCCCACCTATGATCCGCTCAATGAACAAAGATCCCATTGTCTTTGCACTTGCACATCCCATGCCCGAGATTCTTCCTCATGATGCCCGTATTGCGGGTGCAGCAATTATTGGAACCGGACGAAATGAGTATCCAAACCAGATCAACTACGCACTTGCGTTTCCGGGGATATTCCGCGGTGCTCTTGATGTACATGCAACGCGGATCTCCGATGAAATGAAGGTTGCAGCCGCTCACGCGCTTGCCGGGTTTGTCAAACGGCCGCAAAAAAACAGGATCCTCCCCCAGGTTCTCAACCGGCNTGTAGTGAAAACCGTAGCCTTTGCAGTAAGTGCTGCGGCAAAAACGAGTGGCTGTGCACGAGAAATACATTGATTCTCCGAATCAGATTTTAAAAAAAACAGGAGAGATGGTTTTTAAGAATCCGGTGTCCTTAGCATCCTGCACACGTTTGCCATAAGTGCGTGGTGCCTCGTGTTGTGATCCATGTAAGTGTTACTTCGTTGGTCCATTGGTATCGGGATCCAGTCAATTCCACAATCAGTAACCCAGAGAATAAGGCCTTCAGCAGGGGCTGGTTGCAACGGTTTTTTTGCTTCGCCTTCCAGAAGGGATGAGATAAATCCTTCACCCTCTTCACTTTCACCCACTTTAAGAAGTGCCGTGGCCATACACCGCACCTGGTGCCACAAAAAGCTCTCCGCTTTCACTTCAAGATAGACAGAACCCTCGAATTTCCCAATGCTGATCCCGAGGATATTCCTCCAGGGATTTTTGTCCCCGACNCGGGCAAAATTCGTGAAGTTATGGCAGCCGATAAAAGAGTAAGCAGCCCGCTCCAAAGCAGCTACATCAGAGGGTAATTTTGAGAAATAATAACGGTATGTTCTGGACTTCGCATCATACCGCGGGTGGAACTCCGCAGGAACTTCAGCAAAGCCGGTACACCAGCAGTCAGGAGGTAGCTGGAGATTCAATGTCTGGATTGCACGGTCGGGCACATCGGTCGTGAANGCTGCAACCTGCCCGCATGCATGGACGCCGCGATCAGTTCTTCCTGCAAAAAGAAATCCGGCTTTACGCCAATCGGAAAAAAGACTCAGTCGCTGGCAGGCTGCAACAAATTCCCCCTCGACTGTGCGGTGTGCCTCCTGCATCTGTGACCCAAAAAACCTGCTTCCCAGATAGGATATCCGGAACCCAAGCCTCATCGGAGATGCACACGCCGTGTAAACCGTTTGATCTTTCTCCATGTATTGTTCAGCGACTGATGAGTGTACGTCCGTAACGGCGTCTGTCTCCCGCCACAGGTTATCTTTCCGGCACGGATTGCAGCAAGGATTGATGGGATGTTTGGTTCAGCATCGATAAAAGTTCTGCCGAAGCCAACGAATCGTGCATGATGGGCATCACTACCTGCCACACAGGGTTTTCCCAACTTTTTTGCTATGCGTGCAGCTTTCCGGTTTGCTGATCCGACAATGTACCGGCTATTGAACGTTTCGATCGCATCAACTGCGCCCATACCGGCTTTCTTCCGTCTGGCAACACCATGACGCCAGACGTGGTAGGGATGCGGCAGGATCAGGAGCGCCCCCATTTTCCGGGCAATCTCAATCGTATCAACTACATCGAGTCCTGCAGGAATCACCTCGGTCACTCCAAGAATTATGAGGTGCCCCTGCTTCGTTGAGACTTCGATACCCGGAATTACGAGAACAGACGTGGTGCATGAAAGTGCCTTTTTTGCACCGTCAATTGAATCATGGTCGGTGATAGCGATTACATCAAGCCCGACCTCTTCTGCTTTTTTGAGGATCTCTTCGACACTGCTCTCCCCATCTTTTGAAAAATTGGTATGCACATGCAAATCGCAGATAAGCATCTGATCATAGTGTTTTTATCTCTCTGGTATTAAGGGAACTTATGCGCATCCTCCTGCCCACTGGTGCTGCCACCGAAGAAATCGTAAAATGTGCGGCGGCGGGTTTTGACGCGAAGGTTGTTGTGACCGGAGAGATTGCATCGTTTCTTACTCCCCACCTGCTCCATGTGCTGATCAAAAAAGGAACGTATGATCTGGTTATCGTCTCAGGAATGTGCACCGCTTCATTTGAGCAGGTAGAACGCGACACTGGCGTCCCTGTTTACCGAGGTCCCCGGCATGCGGCAGATCTGGCATTGATCCTTCCTCTTCTCGCTACGATAACCCTCTCGCGTACAATTCCTGCTGACGACTTTCTTGCATGGAGAAAAACGGAAGAAGCATTCAACAGAATCAGAGAAAGGGAGCAGAATGCCGGATTCGATTTTATAATCAGGAATACGAAGATCGGTGGTGGATCACGGATCAAGGTGCTTGCAGAAGTGATGGATTCCCACCGGTGTGATAATATCCGCGAGGTTGTGGAACACTGCTTTGGTTCAGGTGCCGATATCGTTGACCTTGGGTTTGGCTTCGATGCTACGCCGGAGGATGTCTCGCGGGTCTTCTCTTTGCTGGATGACATCGACCGCCCTCTCGCTGTTGATTCCCAACACCCTGATCTGATCCGAACTGCATTGGTGCGGGCCGATATTATCCTCAGCCTGCAGGAGACCAATATTCCTTCAGTGGGTGCACTTGTTGCCGATGCTGGGGTTGCAGCGGTAATTGTACCTGGCAACAGCACGCTTAAAAAGAACCTTGCTCTGGCAGAACGTGCAGGCATTGAATGTATCATTGCTGATCCTCTGCTCCAGCCTGTTGGTTCCGGTCTCGTAACTTCCCTGAAGAATTTTAAGGATATGAGGTATCCCCTCTTCTTTGGTGCTGGAAACGTTGTTGAGCTCCTCGATGCAGACTCTGTTGGTGTCAATGCACTGCTTGCCGGAATGGCATACGAATCGGGCGCTTCAATAATCTTTACCAGCGAGCACTCGGACAAGACTTGGGGATCAATCCGGGAGATGCGTCGGGCAACGGAAATGATGTCCCTTTGCACTGACCGCCCCTATCCAAAAGATCTCGGCATCGATCTGCTTGTCCTCAAGGAAAAGCGGAAAAGGCGCGAACCCCCTCTTACCTATGATACAATAACCACTGCAAAGAAAATGCCAGCAGATATCATGTATGATCCGAAAGGCAACTTCCGTATCGGCATTGAACGTGATTGTATTATTGCAGTGATCAACGGCAAGGCTGTCCAGGGAAAGCACTGGCAGGATGTGCTGTACACGATCCTTTCACACGGGGATGTTTCTCTCCTTGATCATGCAGCTTATCTCGGAAGAGAGTTATACAAAGCAGAGCTGGCAATCAGGTATGGCAGGAGCTTCGAACAGGATGGTGAGTTCTGAAAGGTAGCTGTTCTGCTTATCAATAATTCTTTTATCCCATCATTCTCCTATTTCTAAGTATGGTACAACAGGCACGTGCATCTCATATCCTCGTAAAAACCGAGGATGAGGCAAATAAGATACTCAAGAGGATTAATGACGGAGAAGACTTCGCTGCAGTTTCAAAGCGCTTCTCATCCTGCCCCTCACGGAAAAACGGTGGAGACCTCGGCTGGTTCGGCAAAGGACAGATGGTACCGGAGTTTGAGAAAGTTGCGTTCGAAAACGATCCTGGAAAGGTTGTTGGCCCGATAAAGACCCAGTTTGGTTACCATATCATCAAAGTGACCGGCAGGAAATAATTTTTGCAACTCTTCTACGGTAGCTGTTCTACTATAGGATCATTTTTTGGAGCGTGATAGGGAGGACATCATCTCCGCTCTTTACATAATGACCATCTCATAGGGCCAATATGGCGAATTCAGTAAAACCAATGGAATACTACATTTTTTGCTGTAAAAGGTTCTTAATCCAGTTTAATCTCCACCAGGAATTAAGAGCAGATCTTAAAAAAAAAGATAGTAAAACTCACTTCCCTTGTGGCGAGAGTTTTTTGCGGAACACAACAAAAAAGATCGGTACAGCGCTGAAGTGCTGC
>JGI20215J15232_1000326_pt1 | contig 10060 bp, 9 predicted proteins | sample WetSurMetagenome_2_FD_15232 | JGI IMG/M metagenome (IMG submission 15232) | reverse complement strand
AAGCCTCTCCTGGCCAACATCGTCCTGTGGCTTGCCGCCGTGATGCTCATCCTCAGCTTCTTCCCGCCCTCGAACCTGCCATGAAGTCGTCCGCCGCGGGGAGGGCCTGCGCCAAGATAAACCTCGGCCTCAGGATCCTCTCCCGCAGGGAGGACGGATTCCACGAGATCTGCAGCATCTTCCACACCGTCTCGCTGTGCGACGAGATCAGGATCGAGCTCGGGGACGTTCCGGGCAGGGTCACCCTGGCCTGCGACGACCCGTCCATCCCCGCGGGGCCCGGCAACCTCGCCTTCCGGGCGGCTGAGAGATTCCTGGAGGCATCGGGCCTGGACATGTCAGTGCACATCGAGCTTTCGAAGCGGATTCCCGTCGCGGGAGGCCTGGGGGGGGGAAGCAGCGACGCCGCATGCGTGCTGAGGCTGCTTTCGCGGATGACGGAGGCCGATCCCGGGCTCGATGTACTTGCGTCGGGTCTGGGGAGCGACGTCCCCTTCCTCCTCGGAGGGGGGGCGGCGGTGGTCACCGGAAGAGGCGAAGCGGTCCGTCCCATCCAGCCCGGGAGCTTCTGGGCGGTCCTTCTCAACCCGGGCATCCCGGTTTCGACCCCGGAAGCCTATGCATCCTGGGATGAGAAGCACCCCTCCTTGACAAGGAGCGCTCCCTACCGTGATGATCGCCCACCGGAACTTGCATGGCATGAGGGTAGACCTTTCCCCGTAAGCCTTTGCAACGACTTCCTGCCCCTTCTGCTGGAGAGGCATCCTGCGGTTTCCGAAATCGCCCGGCGGCTCGAGCGGGTCTGTCCCGCCTGGGGCCTCTCAGGCTCCGGTCCGACCTTCTACGGGCTGTTCAGAACCGCTGCGGAGGCTGAGGCATTCTGCATCAGCGTCCCCAGGAGCTTCGCCCCGGTGGTATGCAGGTCGTCCGACGCCACTGGGGCGTCGTCCAACTGGTAAGACTCAGGACTTTGGATCCTGTAGATGGAGGTTCGAATCCTCCCGCCCCAGCCACTTACAGGGAAAACAACCGAGGAAAGGATATAGTAATGCCCCAGCAGATCACCGTGTCGAAGAGGTCATCCACCGGATCGGCCGAGTGCAGGCGCATGAGGCGGGCCGGCTACGTCCCGGCTGTCATCTACGGACGCGGCGGCGAGGATGTCCTTGCCGTTTCCGAGTACGACTTCATGAGGAACATCGGGCACTCCTCCCCCGGCGTCATCACGCTGAGCGGCCTCGGCGCGCCGGTCTCGGTGCTCATCAAGGAGGTCCAGTGGGATGTCCTCTCGGGCAGACCCACCCACATCGACTTCTACAGGGTCGAACTCGATCAGATCGTCTCCGTGAGGGTGCCCATCAGGCTCACCGGCACTCCCAAGGGCGCGCTGTTCGGCGGTGTGCTCGACCACATCCAGCATGACCTGCCCATCAGGGTCAAGGCCTCCGACATCCCCTCGGTCATCATGGTCGACATCACCGAGCTGGGAATCGGCGACGCCTTCCACGTCAGCGACCTCGTGCTGCCTGACGGCGTGATCTCCGACATGCCCGGCGAGGCGCCGGTTGTCCATGTCGTCGCACCCACGGTCGAGAAGACCCCTGTCGCCGAAGAGGGCGCGGAGGGCGTCGAGGGCGAAGGTGCCGAGGTTGCCGAGGACAAGGAAGAGGAGAAGAAGGAGTAGGTGTGACTGGTCCCCGCCTGGCCCTCTGCCTTGGCAATCCCGGCGGGAAGTACTCTCTCACCTGGCATAACGCCGGCTTCTGGGTGGCCGATGTGCTCGCCCGTGAAGCCGGCGTCTCTCTTGTGAACGCAGGCCTCTTCTCGGCCGCCGTCCTGCCCTCCGGGCTGGAGGTGGCCCGGCCGATGACCTTCATGAACGAGAGCGGGCGCGCAGCGTCTGTTCTTCTGCGCATCCGCGACCTCGGTCCCGGGGACATCCTCGTTGTCTGCGACGACGTGAACCTCCCCCTGGGCAGGCTCCGCCTGCGTGAGGGCGGCTCCGCGGGCGGGCACAAGGGACTCGGGAGCATCATCGCCTGTCTCGGAACCGATGCGTTCGCGCGGCTCAGGCTGGGCGTCGGCCCCGGACCGGACTCGGGAGACCTGGCCGACTTCGTCCTCTCGAGAGTCCCGGGAGATCAGGAGGAGGAGGCTTCCCTGATGGCCCACCGGGCCGCGGACTGCGTATGCAGGGCCTTCGAAGAGGGCATCGCAGCCGCCCAGGAGATCTACAACAGGTAACGCTTCCGGAGGAGCTCTCCCCCCTCATCCATGGAACTGGGCCGAATGCAGGACGGCGGGCGCGAAGCCCGCCGTCCTCTTTCGTTATCCCGCCTGGTCAGAAGCCGCCGGAAGCCCCCATCGCCGAGATCATCGTGCCGATGTAGCCTGCCGCCTCGGTTCCCGAGAAGGAGCAGGTGCTCGACAGGCCTGCGTCAGTGATGTCGGACACAGTGTAGACCCACACGGGCTCAGAGGATGCGAGAGCCGAGAGGTCGGCTCCGGAGTCGCCCATCACGGCGGCCCAGGACATGATGCCCGTCATGTAGGCGGCGATGTCCATCGCGAAGACGAACTCCTTGTCGAGCCCCATCGAGGCGACGTAGGTCGAAGCCTCGTTGGCCTCGGAGGAGGCCGTGCCGGTCAGTATGCCTGGCAGGAGCACCGGGGTCGGGGCCATCTCGAGCAGGAGCCTGCCGTCCTTTTCCGCCAGCCATACGCTGAACTGGATGGTGGGCATCGGCTGCGAGTCGGTCTGTGCCGCCTGCTCCATGGCCGCTGTGTCGATGATGGTGGAGTAGTAGGTGTAGGTGACGCCGCCCACAACGGAGTCCACCGGAGCGGTGAACGCCATGCCGGGCATCTCGCCGATCATGCCGGAAGCCATGTCGAGCGAGGCCTGGATCCAGGTGCCCACGTCAGCCATGCCGGTTCCCTCCGGCAGCTCGTATGCGGCGACGATATGCATGGGGTTGGCCGGATCGTCGTTGTACCAGGCCATGGCGGTGTTCCTGGACAGGGCCGCCGTGTACGCGATCATCGCCGGGTCGGATTCGATCGAGAGAGCCGAGAGCATCGCGGTCATGGCGGCCGTGGTGAGCTCGGGGGGGATGGACATGCGACCGGACATCACGCCGGCGGGAGGGAGGAGTGCCGTCAGATCGGTCGCCTCGACCGGATTGATCGCGCCGTCGAGGCTCGAGCCGGCGATGAATTTGATGTCATAGGCGGACTTCACGTCCTCGGGCCCGAAGGTGATCGAGAACTGCATCGTATCGGTTTCCCTGAGGAGGAGATCGAAGGCGTCGAAATAGAGGTCCATCACGGGGCCGGCTACTGCCGGTGTGGTTCCGCCCGCTTCGATGCCCGACATGATCTCCGGACGATACATGGCGATCTGGGAGGCCACCATGGGGCCGAACACCTTGACATCCATGTTCATCCAGAAGGTCCCCGGCTCCAGGGCGACTGTGCCGTGAGGGACCCTGCCCTCGACGCGGTCGATCATCGCAGAGAGCTCGGTGCGGGCTCCCGCGACCAGTATGAGCCCGCGGTATGCGGCAGCGCTCAGGGTCATGCCCTGGCCCGCCACAGCCGTCTTCACCACGGCGTCACCGATGGGCTCGGCATCCGTCCACTCCATGCCCCACTCGGTGGTCCTGGTCCAGAAGGCCTCGGGATCGGGTGCGGAAGCGGCTGCCCCGATGGCCTGGGGGTTCATCGAGGTGGCGTAGAGCACGACGGTCCCGTGCAGATCGAGACCGAGCCATGCCGCCAGGGAATCGAGGTTCTCCGCGCCTGCACGGTTGAGGATGAGATTGGTCACCAGGCCCTGCCCGGCGGCGGGCACCCCCGTCTCGATGTACTTGTCGAGGTTGGTGATCATGGCGGCGGGATCGGAGATGGCCATGGTCATCATCGCGGAATCAGGCAGCACGTCGAGCGGGGCGGCTGCCTCCTTCCTGCCGCAGGCCACGGCAAGGAGGCTGAGTGCGAAAACGGCGAGCAGTTTCTTCATAGAACCCCTCCTGTATGTCCGTAAGGACGAACGGCAGTAGCTTATCAAGGATGAGAGTGTTTGTCAAAGACGTCAGGGCACGCTTAGAATACTCGCATGAAGGGATACCCGGACCTCTTCTCCGCCGATGAGGGCCAGAAGCTGTCGCCGGCGATCAGAGTTCTGTACCTGGACACGGAGACCACAGGAGCCGACCCCTCGACTGCCGATCTCTGCGAGGTGGGGGCGGTGCTGACGGGCTACGCGGGCCTGCAGGCTGGAGGCTCCCAGGTGCAGGAATTCTCCTCGCTGGTCAGGCCGACCGATCTCATACCCCCCGAGGCCTCTGCCGTGCATCACATAACCAACTCGATGGTGTCGGGGGCCCCGGCTGCGAAGCAGCTCGAGGCCGCCCTGAAGCCCCTCGTCGACGCTGCCGACGTGATCTGCGCACACAACTCCCCCTTCGATATCCCCATCCTCAAGCGGACGATGCCCAGGAGTTTCGGTCACCTCAAGGATGCGAGGGTCCTGGACAGCCTGCGGCTCGCCAGGCATGCCTGGCCCGACCTCCCCTCCCACGCGCTCCAGGCGCTCCGCTACAGGTTCGGCCTGGGGGACGACATAGGCGGAGATGCACACCGAGCGCTCTTCGACGCTCATCTCGTCAGGGAGCTCGTGGAGTTCGTCGTGGCGTCGAAGGCAGTCGAATGCGCCACCTGGGAGGAGCTGCTCGAGTACGCCCGCTCCCCCCTCGATGTGACGACCTTCACCTTCGGAAAGTACAGGGGCAGCCTCGTGGAGGACATCGTGGCCCAGGACGCCGACTACGTCAGGTGGCTCCTTCAGCAGAAGTGGGTGCCTGCCGATTATCCCGACCTCTTTCACACGATTCTCAGGAAGCTGGGATCGCAGGATCAGGAGAGATGAGCGCGATACCGGCAGATTCCTACAGGGTCGAAGGCGGGGTTCCCCTCGCCGGAAGGCTGAAGCCCTCCGGCAGCAAGAACGCGGCTCTCCCCGAGCTGGCCGCCTCCATCCTCTCCGACAGGCCTGTCGTGGTGCGCAATCTCCCGGCCATCCGCGACGTGGAGACCATGCTGGGCATCCTCGAGAGCCTTGGCGCGCGCGTCACGCGTTTCGAAGGAGGCGCCGGGATAGACGCCTCGGACATCGATCCCGGGCGTCTGGACATCCCGCTCTGCCGCTCCATCCGGGCCTCGATCCTGCTTGCGGGCCCCCTGCTGGCTCGCTTCGGGAGGCTCAGGATGCCTCCGCCCGGCGGCGACGTGATCGGCAGGCGCAGGCTGGATACGCACTTCCTCTCGCTGGAGGCGATGGGAGCCGAGGTCGCAGCCGACGGCGACTGCTACAGGTTCACGTCGTCAGGCCTGAGAGGCGCGGAGATCCTGCTCGACGAGCCCTCTGTGACGGCGACGGAAAACGCCCTCATGGCGGCTTCGATCGCCACGGGGGATACAGTCCTCTACAACGCGGCATGCGAGCCCAACGTGCAGGATCTCACCCTCATGCTGGGCGGCATGGGCGCCTCCCTCGAAGGCGCCGGGACCAATCGTCTCGTCATACACGGAACCGGCGGCCTCCTAGGGGGCTGCAGCCACTCGACTGCTCCCGATCACATCGAGATCGGCAGCTTCATCGGCCTGGCGGCGTGCTGCGGTGGCGAGCTGATCATCGAGGGAGTTCCGGAGTCCATCGTGAGTCCGACCATGAACGGGCTCGGGAGGTTCGGCCTGGAGACAGTCTTCCGGGACGGAGACCTGGTCATACCCGGCGGCCAGCGGCTCGAGGTCCAGTGCGACCGCGGCGGAGCGATCCCGACCATCTACGATGCTCCCTGGCCGGGCTTCTCCCCCGATCTGACGAGCACTGCGGTCGTTGTCGCGACGCAGTCCACGGGGACCAGCCTGATCTTCGAGAAGATGTTCGAGAGCCGCCTCTTCTTCGTGGACAAGCTTGTGGCCATGGGGGCCACGATCATCCAGTGCGACCCCCACCGCGTGGTCGTGGCAGGCCCCACGCCCCTCAGGGGAACCGACGTCTCCAGCCCGGATATAAGGGCAGGGATGGCGCTCCTGACGGCCGCCCTCTGTGCGGAAGGGCCCAGCATCATAAGGAACGTTCACCAGATCGAGCGGGGCTATGAGAACCTCGTGGAGAGGCTGTCCAGGCTCGGTGCGATTATCGAGGCGGGACCGCCCCGTCAGGCCTGATCCCCATCGGAGAAGCGATGAAGAACGCCCGTCTGTCCCTGCTGGCTCTGCTGCCCCTGATCTCGTGCGGGGACGATCCCGTGGAGTTCGAGCCCTGGCCTGACGGAGCGCAGTTCTACGTGGGCTCGTCGTTTCCCGACACCGCCCTCGCCTTCTCCCCTCTGGGCGAGATCCTCCTGTTCTGCTCGGCCAACTCCGGCAATCCCGGCATCTACGGTTTCGACGGGATAGCCGACCCCTCGCTCCGCACTTTCACCGAGTACAACGAGTTCGTCGGCCCCACGGGCTGCTGGCACGCCGACTCTGGCCGGATCGTATTTGCCGCCGTCAGGGATGACGGCAGCGGCGAACTCCGCTGGATGCCGGGCAACCTGTACGAAGTCCACCTGCTTCTGTATGACAGCCTTCCAAACATGCAGCCCTCGTGGTCCCCGCTCGCGGACAGCGTCGTCTATGCTTCCAGGACCGACGGCAGCTGGGGCCTCTGGCACGGTGCCATGAGCTCCTTCGTGCCGACCGAGCTGTTCGTCGACGAGGGAGCGGACTGCACGAGGCCTTCGTACTCCCCTGACGGCGACTGGGTGTTGTTCCAGCGCAGCGTGGGAGGCGACAGCGACATCTGGGTGATCCGCCCCGACGGCACTGACGCGCATGCGGTGGTGGCATGGCCTTCCCGGGAGATCCACCCCACCTGGGGTCCCGAAGGCGGGAGCATCGCCTTCTCGTCCGACTCGACCGGCAACTACGAGATCTATGCGGGGACGATCTACTCCGACGAATTCGAGCGGCTGACCGACGACGAAGCCTCCGACGTCTACCCTGCCTGGAACCCCGTGGGCGACTGGATAGCCTTCAGCTCCGACCGTGTCTCCGGCTCCCTCGCCTACGACATCTTCTGGATCCCCGCCCCCTGACCAGCAGTCTTCAGGGGTCAGAGTTCATTTTGTTAGAAAATACTTCCATATACTTATTTGCCAATAGATTGCCACCATTCAGACAATTGTTCGCAATACTGCTGACTGAGCTGCGGGCAATTCCCAGCAAACGACCTATATCCGCCTCTGTAATTCCATAACGAAGCAGAACGTCTGTCACGGCTTTGCGCGCAAGGCTGATCTGTCCCTTCCTCGACCGGCCTTTGAGAGCTTCCGGTGTGATACCGCAATCTCTGCAGATGCTTTCGATCAGCCATCCGATCGCAGAGTGCTCCATTCTTCTCTCTCTGACGGGATGCAGCTCGGATCTGAGAAAGTCCGCAACCTCTGCAGCGAATTCAGGGGAACCCAGTATTGCGCCAGTGTAGGAACAGCCTTCATGGGCATCCCGGGGAACACTCGATGACTCCATCCCCATTCTGCCTACGATGTAGTTCCCGTTGGTGATATCTGAATTGCGTTCCATCTGAACGCCATGTCGAAGATGGTCGACATAGCCTTTCAGATTCCCGCCGAGGGTATCGCCGAAAAGCTGCAGAACAGCTTCCGCCCTGAACCAGGAAGAACATTTCCCGGTGACCAGTTCATAATGGCCGCTCCACTGGAATCGCTCCAACTCCTCGAGGTTCCTTGCGAGCCCAGCCCTGACAGGGTTCAGATGAATATATCGTATCACCTCCAGCAGGTATGTCTCTCTTTCGACGAGTATGGACTTGAACCGACTCATGAAGACGTGACCTCTGTGTCCTTCGCGGAGATTGTGCGAAATCCCGAATCCTGTCAGGACAACCTTCATGAAGCGGGAGAGAGAGCTCGCAGAGGATTCAAGAAGAAGGTGAAGATGATTCGGCATGATGACCCACGCCCATGCACCAATCCCATAAGTTTCAGAGTTTTCTGAGATTCTTGCGCAGATATCTTCGCAGTCACGAGCTGAACCGAATACTGGAGCGCCTTCTGCACCGCGAACCATCACATGGTGCAGGCTTCCAGGATAGTCGAGCCTCGGTCCTCTTGGCATACCCTCAGTGTAGTCTATCAACCAGCAGTTTTCAATACCTGCGCCAGGCCGGGACGATCTCGGCTATCTTGTTATTAATATTACGTTTATGATGGTTTTCCACGTTTTCGAACTTTGACCCCTGTCCGCGCGGGAATAGGAAGAGGCGGGGCCGGAGCCCCGCCTCTGCGGAACAGGGATCGGGACAGAGCCTGGAGAGCTACACGAAGTTGAGCATCGTCTCGATGATCGCCATCAGCTCCGGAATGAAGCTGGCGCGAGTGGGATCGAGACCGAGCCCGTAGCCCTCGCTCTTGCACGTGAACCAGGCGAAGGGGAAGGCCTGCTCGCCGAATGCGAGGGCGGCGGCAACACCCTTCACCCTGACGTCGTTCAGCTGGACCAGACCCTCGCGGTCCGCATCGCCCGCGCCGAACGCATATCCGTCGGCGGCCTTGGAGAGGACCCACATGCAGGCCGCACCATTGACCTTGTTACCGCTGGTGCCGCGGGCATCCTCGAGGAGCCCCCAGCCAGCCAGGGCGTCATAGGAGATCTGGGTCATCGAGCTGGGCTCGAAGGTCGCAAAGTCGAACTGCACCGTGTTGTTGACATTGATCCAGGTCCAGACATCCGGACCGGGGACGATGACCGACTCGGCCGGTGCGGTCAGGAAGACCCAGGTCGAGGCGGTGCCCTCGTCATAGACCAGGCTGTCCACGAAGCAGCGCATCAGCGAGTACGCGTTGTCGGCGTACAGCATGGATACGGCATCGCCATCAAGCTGGAACTTGTACGGGATGTCCGTCTCGCCGTCCCCGCTGACGATGTCATAGATGGTTGCTCCGACCCAGGCGCCACCCGAGTCTGCGGTGCTGGCCAGGATCGGATCGAGTACCTCCGGCGGCAGGTCAGGATCGATGCACTGGAAGACCGTCCAGAGCGTGTCCTGGGCCAGTACCTCGGAGTGCTGGAGAACCGGGCACTTCCCGCCGTCCAGCTGAAGGGCCATGTAGAAGTAGTTGTCGGCTATGACCCAGTAATTGTCGAGCTGTATGGATGTCCAGCCGGCGCCGAGATAGCCACCGGGATTGGTGACGTCGGCGTAGATGGCATCCTGGAAGTAGACCATCGCGGAATCGAAGTCCGCCTCGGCGTACTTATCCCAGCCGACGCTAATGAAGCCCGCAGCCCCGATGGGGTCGGGCAGGTCGGGCTCGAACGAACCGCAGCCGCCAGACATCAGGAGCAGGCCGGCGGCAACCGGGAGGATCAGCGTTCTGAGTGCCTTCATGTTTTTCCCTCCCTTCCTCGTCACTCGGCAACGCGGATCATCTTCTGCACTGCGCTCTGGCCTGAAGCCTGGAGCCTGCAGAAGTAGACGCCTGCGCCGACCGTGTTACCTGAATCGTCGCGTCCATCCCAGACCAGGGCGTGGGACGCCGCGGACATCTGATCGTCGGCCAGGGTCCTGACAACCCTGCCGGCGACATCGTAGACGAGCAGCGTGGCCCTGCCTGCGGAAGGCAGCGAGAAGTTGATGATGGTCTCGGAGCCGAACGGATTCGGGCAGTTGCCCGACAGGGTGACCGCTGCGGGGAGCTCGGGGGAGGTGACGCCCGGTGCGGTACCGTAGGCGTAGATCCCGCCGTCACCGATCGCGGCGCACATCCTGCCGCCCTGCCAGTAACTGTCCAGCCTGTCCCATCCCTCGCCATTGAAGCGGAAGACNGCGCCTTCCCGCGTAGCTGCCGGGAAGGACAGAGTCCCAGTGGCCTCGCTGACGCTGACCGGTCCGGCCAGTATGCCCTGGAGGGCCGGCATGCAGGAGGCCACAGGCTGGTCGCTGACTACCGAGAGGCCGAGGACGTCGGTCTCCGCGATCATGACC
>JGI20215J15232_1000325_pt1 | contig 10067 bp, 9 predicted proteins | sample WetSurMetagenome_2_FD_15232 | JGI IMG/M metagenome (IMG submission 15232) | reverse complement strand
TAAGATATGGGAATGCACTTCGTAGTTCCACTGATAATTCGGTCCGATCGTCTGATATCCCGAGAGAAGTGCTGCGGGGAGAATCAAGATCACGAGTCCTAAGAGAATCCATACAACTCCTTTTTTCATCGTCGTCCGCCTCCAGTGAATTTCTTTATAATACACTCTTCTTTATAAACGTATAGCCCGTTGAACATTAGTTAATATCTTAAAAGAGAGGGTCTATAAGACTCCGGGGGTTCTAAACGGCCTCGTATATATCCCACATGGTCTTTATGCGTCTACGGTCCTCATTTTCAAGCCCCATGAATAAAGCATTGACACGGTTTTAAGACTTAATGATAATGGTTTTTTGTGCGAATCAAATTATAAAAAAAAGAAGAAAAAATCAGTGTTGCATATTAGAAAATTTTCCATGCTTTGATACAAAAAATAGCATAGTTTCCCGCATTATCATAAGCTCTAACAGATATTTGATATGGAAACAATAAACCTCTTTGCGTCCAAATATACATATAGGGTGCTGAGTGATCAGTAAATTTTAACTGATCATCAATATAGAACTCGACATAATTCATTCCAGACTCGTTATCGCTTGCTTCAACCTTAATCCGAATCCTACCGTAGATTACTGTAGTAGGAACTGATATTATTGGGATCTTGATTCCAAATATGTAGTAGCGACCTTTTTCTGGTTTGACAATTTTTACTGATGGTGGTGTCATATCAGTTCCAACATACAACGTATTGTCTTTTGATGTTGGTGATGATTTCTCTATCTTTTGTGAAGTCGATGGAATAAAGTAGGTTCCAACGAACAAAAGAATGATTCCGATAGCCAAATACTTACTAATCAGAGGTTTCTTATCCATACTTTCCTACCCCATTATCAGTATTTTATAAGGATGTTCTCCTATAAAAAACATATTATCCGAAGGGAAAGCATTGACATGGTTTTAACACATGTTTTTTTATGTAAATCAAAATAAAAAAAAAGGAATGAGTTAGGTTGCTATAGTGAACAACCCAAATGCAAAATTCGTATTCAAAATACCGATTTTGTCTGTAGTAACAGTTATCTTTTCACCCTGTGTGTAGGTATTAAATGAAAACGGTGAAAATGTAATGCACCGAAGTTTTACTGCGTTAAATGTAGTAAGGGCACCTTGAGTGTTTAGTTGTTCTATCTTCCCAATAAGTATCCCTTTATTCAGAGTATACGTTTCTATCTCGAGGTATGGTGCATTTGTTCCTTGTTCTTTTGTACGGCAGTAGGCATTTGGAATACCTGCGCCACCCCAATATTGTTCATCCTTTAAGATCCATCCATAGTTGGCTATGTCTCCTGAGGCGAAACCATTTACATCATTAGTCACGTTCCAGGTGATCCAATTTCCGGGATTGTTTGGACATATCGCTATTGATGAAGACTCTGATGAATAAGGTGGTGCAATATCCGCGTATATTGTCTCTTCGTTCCAATCGCCTTCAAATCGGTATGCATTATAAGACCGACCTGATGGATTTGCATCACTATAATCATAGTAGAAAATATTAAGGTTAGCCGATTTGATGAGATCATCTGATGTCAGGTTAGTCAGGTCAAATTTTATGACTATCTGAGCAAACCAAAAATCACCAGTTCCGCCATTTCGGAGATTCATTACCGGAAGATTTCCGTTGATTTCGTTTATAGAATTCAGGTATGAATCATCGGTTGGTGTATAAGTTTGTATCCCCAGCCCACCTATATTATCGATTGTACGAGATTGTTGTGTCATCGCAGTTGCGCTTGTGGAGATAAACAGAACAATTGCACAACCAATAATGCTTTGTTTTACAATATTTTTTTTCATGATTTTTCACTCCCCTAAAATTATTATTAGAATTAATATCACGGCGGTATATATAAATCTATTTAAAAAAAAATTTTTATAACAGATGTAACAAAAGACTGTGAGATTGCACTCGTTTCCGGATAACTATAACCTTGAGATTAATTCTTTAAAAACGTTTACCCGACCTTTAAAAAGATAATATCTTAAAAAAGAGTGGCTATAATGCCTCGAAAGAGTCTAATCGAACTCATCCATTTCCAGTATCTTCTTTATGCGTCCGCAATTTTCATATTCAAGGACTTTAGTAAAATGCATTGACACGGTTTATGCAGTCAATGAATAATTACTTACTTCTATTCAATCCATGCTCGATAAGTAAATTCACTTGCACTCCAAAATGAAAGTTCACAGAAGGTAATTGTTATTAAATCTGACTCCCCACTATCAAGATATATACTCTGTCTTTTCTCTGCTGTATTTGCATCTTGTTTTATTTCAGCCCAAACATCAGCACTTCCACCTGCACTACCAGTATTCGTTACTGATACATCTATAAATGCACAAAAATCTGTTCCCGAATCTCCTGTTCTTGCAAGAGTGTTTGTAACCTGAATATTAGATTTAGGGTATAAAGGATTGTCTGATGTGCAACCACTCAACCCGACACTTACAAGCAGAACGATTATTCCAATAATTACATACTTTTCATGCATTTCCTTTCCACCTTATCGTTTTGACACAATCACACGCTTAGAAACATATCCTCTCCAAACTGAATGGGTAACAACTGTTCATATTCATGCAAAGGTAAGGATAATAATCTTTCAACGGGGCAGATCTTTGATGAAGACATTAACACATTCGATCTTCTTTTCTTAATATCCTTTCATTATTCTATCAGTTCCTGATTCCTTTCAATAAAAAATAATAAAGATTTATCATCATCTTGCGAGTTCAACTTAATCGGTATGATACAGAATACATTTAGGGAACAACGAAGGAAACTGACGATCAACGCCTCCACACTCATCCTTACGATTGGTGATATCACCAAGCAGACAACCGATACCATCGTCAATGCCGCAAACAGCAGGCTTGCTGGCGGTGGTGGCGTCGATGGAGCTATCCATCGCGCTGGCGGAGCAGAGATCATGCGAGAATGCCGAAAGATCGGAGGCTGTCCCACCGGAAAAGCAGTCATCACCACCGCAGGCGCCCTCAAAGCAAAATACGTCATCCACACGGTCGGACCACGATACTACGAAGGAACCGGCAAAGAAGCAGAACTCCTCAAAAGCGCATATCTGGAAAGCCTGAAACTCGCTTCAAAGAAGAACCTGACAAGCATCGCATTCCCTGCCATCAGCACCGGAGCATACGGATACCCGCTCCACGAGGCAGCACGGATCGCCCTCCAAACCACCATCGACTATCTTAAAGGACACCAGGATGTCCACCTCGTCAAATTCGTACTCTACGACCAAGGCACCTATGAAATCTTTGCAGAAGAACTGAAAAAACTTCAATAATTCTCCCGTGTTGCGAAAAATCCTTTTCTCCGCTCTTCAAGCAAGTCTTCATCAAAAAACCCTTTCTTATATGAACGTGAGTTCCAAAAAATAGGTATGTATTTAAACAAAAAACAGATTATTTTTTTTAAGGAAATTCGGATGGGAAACATATTCAGATGCACTCGTTGCAACGAGATTATATGGTTGACCTATTACAAACTACCTGATAAGACCGCACTCTGCTGGCAATGTGGCGACAAAGAAAAAGAACAAGAAAAACAGCAGAAAATGAAAGACATAAAACAAAAACTCACCGGGGATGCGTATCACGTTTTTTATAAATTCGTAGAAAAATATCGAGGAACACCACCCACCGAGGAATTACAGAAATTGATTTCTCTATTAGAGCTAAAATACCTCATCCACGTCGACAGGGATACTTACAAAGAAATCGAGCAGATCTTCAAAACAAAAATCGAAAATCAAGAACGAATACAACACTTAGAGGAATTCGAAAAGGACCTGCTCGAAACAACAGAATACGTCCACAAGAAAGTAGACGCCCTCACAACCAAGAATGGGACCACATCATACTTCTGTACAATCTGCAACAATATTATTGACAAAAAAAATTTCGAATACACAAAGACTCATTTCGGCAAACCACTCTGCGAACAACACCAGGGAACTCCCTATCAAAGAAAGTTATTCGAAGCATTAAGGCAACGAGGCATCGGATGCGAATACGAGGCGTACGATGGGTTCAAACATGTCGATATCGCCATTCCTAAGGCAAGACTGTATATCGAGATAGATGGAAAGCATCATCTCACCGACCCCACACAGTTAGATAAAGACCTGTGGAGAGACGAATATTCCAGCAAAGACGGATATCGGACCATCCATTATTCCAATGAACAGCTTGCAGAGAACTTACCTGCAATCGCTGACGCACTCGCAGAGGTAATCAAAAACAGAGAAAACAACATCATCTATTGAATAAAAGGAAAACTCATAGTGATTCTCTTCAACATTGAATACTAATTTTCCTCCATTCCAAACATTTAAAAGAATCCTTCATATATTAATATGTAACAAGTAACGATAAGGGGGATATTGATATGAAAAATAAGCTATGGACAAAAGGAGTTATAATAAGTATCATACTATTATTAGTTGCAGCAAGTGTCGTACCGATTATCACCGGGACCATCAGAAACGAAAAGAACGAATCATTGCAACAAAAAATGAACGAACTACCGATGAGGTACACGTCCGGTGCCTCACTTTTTACGAAAAATATTGCATCGACAACAGACCCATCATTCCACCCAGATGAACGATACACCACATTACTCAACCCTGATGAATACCACCCGTCAAGTGAAGGAAGTTCTCCACTTATGGTGGATACGACCTCGTTATCACAGCCACTGAATAATGATATCCTGCGTGGAGGAGATCTTATCGAGATCCAAGGCACGGCGAACGGATCCACGTTCCAAAATTACATCATCGAATGGGGCATTGGGGAGTACCCAACAGAATGGTTCTCCACAGACATCATTTTAGAAAATGATGGACTCGTACCAATTGTCAATGGAACCCTGGGAATATGGGATACCAGCTTTGTTGATGACGAGGAGTTCCTCACCCTACGACTGACCGTGAATTTCACCACCTACACTACGACAGCATTCATCCGAAACATGTGCGTGGACCCAACCCTGAAAGAAGGATGGCCCGTCCATGTCCCTTTCTATTACGATGCTCAGGGTGGATCCTACTGGGCCCTCGGGTATCTTGAACCCGTGGTCGCGGACATCAACAATGATGGATACGGTGAAGTCATCGTCTACCGACCTGCTATCCCACAAGAACTCCAAGCCTACACCAATGATGGATCACTGCTCTGGACCGTTCCTGTAGGCGCCCCAGAGTCTGGAAACGGGGGCAACGTGATGCTTCCAGTCATTGATGACATCAACCATGATGGGTATGCCGAGATCATCGTCTACAGGTTTCTCCTATTAAAGAATTATTGTGAACTATACGTCTTCGACTATAACGGCGACATCCTGGATGGTTGGCCGATCCAGCTCCCCAAAGAATATCATCCAACGGTACTCTGCGCGGATGTGAACATCGATGGATACAATGAGATTATCTTCAAAGGAAACGATGCCTACGACATCAAACTAAGCATCATTGATCACACCGGAGCAATCATCGGACAATGGGCATTACCAGATATCCACTGGGGCAGCCAGTTAGTAGCAACACCAGCTGTGGGAAATTTCGATGATGACCAAGAACTGGAGATTGTCTGCGGCAGCCCAAGCGAAAACGCCGGCTACAACTTCACCTCCGGCGAATGGATCAACGAAGGATACCTCACCGTCTTCAACCTCGATGGCACCACGCTCCCAGGATGGCCATTATACACCGATGGAATCATCTTCACATCCCCCGCGACCGGGGACATCAACAACGACGGCAGAGTTGAAATCATCGTCGGACTCCAATACGCCGGCAACGCCCCTGACTATCGCTACGGAGGCTTATACGCCTATGACGAGAACGGAAACGTCCTACCTGGTTTCCCCTTTGAAAAAGGCTGGAACTTCTGTTCAGCCCCTGCTTTAGCGGATTTCGACAAGGACGGGGATTTAGAGATCGCCTGCAGCCGCCTTGGATTCTACTCCTATGTCATCCATCATGATGGGACTCTTGCCACCGGCTGGCCACAACAGACTACCTGGAATGACTACTACTCCAGCATCATCGGGGACATCACCAACGATGGAGTCCCAGACATCCTCTGCACCGCAGGAGACGGATTCTACCCAAGCACCTATAACCATGGAGGAGTCTACGCCTGGGAATATGATGGCACTCTGATACCGGGTTTCCCAAAATCAACAGAGGTAGATGCCCAGGCACCCGCGACCATCATAGACATGGACAATGACGGTGCTATCGAGATTATCGCCAGCTCCAACTGGGACCACGACTGGGTGCTCAGTCAGGATAAATACCGAGGTAGCCTCTACGTCTGGGAACTAGACACCACCTATGACCAATCCACTATGGAATGGCCCGTCTTCCATCGAGACCTGCTGCGGACCGGGATGTATCCCTTCATCGGACAATTCCTGTGTGATGCCGGCGGACCATACACTGGTGAAACCGGACAACTGATACAGTTCACAGGCTCAGCCCGCTATGGAACACAGCCGTACACCTGGGCATGGGACTTTGGCGATGGAGCAACCTCAACAGAACAGAACCCAACTCATACCTACACAACCTTTGGAACCTATACCGTGACCTTGATGGTCACCGATGCGGACTCAAACACCACAACCGATTCAACAACCGCAACTATCACATCATCACAGCTAAAACTTCAAATCGGAAACATCACCGGAGGAGTACTCAAAATAAAGACAGCCATCCAGAACACCGGGACCCTGCCCGTGAACAATATCACCTGGAAGATCAGCCTCATCAACGGAGTCCTGCTCCTTGGACGAGAGACCAACGGGTCCATCGCGACACTGAACCCTGGAGCGGAACAGACTATTAGTCTCCAAATTGATCTTAGGTTTCGGAAAGACCGTAGTACAAGTCACTGTGTCCGCCCCTGGAACCGGCGCATTTAAAGAACAGAACGCGACGATTTTCGTATTCTTCATCAAAATGAAATAAGAACAGGGATTCAACGTCTTAAAAAAATAAAAATGATGACCTGAAAAAGGTCACAAACTCTTTTTTTCTTTCATCATAAAATACGAAAACATTCTCATTGGCTTCTTTAGAAAAACACAATGATAAAGTAATACGAATTGACCAATTAATAACCGCACTTAATCCCAAAACGTTAATTTTTACTAAAGAACCATTTGGAAGAGTTGTCTACGACATAGCTGTCTTTGCTTTTGTCAAAATAGCCTTCGAATGTTTCGCAGGTGCCCTTATTTCAAGCTCTGCAACTAGAGCGGCAATCTCAAAATCAAATTTCAGGATGACCTGAACCAGTGTGTTTTCCGTGTTGAGCTGGTACAATGAAGATGTTCCCTGCTCTCTTGTTTTTATAATAAGTTTTTTTTCTACCAATGACCTGATGATTTTATACACCGTTGGTCTGCTCACCTTCGCTTTTTCAGCAATCTCACTAATCGAGTAATCAAAACGAGGGTAATCTGCCAGAAAATCCAGTATCTTTGTTTGAGGATTGTTTCCAAAGATATCTTTGAACATGTCCAGTCACCACTAGATCTGAATTCCTATATGGTATGTCCAAGTATATAAAATTATTTACAATAATGTAAAATTAATTTACAAAATATCTTTAGGTGATCTAAGATATACACCTTTGGGGAAAAGAATGAATTTCACTGAGTTACAGCTCGATATACTTTTTAAACTATGGCGCAATCGATGTTTTAGACGCAATGCGACACTTCAGATAGATACCGTTGTGAAAGCAGCCCCGTCACATCTCATCGGAAGAATACGAGGAGAGATGGATGACCTACTACGAAGAGGCGTCGTAATAAAAATCCCACATCGGCATGGAGATAAAGTGTTCATTAATCCTGCCTATAAATTTGAAATTGAAAAAGCGTTGAAGAAAATTCATCCCTTTTTATAAAGATTGATACAGTTTCTATTTTTCCTCAAAAAAACCGAAAGATGTCAATTTCCAGATATACCATGGAATTTCTTTGAAGATAGTAATTAAATAGAGGAACCTGATTATTATTCCATTAGAGGGATTGAACATTATGAAGAAAATACTGACCATCGTATTAGTAGGAATATTAATCGTAAGCGGGTTAGGCACGGTCGCGTTTGCGACAAGCACAACGCATCAAACACCGATTATGACAAGCACACAATCAACAGCAGTTCTTTTTTCAGCACCACCAACAATAGATGATAAAGATGGTTTTATACAAATCGAACTTTCCGGTGCGACAACAAAACTGCTGGAAGCAAACAAACCAGTCGTACCTATCTATGTCAAGACCTATGAGATCCCGTTCGGATCAACAAACATCCAGGTGATCTGTTCTCAAAAGGACATCAACACCATGGTCCTTTCAAAGGAGGTCATCCCTGCGGTGGTCGCTCCATTATCGAAAATGACTGAGACGACACAATATACGAAAGACCCCTCAGTATATGATAGCACTCAGTGGTACCCAGAGAACTGGTACAGCTATGATCTGGGAGCTGGCCGCAATCAAAACGACAAACAAGTGACATTCGTCAAAGTGATCTGCTATCCTGTTCGGTATTCACCGGTTAACCAACTGGTTGACTACGCCACTGGCTTCGACATCACCGTCACCTACACGACCCCAACAACACCCAGGACCGTTGATACCACCTATGACCTAGTGATCATCGCGCCAGCCTCATTTGAATCAATACTGCAACCATTGATCGACTTCAAGAACTCCAAGGGAATGGCTACGACCTTCAAATCCATGGAAGACATTCTTGCAGAATATCAAGGAACGGATCAGCCAGAGCAAGTGAAGAAATTCATACTGGACGCATACGAGACCTGGAACATCACCTATGTCATGCTCGCAGGTGGCTTGAAAAGTCATGTATATGCGAAAGACAAGGACACCATCTCCGCCGGCTGGAAAGCTTGGTGGGTCCCTGTCCGTTACGTCAGCATCCCTCAGGATGAGGATGAAGGATGTCTCTGTGACCTCTACTACGGTTGTCTCTACAACGCAACAGGTGAGTTTGACAGTTGGGATTCAAATGGTGACGGGATCTTTGCTGCCTGGAACATGTGGGGATATGGAAACGATGTCTTTGATCTATACCCTGAGGTCTACGTGAGTCGACTCGCGGTGGTCAACAAGATGGAACTGAAGCATGTCGTAAAAAAGATCCTCACCTATGAGGGAACGGGTCCCTCGGAAAAACCATGGTACAACACGTTTGTCGGAGTCGGAGGAAGAACCTTTGCGTACTACCAAGGCCAACCAGATGGTGAATACCTCTGCCAACTCGCGTACAACTACACAAAACTCACAATACCGGAGTTGACATTGACAAAAGTATTCACCACCAATAGAGACATCGGTGGACTAGTCCCAAATAAGAAAGACATCTCCAAGGCATTCAGCGCGGGAGCCGGTTTCATCAATTTCGAAGGACACGGTAGTCCCTCACGCTGGGACACCAACTGGTTTGATATCGATGAACGAACCGGTATCACGATAGTGAATTTCTGGCGGATACAGAACAAAGACATGCAACCAGTGGTCGTGGTCGGCGGCTGTCACAACGCGATGTACAATATCAGTATGATCCCCGCGATGCTTGATAAGAATGGGACGACCCACTTTGGCTACGGATACCCGATTTTCAACTGTTTCTGCTGGGACATGATCGTAAAACCTCTTGGAGGAGCGATCGGCTCAACCGGCTGTACCGGATATGGTTTTGGTTCCGGGTCAGACCCAGTGACACTGAGCGGGGAACTCGAGATGAACTTCTTTTATGAAATCGGGAATGGCTCAACGAACCTCGCCCAAGCGCACAGCCGAGCGATTCAGAAATACATCACTGAAGAATCAATCGGTCGTTCAGATGCATTCTGTATCACGAATTGGGCGGTCTTAGGAGACCCCAGTCTGAGATTCGGTGGATATCCCTCATAAACGAAGGCCTCTTCTTTTTTTTT
>JGI20215J15232_1000324_pt1 | contig 10087 bp, 6 predicted proteins | sample WetSurMetagenome_2_FD_15232 | JGI IMG/M metagenome (IMG submission 15232) | reverse complement strand
ACATTCTCCGCCGTTACCTCTCCATTGTACTTCATTCGGTTAACATAACCCAATTCTTTTAGTTCGCTCATCAAAACCTCGCGTGACTGCCGCAAAGCTTCGCTGGAAGTTTGTGGACCCCTCTCGAAGCAAAAAGTCAAAACCTTCTTTTCAGAATCATAGCTTGCCTTAGTGCCTTTACCGATCTTTTCTACTTTACCCCATTCTATCTTTTCAGTGGGATTAGTCAAGTATCGCCACCTTCTATTTTTCTCGTTTGAAGCTTCCGTTTCCGCCGGCTTTAGTGATGTTCTTCACTACGTTCTCACTTACCTTGTCAAGCACTTCTTCGGCGCGTTTCCAATTGTCAGCTGAAACTTCAACGCTGTATTTTGGTGCAGCTATAACTGAAAATTCTATTTGGGCATCTTTTGCCTCTTGAGCTTTCTTGGCTCCTGTGAATGCCTGCTGGATACAGCGAACCCCGTTTGGTTTCATACATCGAACCTCAATGACGCCTCTGACCTTTACTGTTTTTATTTTTATGCGTTCCTCAGCAACTTGAACAATAACTTTAGCGAGGTCGTCAGGGATGTTGAGCTTTGTTAAGACCTCGGAGCCTTCTTTAACCACTTTTTCGAAGCCATCGTATAAACCAAATTTTTCCTCAAGAATTGCTCCAGCTTTCTGATAGACTTCATGAATTGGTAAACCTGTTTTTTCTGCAACTGCATGCAGCAATGCGTCGCCTTTACGGTCTTTTTTCCAAGATTTAATTTTCTCTATTCTTTCCCGTTTGGTTACTCGTCTTAGAGATAAGTCAATGTGTCCTTTTTCAATGTCTACGCGGAGAACTTTAAGGACCATTTTCTGGTTTTCACGAACGAAATCTCGAACGTTTCGTATGCGGGCGCTGGAGATCTCGCTTATGTGGAGAAAACCGCGTCTGCTGTACTCATCTAGGTTAGCGTATGCCCCGTAATCCATCACACTTTCAACTGTGGCAATTACCAAGTCGCCGGATTCAGGCCATTCAGGTTTATGTTCAGACATTATCTACATCCTACTCAAGGAAGACCTATCTTTGTTTTGACTGGTTTGTATTCTATGTTAAAGATAAGTTTTTCTACCAAAAGAAACAGCTTTTGGAACACTTTAACGTTTTGATACATTGATGCAGTGGAATTCGGATTCTCTTTCTTGTGGGGGCATCACCGGCATTTTCCACTTTTTTCTTTAGAATAATTAACCCTTACATGACCACAACAATTTTGGGAATCAAGAAAATCGACTCCAAATTTCCACGCGCAGGCGCTCACCAAACTATCTGGTTAATTTCAAGTTGTCTACGTATAACCTGTAATGATATATCCCAGCCAGTCAGATGATAAATTAACTCTTTGAAGTCGGGCAAATTCATATCCGTTTCTTCTTGCTCTTTAATCAAGGTGTAAATTGTGGATAGCGGAAAAACTTCCAAATTAGGTAGAGAATTTCTTACTCTCTTTGCAAGACGTACTAAATCATCAGTTTGCATTATTTCTTTCTCCAAATAGCGTCTACTTCTTGTTCATTTTAGAAAGATGACTCGAGCCAGTTTATAGTTTTTTGAAAAATTCAATAACCTTAGTTGTCAATTTTAATCAATTATTGCAAACTCAACTTGACAAAGCACATTAAGTTTAGTAGATTTGCTATTTTTGAGACCGGAAGTAACTATTTTACGCTAAAAAGCAAAACCACCACACAAGGAAAGGATTCGTTGATACAAGAAACATGCGAGTTCAAGTTGGACATAATTCGGTAAATCTTACGCCATAGAATCTACAGAAAACGCAAACTATAGCAAAAAACTATCACCCGAGCGGACCCCCATACGTTTTGCTTATAATGGTGCAGGGGGTGGGATTCGAACCCACGAACGCCTACGCGATAGGGTCCTAAGCCCTACTCCGTTGACCTGGCTTGGAGACCCCTGCACACGGTTTGCGTAGTGTGAAATAGGCTAGGTTGCTTTAATATTTATTTGCACTTGGTTTTCAGTTATTGTGTGGATGTGGGGCTCTAGAATTTTACACTACACTTGTGGCTTTGGAATGGGTTGCTTTTTTGGTTTAGGCTGTTTTTCTCTTGTGGTTTGAGTGTGAGAAGAGGGTTTGTTCCACACACTCATCATGGACACCATGTTGAGTAGTGTGGGTGTGAGTGTGGGGTATGCTGGTGTTACGATTGTGTTATGAGTAGTTGGAGAAGTATTGTTTTTGGAGTTGTTCTTTGTTGCAACATGACAGTGTAACCGTAAGCTCTTTATTGCATACCGCAATCACTTTCAAGAAGAAAAAGAAAAATGCCTTCGTAGCCTAGCCCGGTGGGGCGTTACCTTGGTAAGGTAATGGTCGCGGGTCCAAATCCCGCCGAAGGCTCCACATCTGCCTCTGACTCATTGATTGGGTTTGTTTTGGGTTTTGTCCGTTGCTGCAGAATTGCGTAGCGCTGTTACAGTTTTCCGTAGCGCTAAGCAAAGAAAGTTCCGCGTGCATTTTTTCGGCTTTGACTCTCAAGCGGCAACGCAATGAACGATTAGATATTTTCCGTAAGACCTTCTTTCATTTTTGGGACCCAGATTTTGGAAGGTCATAAGACTGTTAAAATAACACGTATATTGTGTGGATAATATACTCAAACTAACGAATTGGGATAAAGTTAGGGTTTGCTAGGGCTGGAGTCGAAATAGGAGAAAGAGTAAATGCAAGAGCTCTTTATCTTTGGCTATTTTGTGAATCTACTGGAGCCTGTCAGCCCGTTCTTACTGTATTTTATTAAAAGACAAAAAAGGGGAAAGATAGTTTTTGATTGGTTTTCTTATGGTCTTTTCTTCGTGACTAGCAATGCAAGTACGATGCCGACAACTGCTATAGCAACGATAATTCCTGCTATTCCAGGCAATATGTATGCGTCAGCCATGGATTGAATTGGTACTGGTGTTGGTGTTGGTGTTGCTGATGATTGGTCAACTGCGAATGCTGTGGTTGCTTGTGATGGCCAGTATGATTCGCTGCCGTCAAATGTAGCGTATACAGTGTATTTGCCAGGTATGTCTGGTGTCCATTGTAGACTGTAGAAGCCTGTGGCGTCGGATGTAGCTGTTCCGATTGTGCGGTAGTTGCCATTGGCGTCAACTACGTTGATTGTTACTGGTACACCTGTTGCGTTCGTGGGTTTCGGTTGCTGCTTATACACGTATTCCATCCAGTGGGTCACGCTTGCGTCAGATACAGCGGGAACACCGTTCGGGAACACTTCAACCACTCCTTTTTGCTTCGTGCCACCAGAAATATCCATTACGGATCCTTTTATCATGATGGAGGATCCAAACGGTATACCTGAATCCGGTGCGGTTACTGTGGTTTCAGTTGGTCCTTGGCCGAAAGCGTATAACTTGCAGTCATATGAGTCAAATTCAAGTAGTTCACCGTCTGCAATGACACTGCCAGAACGTCCGCTGTAGCTTAGTATGTCCCATACCAGCGTTCCGTCTGTGCAGTTTAGAACTGTTCGTCTAGCTGGGTGTAGTGGCGGAGAGTACATGACTCCTTCCTGTAGGAACAACTTTCCGTCAGCGATGCTGTGTGTTCTGTAGCCGAAGAGTTCGTAGACACCGCGTGGATCATCATATCCAGCGCTTCCACGACTCCAGTTCCATAAGCGTGCGCCTGTGTTAAGGTCGTATGCTTGAACAAGACCACCCATGTCCCACAAGTATACTTTGCCGTAAGCAGCGTCGGAGAATATGTCTAGCGGAGTGTTACCGGTGTATAGTGTGTCAACTGGACCCCACATCTTTTCTCCGGTCGTTAGGCTGTAGCCGCTGAGTGTATTTGTGTCTTTGTTGCGTATGACGTATACGCCGTCTCGTGCTGCAATAACGCTTGTGTCTTCTAGTAATGGCAGTGTTTGGTTTTTCGGACCCCAAAGTTTAGCGCCCGTTATTGCGTCATAGCCCATTGTTACTTGCCAGCCAAAGTTGGTTCCTTGGTAGTAGAAAGTTGGGCTGAAACGGAGCATGATAACTTCTCGGCTTATGGCTCCAATGCCAAAAGTCCCGTTGAGGTTGTTTTCTGTGGGTAGCGGTATTACTTGGTCTATGCCACTTGTCCAGTTCTTTTGGGTATTGCCCAGACTTGTCGATCCTATGCCTTGAGCATTAACGGTTGACAATAGGTAGGTTGAATTCCATCTCTTGAGGTTGCCGCCTTCGATAAACCAGCCTAGTAGTCCTCCCTGCTGATCGAATGCGCGGTAGTTTCCGACATCAGCGACTGTTGGAACGTTATCAACAATCATTGCAAGGTTTCTGGAGTTTGTCAGGTTCATTACTAGGGTTCCGGTCCATGCGTCATATACGCGTGTAACGGTTCCTAATTCCGAATGTCCCGCTACGGATGAGCCTGTGGTCATTAGGAATGCAAATGATCCGTACTGCTGTATGTTGTGCATATTGAATATAAAGCCGCATTTAATTTTTTCATTGCCGTCTATGCCTGCAGGTTTTGTCCAGATTGTTTCACCTGTTTTGAGGTCTATTGCTTCCCAGCCTTGTACGTTGCCACTCATACCTGCCTCGATGGTGTTATAAGCTATTCCATTCATAACTACTGCACCTTCATACATGTTGATAGTGACAGAGGTCGATGAGTACTGAGTTGTAGGATCAGAACTGATAGGTCCTCCTGGTTGGCCACCTTCGCGAAGCGATCTTGACCATAGAATGTGAGCAGTGTTTGGTGCTGTGCCATATGGCTGGAAGCATCCAGTTGCGTCGTATTTACCAGATACACAAAAGCCAGTTGCGTCTAATCCAAGCCAGTTTGAAGCTATTTTGCTTCCCCAATCCCAGTTAAGAGACATTACTGGTCGAGTCCAGTATTGTGTTGGAAGCGGCGAAGTTTGATATGGAGCAGTAACTGGGTCTGCTTGTACGTTGAATGTTATTACTGTACTATTAGATGGTAGCAGTTTACTGCCTTTCAATTCTTGATGGAAACCGGCTGGTACACTGTTGTATGGGTTAGTAAGTGTAAGCACTTGTCCGGGGTAGAAAGCTTGCATTTTATATTCACCGATTTTAGTTGGTACGTAAGTAGTTGCCCATCCTCCGATCATACCACCATCATGTGGTCCGAGGGTAGTCACTTGGCCGTCAGGATCTGTAACTTTTATTGTTATGCCTAGGTACATGTCGCCGTTTAATGCCGTGCTTGTGGGTACTGGTTTGCTGAAGATTGCGCTGAGGTATATAGTTTGGTTGAAACCTACGGGGTCAGGAGCAGCGGATACGAATAAAAACGTTGGAATATCAATTGGTAAAGTCAAATATTGTCCGGTATTATACTGAGTTTGTGCTGCACTGGGGAATGGAGTTACCATCATAAGGGTTATTGCTAACAACAGAATTGTTGCAGAAATTTTTGTTTTCTTCGTAAGATTTTTCATTTTTTTTCATTTTCCTTCGGTTTTAGTTCCATTTAGGAACTTTAATTAGGTCACCTCAAAATCTATTTATAACTATCGCAAAATACGCTGACCAACATGGACCTTAAGCAGGTTATTGCTCAGTTGAGCAATTCTAATGTCTTTTTAAAATAGTCGAAGTTCAAATTATTCACGCTCAAGAATTAAGCAATCAGTCGTATCTAGTTTTTTCAACTAATTAAGTCATCTTGGCAACAAGTTCAAATCCAGCCGAAGACGCCACAACTCGCCCCTAAACCTTTTGAATTAAGTCTTTTTGATTCTAATTAAAGCCATCAGGTTTCATGACGTGGGCGATAACTGATTTCTTACTTTTCTCAAACTAAGGTTTGAAAATAATCAGGTAGTTTTTGTTCTCTTCGATAGAGAACATTGTATTGTTGAGAAATAACTCAATTTGTGATCGGTCAAAGTTGCCTTTAATTTTCAACTGATACTTGTCTGGTTTTCTTTGTTCAATTAAAACTAAGTTGGGCTGAATGTAACCTTTGGCGACTAACCCACTAAATAGAGCTACCGCCTCTTTCCTATTCAATTTGTTCCCCAGAATCCTTGCCTGCTTGCTACACTAATAACACTTTGGTAGGTCCAAACATAACTAAACCAAATTTGGTGTCAGCAGAACTTGAAGAATAAAGTTCCAAAAACATCGCTCACCAGCAATTAGACTAACCAAGCTACTCATAGGGAAGATACGAAAAGGACTACAGAACATTCTCAATAATAGAGGGCTGTTTTTGGAAAAAGCTTCTTATTCGATGGTATCGAGTATTTCTCAGAGGGGAAACCGTGGTTGACTTCTCGTTTGCCAAACGCGAGATTATTATTTTAGCTTTGGTGCTCTCCGTTTCCGCCTTAGTCAGGGCTCTGCTATTTCCCATGCAGGGGTTTCCCACTGACACAGGAGATTTCATCTCTTGGTTTACAACTGCCGCTCAGCACGGCATAAGACCATTCTATTCCGAAGCAGGCTTCGCCGATTACCCTCCCTTCAATGTTTATATCTTCTGGGTCTTCGGGTCACTTGCAAACGCTCTCAACCTAAACATGGCAGCAATGGTTAAAGTTGTTCCGAACCTTTTCGATTTGGCGACGGCAACACTGATTTTCTTTTTTGTTAGAAAACAGTCATCCCTTAAAGTAGCCCTAGCATCCACAGCACTCTACACGTTTAACCCCGCAATAATCTATAACACTGCGATTTGGGGGCAATTTGACGCCGTCTATACCTTCTTTCTTGTCCTGTCAGTAATGCTTGCATTAAAATCCAAGCCAGTGCCCTCTGCAGTGGTGTTTGCACTAGGACTTCTAACTAAACCACAAGGAATAGCTTTGCTCCCATTGATCGTCCTGTTGATTTACAAGAAGAATGGGTTGAGAAATCTGTTGTTTTCTGTGCTTGCGTTCGCAGCCACAGTTTTTGTTGTTGTTTTACCCTTTGAAAACATTTCAATTTCTTTTCTAACGAATATTTATTCTTCTGGCTATGCCTACTATAATTATGGTTCGGTTAACGCTTTTAACTTGTGGGGTTTGCTTGGGTTAACTTGGGTACATGATGGTAGTCTATACGTTGTAGGTTGGGTTCTGTTTGGGGCGTTTGCAGCTTTCACACTGTATGTTGTGCATAAGCGTTTTCACGTTTCGGGGGATTATTTGGCGATTTTTGCAGCGTTCATGTTGCTGTTTTGCTTTTTTATGTTGCCTACACGGATTCATGAGCGCTACATGTTTCCAGCGATAAGCATGTTAGCTCTAATGTTTCCCTTAATCAAAAAAACACGTTTAATTTATGCTACACTGACTGCAACACTTCTTCTCAATGAAGCTGTAGTTCTCAATTGGCTCAATAACGGTTATCCTTCTGATTTTCCTTTTGACCCTGTGATTTTGGCCGTAAGCGCTATTAATTTATTGATGCTCGCTTATGCTTCAATACTAATGTGGCATGAGCTAAAAGGACGCGTATGGCTCAAAGTCGAACCTGCCCTTGCCGCACTAAATCAAACCCAATCGAGAGATGAGCCGAAATGAACTTCGACTTAAAAATCACGAAGAAAGACGTCGTAACTATGATTCTGCTATCGATTGTCTTTTTTGGCATTGCTGTTTGGAACGTGGGAGAAGTAAAAGCGCCAGTGACAAATTGGCAGAGTACCACAACGCAGAATTTCTATATTGATTTGGGTTCAGTTCAGCATGTTCAGACGGTTTATTTTTGGGTTCAAAGCGGCAACGCCTCAGTCGAAGTGTCGTTGGGCACGCCAGGAAACTGGAGCCACACTGGACAGCTAACAAATGGACTTCAACCTCGAGCCACAGACTATCAAGTCCAACAATCTATAGCTTTAGATGTGAACACACAGTATCTGGAATTCAACATTTCAGCACAAGACTATGATTCGAGACCTAACTTCTACTGGTCTGTTCCTAACCCCTCTGACCAAGAACCATCACCCTTCATCTCGGTCTCGGAAATCGGTGTATCAAACCCAGCCAACCAGCAAATTCCCATAGTTGGCATAACAGGGGAAAATAGCACGGACACAACCTTAACCAAACTTGTGGATGAGCAAGGGTTGCTTCAGATTCCACCAACATATATGTCAAAGATGTATTTTGATGAAGTTTACTTTGCCAGATCAGCAGTCGAATTTGTCAACCATCAAATACCTGAAGAGAGAACGCATCCAGATTTAGGAAAACTAATTCAGGCAGTTGGAGTGGCAGCCGTTGGCGTGACACCGTTTGGCTGGCGCATAATGGGAGTAATATTTGGCACTTTGATTGTTGCGGTCATGTATTTGTTGGGAAAGAAGCTGTTCGGAACATGGATTGGCGGATTCTCCGCAGCGTTCCTGATCACGTTTGACTTCATGCACTTCACAATGGCACGTATCGGAACCGTAGACACATACCTAATATTTTTCTCGTTGCTCTCCCAATTATTCTTCCTAATCTANCTAACNAAAGTTCTCAGAGTTGGCTGGAAAAAAACTTCGATCTTACCGTTGATGTTAGCNGTGGTTTTCTTCTCGCTAGGGNTCTCCACTAAGTTTGGGTTCCCGCTTTTTCCAGCGCTGGGTTTGCTTGTGTTACTTGCAGCAATTCGTCTACGGGAGATCCGGAAGCAAAATGGAAGTTTAGCCGATAAATACGTCGCTTTCTTTGACCATCCATTCCTGTTGCTTATAGCCTGCATAGGTCTGGTAGCTTTAATTTATTTCGCAACCTACATCCCCGACATGCTCTTTGGCGACTCGTTCCTGTCGATTGTTAAGTTGCAGTTTGCCATGCTTAGTTTCCACGGAGGCGCCGTTGTTGATTCATCTTCCGCGCCGTGGTGGTCTTGGCCTTTGATGTTAGGTACCGGCACAGTTCCAAGATGGTTTGACATAACATATCTGCCTAACAACGTTGTTTCTACGATTTCTGTTTTTGGTAACCCCGTGGTCTGGTGGGTTGGTTTTGCATTGATGCTTGTGCTCGCTGAAAGAGCAATCCATGGTAGAGCTTTAGTAGCGAATCTTTGGAGCAGAATCTCTAAGTCATCTGTGACACAACAGGTTAGCATACGTGGAAGCGGATGGGATTTGCCAGCTATCTTCATAGTTGTGGTGTTTGCTTTTTCTTGGTTGCCTTACGTTTTCATTGGCAGAGCAACCTACATCTATCATTACTACCTCAGTGTTCCTCTGATTTGCTTGGCAACAACATACTTTATCAACAAATATTGGAGTACTCGACTAGGTAAGGTCGCTGCAATAGCCATATTCGCGGGCGCTACGGCGATGTTTCTGCTCTTTTACGCTGTTATTTCAGGTGCTCCCGTCTCTTCTTCCTTCATAAATGATTATCTTAGATGGTTCCCAAGCTGGGGGGCTTACGCGTAACTGTCTCAGCGAACAACTCCGTCCAATCTATCCAGATTTCGGTGGTTCTTCCTGCTTACAACGAAGTAGATTATCTGCAGCCAGCAGTGGAAAAAACCATTCAAGCTCTAAGAGAGTTCACCGATTCCTATGAAATTATTATTGCTGAGGACGGCAGTATCGATGGCACGGCTCAGCAAGCAGATGAATTGGCGAAGAAGACTCCGGGTGTCAGACACATTCATCGTGAAAAGCGGTTGGGAAGAGGAATTGCCCTAAACAATGCGTTTAAGCACAGTTGCGGGCAAGTTTTGGTCTACATGGATTTGGATTTAGCAACCAATCTTAGCTATCTCAGACCGTTGGTTGAGGCCATATCGGTTGAAGGCTACGATTTTTCGACAGGTTCAAGAATGCTACCCCAAAGCAGAGCTGAACGTACCTTTGGCAGAAGTTTAAGCTCTAAGACTTACAATTTTCTGGTACGGCATATGCTTGGTTCTAAACTCCACGATCACCAATGTGGCTTTAAGGCCTTCAAACGAGAGCCCCTTTTGGAGTTGCTTGATAAGGTTGAGGCGACGCATTGGTTCTGGGACACGGAAATCTTGGTTAGAGCCCATAGGCAGGGTTTTAAGATAAAAGAAATTGCGGTAGAATGGAAAAGCGGCAGGGGTACAAAAGTTAATCTGTTTAGGGATTCG
>JGI20215J15232_1000323_pt1 | contig 10113 bp, 12 predicted proteins | sample WetSurMetagenome_2_FD_15232 | JGI IMG/M metagenome (IMG submission 15232) | reverse complement strand
TTATAGGTCAAAATAGAACATGCGGTTTTGGGTTTTCAACAAGTCTTAAATCTGCATGGCGTAGAAATAATCAAGCGAGTTGCAATTGAATATGCCGATGGACTGTGAAGTTTTTGAGCCAAACGACGAAAACATAGCTCAACTTATCGTGAGAATTCTTGAGGAAAAAGGGTACAGTGCGGGCTACCAACTCGGTTACCCACATAATAAAGTCTTCATAAAAGTTGACGCTAAAGAAGAAGCAGACAAAATTTCAGGCATAATCAGAAAGTTCATGAAAAAATCCAATTTAACTGAGAGGGCAATGACAACTTCAAAATTTAACACCTTAACAAGCAATCTTGGCAGCTTAATACCCGAACCACCAAACAGAAAGCTCGAAAAACCCGCACTTAGCTTAGAAAAGAAAGTAGAAAACATCGACGTTTATCACCCCGAAAAGTCAGAAAGGGAAGTTTACAGCAATATCAAATTTGAAGAATTGAGAAGCAAAATCTCTGAAAAGCTAAATCAATTAAATACTTCAATCGCAGAAAATCCAAAGGACCGCTCAAACGAGAAAAGAAGAATCGAAAGAGATACATTGGTCTGGGTTCTTCAGAACATGCCGTGATTTAAAGAAAAAAGGGCGCTATTTGGAGTAGTATTCGATAGTTATGTTTCCATTTTCAGCTGAAAGCGTCATGTTCAGGTTTCCTGTGCCGCTTGAAGTATTGCCCTTAAAGTGCGTTTGAGTCTGCATAGATGTGTTCATTGCAATGCCTTGGTAGGATATGTTTCCGTTTCCAACATTCGCATCAACACTAAAGAGAGTTCCCTGAACCAAACTGATTTGGACATTACCGTTCTGAGAAACAGCGTCGATGGAGGTATTGTTGTCGTCCTCTATGTTGATGTTGCCGTTGTTAGTTCTGCATACTACCATTGTATCGTTCAGCTGGGGTTTTATTATGTTGCCGTTTAGGGTATGCAGGGTTAAGTTATAGTGACTGGTGCTTGGCAATTTAATTATTATTTTGGCGTTATGGTTTACCGTCAACTCACCGTGCGAATTCAACTTAGCTTCAGCAACAAGGACTATCGTGTTTTGGTTTAGGGTTTGGTTGGTTGTGCTTGTAGATATTTCGTTTAAGTGGCCTTTTGGTGCTTCTATTTTGTAGGTTACTTCTATTTGGTTGGCTGTTGAGGCTTGGATTTCGATGTTTCCGTTATAGGTGGTGGCTTGTACTTCGACATTTTGGGCGGTTGGAATTACGTCTGTTTTTTCACTCTGTTCTAGTGAGGCCCAATCACTGTTCAAAAATACGTATGCACCGATTAGTAAGACTGCAACTACAATAACTACGACAGCTGAGATGATTTTTGCGTCGATTCGCATTCTATTCCTCAATTAATTGGAATTGAGTTTTTGCGATTAGAATTTATAAGATTTGGGGTTAGCTGCGGATTTTATCCTTATTCTTCTTTTCTCATAGAAAAGATGTGGCAATTTCCTTCTGTTATTAGCGAGCTTTTGAACTAGTTTTTTCTGGAATAACTTAATTCAACGGCGCCTGAATTAAATGTCCTTGTGCCGATTAGTTTTAGGTTTTGTCTAAAATTTAGGTCTTTTAACAAAAGTTTTCCTTCACCTAAAATCACTGGATGAACAACCATCAGATATTCATCGATCAATCCCAGTTTAGCAAAAGTCTGTGCTACAGTTGCGCCGCCTGCAACAATCAAGTTCTTTCCCGGTTGCTGCTTTAATTTTTGGATTTCGTCAGCGATATTATCCTTGATGAGTGTAGTGTTTTTCCATTCAACTCTATCCAAGGTACTTGAGACAACAACTTTTTTTGCTTCCTCAGCAAACCTTGAAAACCTTCTGTCGTTTTCCGTGCTTTGAGGATTGCTTGCCACTGCTGGCCAATATTTCTCCCATATTTGGTAGGTTCTTCGTCCAAGAATAAAAGTGTCAGCGGCTTCAAGATTTTTCCACATTTCCTCATGAAGATCTTTCCACATCATTTCATTATTGAACGGTGGAAGATAATCCATTTCATCGTTTGGTCCAGTCGAAAATCCATCCAGCGTCATCTGCATCGACAAAATTACCTTTCTCATGGTCTTTCCTCTAATCCTGGGATTTTTTGCACAATCGCTTCCCAACCTTCAGCAACAGCATTTTTTATGAGCGGTTTGACGTTTCCAAACATCTGCGTAGGCATAAGTGTCATCCAGCCTCTGGTAACCGTTACACGATCGTTTAGGTCAAGCAGGGGAAACAGCCACGTAATCGCCGCGGGGAACCGGTCAGATGGAATTTTACTTGACATTATTCCTCCAATGGCAACCTGTTGGCTGAGACTTGTTTTTTCTCTTAGAATTGGGTAGAGATGGGCATCTTCTTTGTTTAAATGAATATGCAGGTGCGAATTTAGAACCGCGGTTGCTCTGGATGCGAGGAGCGGGTCGGGTGATTTTTGGAGCAATATAGTCTCCAGATTCTCGACCATTTTGTCGAGTTCTCGATGATCCATCAAGTACGCCTTAGCTACCAATGGCGCAACGTTGTCCACAGCGGGGAAGACTGCAACTTCCTCTCCCCTTGCATGATAATCCAAAATCTCATCCATAGCGTGTAGCCGATTCAAAACGGGTGAGGGATTCCCACCACTGCGCGCTATGTTCAGGACTGAGGAATCTATCTGTGTTATGTCTCTGCGAAATGCATTATGAAAACAAAGAACTATGTCGATGGGACTTGACAAAAAGATTACTCCATTATGGGTAAGAGGTTAATTAGGTTATTAACGTTCCGATTGTCTGTTTTGTTTAGAAATGCGTATAAGCAACTTATGACACATGTCATGTTAAGGTGAAATGTAAGAATGTTATCCCGTGATTGTGATGGATGCGAATGCATGTCCGAATGTCAACATCGCTTTGCAAAAGTCAACCTGGGCGAAAAAGTCTTCTGCCCAGACGGCACAGCCCATCTAGTAGATAGTTAATAACTAAATCAGCGAGTTAAAATCACTGCGAACTATGGTTTTCTTGCCAAAGTATTTTTTTAGTTTTAATGTGGTGAGAAGATTAAGGGAAAGGCAGATTGATTGCAAAATTATTGCCTCTCATTGCAAAAGAAGGCTAAGTTTATGATTTGGAGTTGTCTCTGAAAGATACTGCCAGCGGAAATTCCAGTCATAGTATCATCAGTATCTTCTCTTAGCAGTCGCTCTATTCTAACATTCTGACGTTTTTGTGCCTTTTTTTGTTTTTTAAGCTAAAGATTTAATTCGGGGAAATTGTGTTCAGGTTTTGTAGACGTTAGGTCGACTTATCGTTAAGTTAGGTGATTGGAAAATGAGTTTGAACAATTTTACGGTTAAATCGCAGGAAGCTTTCCAGAAGGCTTTGGAAATCGCCTCAGCAGTAAGCAATCAAGCAGTTGAACCACTCCATCTGTTAAAGGGCATCTTGCTCGTTGATGAAAATGTGGTTCCTTTTTTGTTTGGGAAACTCGGGGTTAATTTTAATTCTTTTTCTGGTTCGCTTGATAGAGAAATTGGATGTTTGCCTAAAGTTAGTGGTGGAGAGCCGTATCTTTCTTCAAATTCAAATAAGGTTCTTCGGAAGGCTCAAGAATTGGCTTCTGCTGCCAAGGATGAGTTCGTTTCCATAGAACAGTTACTGCTGGCTATACTGTTGCTGGATGATCCAGCTTCGCGTTTGCTAAAAAACAATGGAGTAAACGAAAAAGACCTCAAATCCGCAATCGGTCAGCTACGTAAGGGATCCTCCGTTAATTCGCAAACTGCCGAAGAAACCTACAATGCCCTCAACAAGTTTGCCATAAACCTAAACAACCTAGCTCGAGCAGGCAAACTGGATCCAGTCATAGGACGCGAAAGCGAAATCCGCCGGGTCCTTCAAATATTATCAAGAAGAACCAAGAATAACCCTCTTCTCATCGGCGAACCCGGTGTAGGTAAAACTGCCATAGCTGAAGGTCTAGCGCAGCGCATAATTAATGGAGATGTGCCTGAGAATTTGAAGTCAAAGCAGATTTTCTCTCTTGATATGGGCGCTTTGATTGCAGGTGCCAAGTACAAAGGAGAGTTTGAGGAGCGTCTCAAGAGCGTAATTAAAGAAGTCGTTGGGGCGGAAGGAGACATCTTGCTTTTCATCGATGAAATTCACACCCTTGTGGGTGCAGGCGGCGGTGAGGGTGCAATGGATGCAGCCAACATTCTTAAGCCAGCCTTAGCCCGAGGTGAGCTTCGTGCTATTGGCGCCACAACTTTGAAGGAGTATCAGAAGTATTTTGAGAAAGACAAGGCTTTGGAGAGGCGTTTTCAACCAGTTATGGTTAATGAGCCTGATGCCTTAGATGCTATCTCTATTCTTCGAGGTCTAAAAGAGCGTTATGAAGTGTACCATCATGTTAGAATCAGAGACGACGCGATAATTGCGGCTGTTGAGTTGTCTCAACGGTATATTACAGAGCGTTTTCTACCTGACAAAGCAATTGACTTGATCGATGAAGCAGCCTCAAAGTTGGAGCTTGAAATCAATTCTCAGCCTCAAGAACTTGAAGATGTTGATCGGAAGATTCGGCAGTTAGAGATTGAACGTGAAGCCATTAAACGTGAAAAAGACGAGGTTAAACTTAAGTCGCTAAATCAGGAAATCGCCAATTTGACTGAGCAACGCAATAGTCTGCGGGCTAAGTGGCGTGCTGAAAAGGAAATCGTTGATAAAATCCAGGCTAAGAAAAATGAGATAGAGCAGTTGAAGTTTGAAGAGGAAAATGCTAACCGTCAAGGCGATCTTGGAAAGATCGCGGAGATTCGTTACGGCAGAATACCCGATGCGAATAAAGCGATTGAAAGTTTGAAGACGAAATTAACTGAGTTGCAGAAGGAATCGGCGTTGGTTAATGAGGAGATAGGTGCGGAGGAGATCGCAGAGGTTGTTTCTAGCTGGACTGGGATTCCTGTTAGTCGTATGTTGCAGACTGAGAAGCAAAAGCTGCTAAACATCGAAACTGAGCTTCATATGCGGGTTGTTGGGCAAGATGAGGCGATCCAGGCTGTTTCTGATGCGCTGCGGCGAAGTCGTGCTGGCCTACAAGATCCCAAACGCCCAATTGGGTCCTTTATCTTCTTAGGAACAACTGGAGTTGGCAAAACTGAACTAGTCAAAGCCTTAGCAGAGTTTCTTTTCAACAACGAGAACAACATGGTTCGAATTGACATGTCAGAGTATCAGGAGCGGCATACTGTTTCAAGGCTCGTGGGTGCTCCGCCAGGCTACGTTGGCTATGAAGAAAGCGGACAGTTAACTGAGGCAGTGAGAAGAAAGCCTTACTCGGTTGTTTTGCTTGATGAGATTGAGAAAGCGCATCCGGATGTCTTCAACATTCTACTTCAGGTCCTAGACGATGGCCGATTAACAGACAACAAAGGTCGGACAGTCGATTTCAAAAACACCATCATCATAATGACTTCCAACATAGGCTCTCACCTCATTCAAGAAAACCTGGAAAAAATTAACTCTGAAAATCGAGAACAAATCCTAAACCAAACCAAAGAACAAGTCTTTGAGTTACTCAAGAAAAGCATCAAACCAGAATTCCTCAACCGCATCGACGAAATAATAATGTTCCAACCCCTAACCCAAGAGGAAGTTCGCAAAATAGTAGAGCTGCAACTGCAAAAAATTGAGCAAATGCTTGAGAAAACCAACATCAAACTTTCAGCTACCAAAAAAGCCGTAGACTACATTGCCAAAGTTGGATTTGACCCGCAATTCGGTGCCAGACCAATAAAACGTGTGATACAAAAAGAAATTTTAAATGAACTATCGAAGATGCTTCTGTCAGAAAAAGTCAACAAAGATACAACGATTATCGTGGATGAAAAAAACGGTCAACTGATATTCAAAAATAAATAAGGCTACTCTCTTTTTTCATTTCCCCAGAAGACGGGTAACTCTGAAACTTTTTAGTTAGCTTTCCTTTGTTTTATGATTTCGCATACTCTGTCAGGGTTTTTGGAGGAAAAGACGAAAACTCTTCCCTCCTTGGGAGTGACCTCGACGGCGCTGGCAAACGAAGTCGTATATGCTATTGAACCGTCAAGTCCAACCCTAACACCTACTCCTAAGTACCTGCCAAACGATTTGGTTTTTTTGCAGGAAGAAATATCTTTGAGTAAGAAGGACTTTTTGTCGAATCGTCCATAATTAACAGAGAGGCTTTTGTCATTAATTCTTATGTGAAGACCTCGATAATTCCAGAATACAAGCAGAAGGATTGCTAAAATCCCCCAAGCAAACGAAACCCCCAGAATATCCTCAAACAATAATTCTTCGCTGAAGATGAAAATCGCAAAAGTGACAACAATTACAATTAAACTAACCATTACAAATAAGCCCTTAACAAGAGCTCCTGCAGGAACCCACTCGCTATATTCGATATTTTCCATGTATAAGTTATCAAACAAGAACCAATTAAATTTTCGCCAAAGCAAAAAGTACCAACAAACATTACAAAATGGGCAGACTTAAAACTTGGGAAGATAGGAATTAACTTCGAATGCTAAACTTTTTAGGTAGAAACAATGATATTTTTCTTTATGAGAAAAAAGTTTCTAATCTTACTCTTTCTGGGAATCTGGATTTTCGTAACTGGTTTGGCGTTGCTCTATGGATTCAACTATAACTGGCCCGACAATGTTCACGTAGATTATGGATTGCCCTTAACNTGGGGAACNAATACTCTAAGCACTTTGGTTGGACCCGTTGACAATTGGAGTGTTAACATTCTAAGCTTGCTAGTTGATCTAATATTCTGGTTAGGAATAATGACTGCGATAGTTGCCGTGCTCTTGTACAAACTTTAGAATTAGAAAAATCAAACTTAAGCAACCACATTAACATGAACACGCACTAGGATTTTCAAGCCTATCACTATGTTTTTTTGTGTGCGAACGGGATACGTTTTTTAGTGCTCAATACAAACTTATGTACAACCATTGAGGACAAAGAATAATGACTAACCTTGCTCGGGGCGGAAAAGTAGCCAAGCATTCTTTTTTTGTCCAGTTAATGGTTGGTTTTTCAGAATTAATTATGGGCGTCTTCACCTTAAGCATCGCCTTAATTGCCGACGGCATCCAATCCTTCGCTGACGCAGGAGTTTCATTAATAGTCTGGATTGGTCTCCGCATCTCACGGAGAGCTCCTGACAAGAGATTCCACTTCGGCTACCACCGAGTTGAAACTCTAAGTAGCATATTCGCTGCGCTCTTCATGGCAACCATAGGAGGAATAACCCTCTATGAATCCTACCAAGAACTTATTAACCCAAAAGCAGTGATTGATCCTCCATTGGCTCTAATCGTTGCATTAGCTGCCACATTGGTTTCCACATTACTTCTAATCTACAAGCGCAATGCTGCCAAGAGATATGGTTCATTGGCGCTCAAAACAGATGCATCCAACTCGATAAAAGACGTTCTCACCTCCATAACAGCCTTCATTGGCATCGCATTAAGCGGATACTTCAACATCCCCCAAACCGACGCAATAGCAGGAATCATCATTTCGTTGTTTGTTTTCACAATGGTTTACCCTATTCTGAAAGAGGCATCTCTTGTTTTGCTAGATTCATATCATTGTCCAGAAACAATGGCGGCAATCGAAGACATCGCAAACAGCATAGTACAGGTAAAAAAGGTTCACAGCATTCGAATGAGACAACTTGGCTCTTATTTAATCGGTGACATGCATATTGCACTTAGCAATGATATGACGGTGGAAGAGGCACACGCTATTGCCTCACGAATCGAGGATCGAACGATAAAAGAATTTGACGAGATTATAGAGATGAACGTGATAATTGAACCCATAAATAATCAAAGTAAAAGTACATAAATTGTATTAGGTCGAATTAATTTCTCTCAGAGCAAGTTCTAAATTTTTCTTCAAGTCGCCAACATAGAGCGTTCTTTTCTGTATTCCTTTTTGGATTGCTCCTGCGACTAAGAAGCCTGCTCCAATTATTTCCCCTACCGGTGAGGGGTCAGGAAACATAATGCATGCCACACCGATTTTTATTAGATTGGATTTGTTGCCTTCTCGCCATAGCTTTTTAGTTTTCGCTGTCTCTTTAGCGGTATCCTTTAGCGCTTTTTGAACTTCTGAGTAACTTTCCGCTAATTCATAAAGAGACTTTGTCGCTTGCTTAGCCTTCTCCATTTTAACACCAGGTGCTCATGTTATCTTCTCGACATAGAAAAATATTAGGCGATAAAGCAGGTCCGATTTGAGGTTTTTTTTAAGAATTCATGCAGGAGTTTATCGTTTTAATTTTAAATATTTCACAAACACAGTGAGCGTATTAGCACTAATCAGAGTAAAGTGAAAACAAAATTATTAGCCTTTAAGCAGAATCCAGCAACAAAGGAAAGAGAGTAAATTTAGAAAAAGTGAAGAAGATGCTGTAAAAAATTAATGACGCTTAAGAGCGCACTAAACTCGCCATGCATAACAGGGTTAAACTTAAACAACTCGAAATTCAATACATACTTGGGGAAGCCTGTTATGCCGCTCGAAGAAAAAGACATGGATAAACTGCTAACCACCCAAACTATCGATAGAAAATTTACTGATTTTCTAACTAAGATGGAGAAAGAAAAGTACTATTCTCAGGGTGAAATGGCATTTTTAATACTTGGAAAACCACTTGCGATAGATGAGTCCCTTATAGCCCTTGAGAGCCTTAATTTCAAAATGAAACTGGAACGGTTCGGTGATACAATAGGCGATATTTCTTTTGTCAATTGTGCACTTGAAATTAATCGTGCACTTGGCAAACTTAAAGTCGCGGAAAAGAACAACGACCTCTACTATGCTCTAGTTTAGACTCCAACTATAGCAATTGCAGGCAAAGAAAAACCTTCGCCATTTATTTCTTTGCCATCATTGCTTCCATGTTGCGGTTTATTACTTCCATGGTTTTTTGTAGCTTATCGTTTGGACTAAACTCCCAAACCTCCGTTCCTGCTTCGGCCATACCTGTGTGATTGGGCGGAAAATAATAGGCGTCTCCCGCTTTAGCAACCTCTTTTCTATCATCATAAACAATTGTTATTTGACCTTTGACAACGATGCCCCAATGCGGGCAAGGGTCTCTATCATTTGGTAGTCCCTTCAGGTAAGGGGTAATATCCATTGCTGTTTTGAAAACATCGTATTCAACATGCATTTCACCCCAAACTCCTTCGTACATAACCAACTCGTCGGAATCAATAACCTTAGTTAATTCATTTATTGAAGCTCGCATTTTAAAAAACACCTCATTTCCTTGACTATTGTTTCGAGAAAACACGAAGTTAAGGCTTTGTTGTCGGCATCTGGTTACCACAAGATTCCTACGATTTCTACATAGGGCTACAGGGTTAGGTACTGCGTACCTTAGATCCGATTAAAATTCCCTTTAGGAATATTAACCAAAGATGATTCAAAGAAACTCATTATAGGAGTGTGAAAAAGCAGAAGCGATTTTAATTCTTGTTGACCTTGACTTTTGTGACTTCAACTATCGAGTCAGCAGGGAAGTTAATCTTTTGAAGCGCCTCTTTCAGAGCCTCTTTGGATGGGGCTTCAAACTCGATAAGCGCTTTTTCCACGTCGGCGTTCGACTCAGGAGAACAACAATAACAGGTTTTCAAATAGACATCTTTAATCCCTGATCTCTCAAAGACGTTGGTTGTACCTATAATGCAGGTAAGCCTGTTAAGCTGGATTTGAGGTACCGTCGAGTTGACTATGAAGCGTTTCATGATTCGTGTCGCCCGGATTTAATAAAATCAAAAGTTTCATATAAGTTATGTGCAAATGCGACGCTGTTAAGTTTGTCAAGTGTTTTTCCTTCTTGAAGACGCGGCAAATGTTCATGGCAGTCGATTATCATTGAACATTATTTGTAGGTGATATGCTTTGAGTGTTTCTTCAAACGATCCGAAGCAAGTCAATCAATGTTTTGGATGTTAGAAGAATTATGAAACCTGTTTTTTCTTACCTTTGTTTCTCATCGCTTTGATGCCAATAGCGATAGTTTTG
>JGI20215J15232_1000321_pt1 | contig 10125 bp, 8 predicted proteins | sample WetSurMetagenome_2_FD_15232 | JGI IMG/M metagenome (IMG submission 15232) | reverse complement strand
GTGATGATGCACTACCCCCCGAGCGAGGACGGCTCGCCGACTCCGTTCACAGATCTGATAAGCGCCTCCGGAGCCTCCGTCTGCATATTCGGCCATCTGCACGGGCCGGTCTGGCCTCAGGCGCCGGATTTCGAGCTCGGCGGCGTGTCGTACAGGCTGGTCTCGGCGGACTGGCTCGACTTCGAACCTGTGAGGATCACCCTGTGAACAATCCGTCTGCGGTCCCTTCGAGAACCTTTGAATCCGCCGGGAGGTCCGGAGGATGATCCTCTCTGCAGGCGGCCTGGGCGTGTCCTTCGGAGCCGACGAGATCTTCTCCGGGCTCACATTCAACATCGAGCGCGGCGACAGGACCGCCCTCGTGGGCGTGAACGGAGCCGGGAAGACCACTCTGTTCCGGGTGCTCTGCGGCGAGCTGGCGCCCTCTGAAGGCACGATCAGCCTGGCCCGGGGCACCCGCGTGGGCTATCTCCCGCAGGAGATGTCCGAGTTCCCGACAGGCCCCCTGCTCGAGAGGGTCATGCTGCATTCAGAGGAGACCAGGGCGGCCATCGAGCGTCACTCGGAGCTGGCCGAGAGGCTTTCCGAAGGCGAAGACGACGACGAGGCCCTCAGGGAGCTGGGGGAGGCCTCGCACCTCCTGGAAGCGTCGGGCGCCTACACGCTGGAGTTCAGGGCAGCCCGGCTCCTCGCGGGTCTCGGATTCCGGCAGGACGACCTCCAGAAGCCGCTCGAGACGTTCTCCGGGGGATGGCGGATGCGCGCGGAACTTGCGGCTCTGCTCCTGGCGGCCCCCGACCTCCTCCTGCTCGACGAGCCCACCAACCATCTCGACCTCGATGCCAGGCTGTGGCTCGAGGAATACCTCCAGAACTTCGGCGGAGCTGTCTGGATCATCTCCCACGATCCGGCCTTCCTGGACAGGACCGCCCGCAGGGTGATGGAGATGGAATTCGGCAGGGGATCGATCTACCGGGGCAATTACAGCAGCTATGAGGAGCAGAAGAAGATCGAGGTCGCCGAGAGGGAGAAGCAGGCCAGGCTGCAGGCCGATCAGAGGGAGAAGATCGAGCGCTTCATCAACAGGTTCCGCAGCAATCCCAAGAAACGCAACCTGGTGCAGAGCAGGATGAAGATGCTCGAGCGCATGGAGGTCATCGAGACCCACCGGGGACACTCGCGCATGAGGATCAGATTCCCGGAGGTTCCGCGGAGCCCGCTCAAGGTCATCGAGGCCAGCGAGATCTCCAAGAGATATGACCGGGTGGTCTTCAGCGGCGTGGACCTGCTCGTCCAGAGGGGTGAGCGGATCGGGATCGTGGGCCGCAACGGCGAGGGCAAGTCGACCCTCTCGAGGCTCATCGCCGGCATCGAAGAGCCGACCGAAGGCCGTGTCACGATCAGCCAGGGCGTTCTTATAGGCTACTACTCCCAGGAGGTGGAGCTCTCGCTCTCGCGTGACATGAGCATCCTCGAGCAGCTTTCCTCGGTCAGCCCCGAGAGCAGCGAACAGCAGCTCAGGGCCTTTCTGGGGATGTTCCTCTTCACGGGGGACGACGTCTTCAAGAGGACTTCGGTCCTCTCTGGCGGGGAGAAGTCGAGAATCGCGCTGGCACGCATACTTCTGACACCCCTGAACCTCCTCATCCTGGACGAGCCCACGAACCACCTGGACATCTTTTCCCGGGAGGTTCTCGAGGAGGCTTTGAAGGACTACAAGGGGACGCTCGTCCTGATCAGCCACGACGAGCATCTCCTGGGCGCCGTGGTGGAAAAGGTGTTCGAGGTGGAGGGCGGATCCGTCAGGCCGTTCAACGGAACCTTCGACTACTACCTGGAGAAGAGGCACCAGGCTCTGCAGGAGCTGCTCGACGCCCCGGTCAGACCTGAGCAGTCGGGTCCCTCGCAGAGGGACATGGAGAAGGACCGCAAGCGCCGCGAGGCAGAGGAGAGAAACCGGCTGTACAAGCTGAGGCAGAGGGTCGAGAGAAAGATCCAGGTGGTCGAGAAGGACCTTCTGCCGCTCGAGGAGAAGCTGAGGGCCATCGAGGCCTGCCTGTGCGACCCCTCCATCCTGGCCGATGGCCCGAAGGTCGTCGAGCTCCAGAAGGAGCACGCCTGGCTCGCCGACAGGACCGGCGGGCTCCAGACAGAATGGGATCGCCTTGCAGCGGAGCTCGAGAAGATCGGGAGCTGACGGCGTCCGTCGTGGTGCGCCGGGGGCTCCCGGACACAGTCCCAGGAGGTGCTGAATGAACAGGCAGAAGGCGTTGAAGGTCCTGAACCCTTTGCTGTTCCTCTTGTTTCTGCTTCAGGCGACGAGCGCGGTGGGCGCCAGGCTGGGGTGGTACGCCCTGTTCACCCTGGTCCACAAGCCCGTGGGCTTCGCCCTGATAATCGTCGGGATCGTGCACCTGGTCCTGAACTGGCAATGGGTGAAGTCGGTGCTCTTCGGCGCGACACCGAAGAAGAAGGCCGCCTAGAACCCCGAGCCGCCCGCCAGCCCGAGGGCGGATGCCAGGCCCATCACGATATCGGACCTGGCCGGCATGGCTATCCATCGGCCTGTCCTGAACGAGGCGCGCAGCGTCGCGTTCGACACCAGTGAGGATTCCGGCGGGCTGAGCGCCGTCGTGGCGAGCAGCTCGGTGATCCTCGCCCGGAGCGCAGACCCGTCCATCGCAATATCGCCCACGAGGATGACCTCGAGGCTGTCGGGAACCACTTCCACCTGCACAGAGACGGCGCCCGGTATGCCAGGCAGGGCGCTCCGCGCCATCAGTCTCTCGAGCACTCCTGCGAGGACCAGGGCCATGTCCCCGGTGCCGGCATACGGCAGCATGAGCCTGTGGACGATGGGCGTCTCCGGTATCTGGTCGGGATGTGGCGCACGGGAGATCTCGAGCGGCCACGGCATGGTCTGACGCGTCCTCGCGGGGGCCGGCGGTCCCGGCAGCATCACCCAGGGCTCGACGGCGCTGCCCGATCCCGTTCCCTTCAGCCACACGAGATTGCCTCCACCTGCACTCACCGGATACATGGATGCGACCAGCGAGTCCATGGCCTCCAGCAGCAGTCCCCAGGGGCTCGCGAAGGAGCTGTCCCACCCGTTTTCCGATGCGAGGTAATCGGACAGGTTCGCAGGAGTGCCCTCGGAGGCCGAGGCCGCCGCGATGATGCACGAGCCGGCTCCCGTGGGCACCACTTCGGTCCCGATGCCGCGCCATGCCGCCCCGGAAAGGCCGGCATCGCCCGAATCCGGCGACCAGAGGAACAGGTTGTTGTCCCAGGTCCCGTTCACGATCAGGGTATCAGGTCCGGCGGCCAGCCAGGCGCTTCTCCGCAGGGGCAGCCTCTGCGGGACAGACCCTCCCACGGAGTCGGACCAGACTATCGTCACGGAAGATTCCGCGCCTGTCGCCTCCAGCATGAGAGCCCGACCCCATACGCTGGTGTCGGACAGCATGTAGCTCGTTTCCAGCATGCCGGCGGCCTCCAGGAATTGTCCGGAAGTCCCCGGAGGGGTGACGAGCAGGTAGGCGCTCCAGGCCGACCGGCCCATCAGCAGGCCGGAGCAGGAGTAGGCCCAGAAGCGTTCTCTTGCGATGTCCGGGAAGCCCTCCCACGGTATCTGGGGGATGCGTCCCCCGGGCAGCATGACGGCGATCGCATCGAAGTCGGGGCTCACCCTGGGGAGGAACCAGGTTTCCGCACCGCAGACTGATGCGGCAAGCAGGAGGGCTGCTGCTACCCTCAACGAAGAGTCCCGAGGGTCGAGTCGATGGCCGCAGTGCGGGCGTCCGCCTCGGCGGCGGCGTTCCTGGCCGCGTGGACCGGGCCGGTGAAGACTCCCGGCTCCGCGACGGTAGTGGTGGCCTCCACCGTGGCTGTCTCGCCCGAATCGGGAAGCGCCGCGGGCGTCCGTGGACCCTCTTCTCTGCCGCATGACAGGATCGCGAAGGCCAGGGCAGCCAAAAGGAGCCTCATGTCATCTCCTGCCTTCCATCCAGGGCGCGAGGACCCTGGCAAGGGTTTCCGGGCCTTCGAGCCACGAGAGGGCAAGGCCGTAGTTCGTCACGGGCACGCCGGCCTCGGCGAGGCGCCTGATCCGTGCGGATGCCGTCTGCCTGCTGATCATGCATCCCCCGCAGTGGATGGCGACGCGATACCGGCGGAGTTCCTCCGGAAGCGGGAACTCACGACCGAACGAATGATCGATCTCGATCCCGGGAACGGCCTTCGCGAGCTTTCCGGGGATCTGCACAGTCCCTATGTCCTCCGCCATCCTGTCGTGGTTGCAGGCTTCGACGACCAGGACCCGATCTCCTGACTTCATCCCGTCGAGCGCCCCGGCACCTCTTGCGAACAGGTCCAGATCCCCGCCGGCAGTCTGGTTGATCATCATTATCGAGAAGGTGGTCAAGGGAATGGAGTCGGGAACCCAGTCCTTCATGAGGTCGATCGCCTGGGAGTCCGTCAGTACGAGCTGCACACCGGGGCCCGACTCGAACGACCGCAGGAACTGCTCGAACTTCTTCCGCTCGGCTCCCGCGAGCTCTCGGGAGCGGCTCCTGCCGAGTCGCAGGTCCGTCCTGTAGAGGCCGACGGGGATGCCCATCCTGAGAAGGTACTCCATGGCCATCTCCTGGGGGCGCAGGAGGCGGCCCGCAGGGGTTTCCTCGTCCATCGGTATGTGCATGAGGACGGCGCCGTGTGGCTTCAGAAAGGGGAGGAGGGCGGGGGCTGCGTCATCCCCGGGCCTTGCCCTGCCGATGAGCTCGACCAGGGGGGCGAGGCTCGAAGGATCGGAGAGGTCGGCCACCAGGGAGGGGACGCCCTTCCGGTCGGGCAGAGCGGTCCGGCAGTACTCGATGGCCTCCTCGAGGCTGGCCCCGGAGTCCTCGAGCAGCGCGTCCGTGTCCTTCCTGACATTGAAGACGACGGCGAGCGCGCGGCCATGCCTTCTCGACAGGTTGCCCACCAGCTCCTCGACCGTCAGCTGCCCCGAGAGGAAAGCCTGCACGGGGTCGATGACCAGGAGCGCCACGTCGCATTCCTCAAGAGCCGAAAGGGCCTTGGACCTCTTCTTTTCACCCAGGAGGCTTCCCTCGTCCAGGCCGGCCGTGTCCAGCAGGCGGACTGGGCCGAGGGAGTGGATCTCCATGACTGCGCTCTTGATGTCGGCTGTGGTCCCCGGCTGGGGATCGACCAGGGATGTCTCCTGCTGGGTGAGGAGATTCATGAGGGTGCTCTTGCCCGCGTTTATGCGGCCGAAGATCCCAATGACCAGTCTGTCTATCCTGGGCAAGGCTACCTCCAGGAATCTGCCGGTCCCCGGCGGCATGCATGCCGCCGCCCAGCGTTTCGGAGTAAATCTCGCATCCGGTGGTGCGGGCAGGCAATGCCACTGGAGCCCTTGAAGCCGAGGCGATGCTGTCCATATGATGGAAAAGGAAATATCCTTGACCGTTACGGCATTCCGGCCGATAATCCGGGACCGTGCGGAGAGGTGGCCGAGTGGCTGAAGGCAACCGCCTGCTAAGCGGTTGACGGGCCCAAAAGTCTGTCCGGGGGTTCGAATCCCCCCCTCTCCGCCAGTCCGCCAGTCCCGGTCCGCGGGAATCGTCCCGATGGCAATTCCCATCCCCTCGAATACAGCAGGAGACGCCCCGGTATCGGAGCACAAGCCGGGATGTTGATCGGGTCGATGGGGGCCCTGTCTACGGCAGGCCTTGTTGGCCGGCCGCCCCCGTTATCCTCCCTGCGCCGAGTACCGATTCGCAGTCGTAGAGAACAACGAGCTGGCCAGGCGTGACGGCGGACTGGGGCTCGTCGAACATCATCTCGACGGAATCACCGTCATTCGAAACCGTTACTCGGGCAGCTGCGGGTTCGTGTCTGCTCCTGATCCGTGCACGGGCCTCGAACTCCCGTGGAGGATCCTCCCAGGCCACCCAGTTCATCTCCGAGGCGCGCAAACCCGTCGACAGGAGCAGCTCGCGCGGCCCGACGAAAACGGTGCTGCTCGAAGGGTCCAGGCGCGTTACGAACAAAGGCCTTTTCAGACCGCCTATTCCCAGGCCCTTCCGCTGACCGATGGTGAAGAAGGCGGTGCCCTTGTGCGTCCCGATCACGCATCCATCAGGATTGACGACTGGTCCCGGCCGCTGTGCATCCTGTCTGAGCAGACCGGCGTAGCCGCCGCCCTCGGCGAGATCCTGGCTTTCGCGGGAATCTGCGAGATCGATCCAGCCGGCTTCCCTCGCGATTCCGCGGACCTCCGCCTTCGTCAGCCCTCCGAGCGGGAGCAGGGTTCTGCCCAGCTGGTCCTGCGTCAGGAGGCCGAGGAAGTACGACTGGTCCTTCATGCGATCGAGCCCCATGAGCAGCCTGTGCCTGGCCGGAGGTTCCCCGTGGACGATGCGGGCATAGTGGCCGGTGGCAAAGAGGTCGAACTCCCCTGCCGAAGAAGCCTTTGCCCAGAGCGAACCGAACTTGATAGCCCGATTGCAGATGACGCATGGATTCGGCGTGAGGCCGGATGAGTAGTCGCTCCTGAACCCCGAGAGCACGGCCTCCTCGAACTCGGCCGACAGGTCGACCACCGAGTGCGGCATGCCCAGCTTCTCGCAGATCGTTGCGGCCTTCTCGGCGTCGGCCCCTTCACCCGGACCGATGCATGCCGGGCGCCCGGAACACCGCCTGTCGGATGTGCCGCGCCAGGTCTTCATCGTTATGCCCGCGACCCTGCAGCCCTGCCGCCGGAGCAGCAGCGCGGCCACGGAGGAGTCGACCCCGCCGCTCATGCCGACCAGCACGCGGAGGCCACCCGGATATGACCTGTCGATGCAGATGCCCATGAGGTGAATATGGCGCCGGACCGGGAGCCCGGGATTACCTCCCGGCGTCCTGCATCCGGCACTCCGGCTCGGTTGCCCATCTTCCCATGGAGGATGTAACAGTATGCTTTACAATTGAATGCCATGGTTCCTCTCGAAAAGGGGTCTGACCCCTGTGACGGCGCGACAGCTTCCTCCGTCAGGCCCGGCTTGTGTATGTTCCGTCTTCATGGCAGGAGAGGGGGAGGGTGATGCTGAAGGGTCCGATCGAGTTCTGCTTCTTCTCGGGAACGGGCAACACCTCGCTCGCCGTTTCCCGCATGTCCGCGGTCTTCCAGGCCCACGGTCTGGAAGTGCATATGCGGCCGATAGAGGACACGGATCCGACAACTCTCCCGGCCGAGGGGACACTCGGGCTCGCCTGCCCGGCGGCCGCCTTCACCACATATCCCATGGTCTGGCGCTTCGTCAGGAATCTGCGCCCTGGCGCAGGCCGCGGTGTGTTCTTCATGTGCACCATGGGCGGCTCGACCGGCGGTCTGGTCGGACCCATGAAAGGCCTGCTCGGACGCAGAGGATACAAGCCCCTGGGGGCCTGCCGCCTGGTTATGCCCGGCAACTTCATGCTCAAGGGCAGGAGCATCCCGACGGAATCCGCCACCATCGCGAAAGCGATGATCAAGGCCGACGCGTTCGCCGAAGCCCTGTTCGAGGACAGGGCGAAGTGGGTCAGGATATTCGGCTGGCCCGACCTGGTGGCGGCACTCATCGCCAACGACCGTCCTTTTCGCAGCATGAGGAAGAAACTGGCGATGTCTGTCGACCAGGCCTCCTGCACTCATTGCGGCCTCTGCGTGTCGCACTGCCCCGTGGGCAACATCCGCATGGTCGACTTTCCCATTCACTCCGACAGGTGCGAGCTCTGCATGCGCTGCCACGGCATCTGCCCGGCCAACGCGATCCGCATCGGCGGGAAGAAGTATCCTCAGTACTACGCCCCGTCCGCCGAAAGCCCCCGCCCAGTTCAGCAGTAGATCATCCACCTGCAGGTTGCAGGCATGACCGGCACGAATCAGTATACCTGCAAGAACTCCAGTCTGGATTGGAACTGCAATGGACGAAAAGGCTAGGATATCAGAGGGTGGAGAGGTGCCTGACTCCACCCCCCGCGATTTCATCCGCGACATCGTCGACGAGCACAATGCCAGCGGCCGCTTCGGAGGGAGAGTGCACACACGCTTCCCGCCTGAGCCCAACGGCTACCTGCACATCGGCCATGCAAAGTCGATCTGCCTGAACTTCGGAATCGCCAGGCAATACGGTGGGCTGTGCAACCTCCGCTTCGACGACACGAACCCGTCGAAGGAGGAGATCGAGTTCGTAGACTCGATCATCAACGACGTACGCTGGCTGGGCTTCGACTGGGACGACAGGCTCTTCTTCGCCTCCGATTACTTCGGGAGGCTGTACGAGTTCGCCGAGAAGCTCATCATGAACGGCAGGGCCTACGTCTGCGACCTCAGCGCCGACCAGGTCAAGGAGTATCGCGGTACGCTCACGGAGCCCGGCCGGGAGAGCCCCTGGCGCGCGCGCTGCCCGGAGGAGAACCTGACGCTGTTCCGCAGGATGAGGGCGGGCGATTTTCCCGACGGCTCGAAGACACTGCGGGCGAAGATCGATATGGCATCGCCCAACCTCAACATGCGGGATCCGGTCGTCTACAGGATCCTGCGGGCCTCGCACCACCGCACCGGCGACGACTGGTGCATCTATCCGATGTACGACTACGCGCACCCGATATCCGATTCTCTCGAGGGGATAACGCACTCCATCTGCACACTGGAGTTCGAGGACCACAGACCCCTGTACGACTGGTTCCTGGACGAGCTGGGAATCCACCATTCTCAACAGATAGAGTTCGCCCGGCTCAACCTGACCTACACGGTCATGAGCAAGCGGAAGTTCCTGCAACTCGTGAACGAGGGTCTCGTTAGGGGCTGGGACGATCCGCGCATGCCTACTCTGGCAGGCATCAGGCGCCGGGGATACGACCCCAGGGCCATCCGCTCCTTCGCCGAGCGCATCGGAGTGGCCAAGCGAGACAGCACGGTGGACATCGCCCTGCTGGAGCACTGTGTGCGCGAGGATCTCAACAGGCACGCGCCGCGCGCCATGGCCGTCCTTCGTCCCGTCAGGCTCGTAATCGAGAACTACCCCGAAGACCTGGTCGAGGAGTTCGACTTCGTCGTGAACCCCGAAGACCCGTCTGCCGGAACCCGCCGAGTGCCGTTCTCGAAGGTTCTGTACATCGAGCGCGACGACTTCCGCGAGGATCCGCCGGCGAAGTTCTTCAGGCTTTCCCCGGGTCGCGAGGTCCGGCTGCGCTACGCATATCTCGTCACCTGCACCGGCTTCGACAAGGATCCCGCCACCGGCGAGATCACGGAGATCCGCTGCGCCTACGACCCGGCCACCCGCGGCGGCGACGCCCCCGACGGCCGCAGGCCGAAGGCCACCCTGCACTGGGTGACCGCCGCCTCCAGCATCCCCGCCGAGGTTAGGCTCTACGAGCACCTCTTCAGGGTGCCGTTCCCGGGGGCGACCGAAGGCGTGGACTGGAAGGACGAACTCAATCCCGCCTCCCTCGAAGTCGTGCAGGGGGCGAGGGTGGAGGGCTGCCTTGCGGATCCCGCACCGGGGAAGGTCTGGCAGTTCGAGCGGCTGGGTTACTTCTGCGCGGATCCCGACTCGAAGCCGGGCGCCCCGGTCTTCAACCGCACCGTGACTCTGCGCGACGACTGGGCGAAGATCGAGAAGTCCTCGGGCGGGGGAGGTGCCTGACGTGGAGGTCCGGACCAGGATTGCGCCCTCCCCGACGGGCGACCCGCATGTTGGGACGGCCTACCAGGCCCTATTCGACTGGGTCTGGGCGAAGAAGAACGGCGGCAGTTTCGTCCTGAGGATAGAGGACACCGACCAGGCCCGCTCCACCCAGCACTCCGAGAAAGCCATCCTCGACTCGCTGGAGTGGCTCGGGCTGAACTGGGACGAGGGCCCGGGAGTGGGCGGTCCATACGGCCCATACCGCCAGAGCGAGCGCCTTCACATCTACCGTGAGCACTCGGGAGCCCTGCTCGAGAAGGGTGCGGCATACCGCTGCTTCTGCACCAAGGAGCGCCTCGGCTCGATGCGTGACTCGAGGAGATCGGGCGCCGGCTCGGGCTACGACCGCCTCTGCAGGGACATCCCGGCGGCCGAGTCAGAGAGGCGGGCTCGCGCCGGGGAG
>JGI20215J15232_1000319_pt1 | contig 10139 bp, 10 predicted proteins | sample WetSurMetagenome_2_FD_15232 | JGI IMG/M metagenome (IMG submission 15232) | reverse complement strand
CAAGCGAACCTTTCTTCAGTACGTCTTCTGCCATAGCTTCTTGATAGGATGGCGCACCCCTTCAGAGATAGTCAACATGAAAGTAACCGACATCCATCTCGATGCACAGATACCCTATATCATCATCACTGAAACAAAAAAGCGAAGCAGCACCAGACCACTATTCAACCTGGAGTCAGCGCTACTGACATCACCAGTCCATAAATCGCTGAAGAATTGGCTGGATCATTGGAGACCAAAAGTAGAAAATCAATACTCAGGAGATGCTCTCTACCTCTGGCCAAGCGGAAAACCACTCACAGTCCGAACGCTGGGGCACGTCCTAAGCACTCAAGGCAAGCGATTATGGGAAGACTTCCGCTCCTACGACATGCGTCACTGGTGCGCCGTCGCCCGTTTAATCAAAACCAAAGTCGAAACCAAAACCTTCGATGTCTTCCATGTCCAGAAATGGCTCGGACACGAAACAAGTGCTACGACGAACACGTACATCTCCCAGGCGATCAGTTATTACAATATTCTTCCAGTGGATTGGATCAGTCTCGCCCTGAAACCATCACAGATGGCGGGAAAGCGGGACATGAAAAAAACCAACAGAACGCCAAAATGAGGTCTGTCGCCTGAGTTTTCTCCTGTTAGGACATGATGGGCCTGTTGCGATTTGAACGCAAGTCGATGGCTCCCGAAGCCACAAGGATACCAAGCTACCCCACAGGCCCAGTGGGTGTTTGCAGAGCAAAAAGAAAAAACAGATAAAAGAGTTTTCGGTGTAATCAACTAGTTCAGAGGTCTTTAAGGCTTTTACGGAATTCCTCGTATTTCTTCGTCAGAATGTTTACTGATTCCCGCAACGCATCCTTCGCGGTCATCGACCCATCGGTCTCAAAGCTGAACAGAAGTTTCGTCGGATCTTTTGTTATCGTGATAAAATCATCTTTATTCTTCTGCATATATGATTCGAAGATCGATGCTTTTGACGGGTCAACTAACTCGAGTTTATCGCCTTTGAGGACAACGAGATCCTTTGGGAGTTCCTCGAGGAATGACTTGACTTCATTCATGCGTTTCTTATCAACGGTGATCTTGGTCTCCATGCGATATCGGGGTGCGAGAACCACCTGCCATTTCGCATGGTCTCTCCCTCGTCCAAGGACTGCTTCAACCTCAAGGATCACCCGTTGGTCTTTCATGAGCTCCACGATAGGGATCGTAGTTTCGGTAATCGCATAACTTGGGTGCTCTGGCTGCAGATCCCCAGAGTACACCACACATTCTCCTTCTTTACTTAAGGTGTATCGTACGGTGCAGCTCGGGCATCCTTTCCCCTCGCATTTGCACTCTGAGCGAAACGATAATGCTGGTAGATCAATGGTAGGGATTGGGACTAAACCCAGTCGATGCCCAATCAGTTCATCAAACAGTGCACTGGTGTTATCGTAGATAATCACGTCATCAATCGCGAGTTTTGGGAGTTCTGCAAGCATGATCCGTCGGATGGAATTAACAAAATATACATCCGTGTCCTCTATTTTCAACACTCCTTTATTTCCCTTCAGCTCCACGGTTTTGACTTTCATAAGTCCACCTATAATTCCACCTTAGATACGGCGTCCTCGTTTTCCACCTTTCGGTTTACACCCGTCATGGGGATGAGGTGTGACATCTTCAATCGTACCAATCCGTAACCCTGCACGGACTAGAGAACGAATCGCGGTTTGAGCACCACGACCCGGGTTTCCGCCTTTCTTTCCACCTTTCCCGCTAATCTTGATATTGACACTATCAAATCCTTTCTCGATGGCAGCCTCTGCGACCACCTGAGCGACTTTCATCGCAACATAAGGAGATCCTTCATCCTTTGCTGATTTGGTCACCATCCCACCAGAGCATTTCGTGATCGTCTCAGCCCCTGTGGAATCTGTTATCGTGATAATGATGTTGTTAAACGATGAATAAATATGCGCTATTCCTTTTCGTGCCATGTCTTACGCCCCTTCCTCAGTCTTTTTTTCTTTTTTCGGATGATCCTTTGGTTTGGCTTCTGGTAGAGTTGTTTTCTCCTCAGCGGGTTTCTCTACTGCGGAGGGTGCTGGTTGTGGAGGTGGAACAGGTACTACTGCTTCGGGCTGAGCTGTTGGTGCGACAATCGCTGTTGGCTCTGGTTTTGGTATGGCTACTGGAATTGGTTTTTCCGCACCTGGTGCTTTCATGGGCACACTTTGCTCGGTCTTATATGCTTCACCTTTTGGCCGTGCAGGATGTGACAGCTCGTTTAATGGTGATCGAATCGTATACTGAATCTGGGTTTCTTCATCTTTTGCGACCATGTAACTTGGCACAGTGACTTTTTTACCGCTCACCGCCACATGACCATGGCTGATCAACTGACGTGCCTGATACGGCGTGCTTGAGTACCCTTTAAGATACACAAGGGTCTGTAACCGTCTTGAAAGAACAGATTCGGTGTCCAAGGCAAGCACATCATCAAGGGATGCTCCCATGGAGACGATCCCCATCCGAGATAAATGCAGGAGCAACTGGTCGCTTTCTTTTTTCGCCTGCGGGCTTGCAGTTCCTAGTTTTGCAAGCAGTTCTCTTGCTTGTTCACGGTGTTTCCCGAGGTATGTTTTTGCCTTCCAGACTTCTTTGTGATTTTTTAATCCGTATTTTTTCATGAGCTCGCGTTCTGATTTGATACGGGTCTCTTTCCAAGGGTGTAACGGGGTATCATATTTCTTCCGTGGGAACTTCTGACTGCTCATCTAGATCACTCCTATTTCTTCTCCGACTCCTCTTTCTTCCCAGCTGCGGCTGGTGCTTCTTTCCGTTTTGAGACGCCCAACGCTAACCCTTTGCGTCCATTCGAACTGGTGCGCTGTCCTCGTACCTTCAGACCGAATTCGTGTCGGACTCCTCGGTACGAGCGTATCATCTTCATCATGTTAATGTCATCCCGTAGACGTGAGGTCACATCCGTGCTAATCAGATGGATGTCTTCCCCGGTGTACGCATCTTTTCGGTAGTTCAGCATCCATGCAGGCGCNTATTCATCGATGTTCTCGAGTACTTCTTTGAGTTTCTCGATCTCTGTTTCGGGGAGGTTTCCGAATTTTAATTTCCGGTCTACTCCCGCGGTGTCCGCGATGAAGGTGGCCATGTGTCGTCCTATGCCTTTTATCTGGGTGAGACCCTGGACTATATTGTGCTCTCCGTTGATATCGGTGTTGACGATACGGATGATATAGTTAAAATTTTCATCATGTTCTTTTTTCTTGGTCGGTTCTTCTTCTTTGGCAGCTTGTTTTCCTTTTTTGTCTTTTTTCTTCTGTTGATCTGGTTTTGCTGCTCCTTGTTCTGGTGTCACAGCATCGGTTCGTTCAGCGGTTTCTTTTCCCCCCGATGGTTTTGCCTCTGCAGGTTCTTTTGGTTGATGTTGTTTTTTCTCTTCTGGTGATTTCTCATTTTCTGCCAAGATGATTACCCCGTTTTAATGTACAAGCTCTCTCTATATAGTACTTTGAATACTACAAGAAAGTATTTGCCAATAATAAAAGAGGCTATATTTAAGGGTAACCCTTATAGGGCTGGGTAGTGACTGTTTTGCAGAGGATATTTGGNTGAATCAGTGCTTTTCCTCTTCTTTGATGAAGGGAATGGGTTGCTTACCGTAATTGCTAAATGCAGTAAAACTATCCCCCTTAGTGAGTTGGGCGTCTATGCCGAAAACAGACTGGACATCAATTGAAGACATATTATCAGGAGACCATATTGGGAAAATAATCAATGTACGCGGCTGGATCTATCGGACCAGAAGCAGCGGGAACATTGTGTTTATGACCCTGCGGGACGTCACAGGGGTATTGCAGGCGACCGTGAAACGAGGTAATCTGCCGGACTCGGAGTTTGAGGACGCGGTCAAAGCGTTAATCGAGTCATCCGTGCAGATCACTGGATCTGTCAAAGAGGATAAACGAGCCCCAGGTGGGTACGAGCTTCAGGTGACGAACTTGAGGGTCGTGAATTTCGCAGAGCCGTTCCCCATCACAAAAGACCAAAGCCCAGAGTTCCTCCTTGATCAGCGGCATCTATGGATCCGGTCACGGAAACTCACCTCGGTTTTGAAGGTGCGTTCCACAGTGGTTGGAGCGATCCATTCGTTTTTCAGGGAACAGGGGTTCTATGAGTTCGATGCACCGATATTGCAGCCGAACCAGTGCGAGGGAGGCTCCACGCTCTTTGAAGTCAAATATTATGAGGATAAGACTTACTTGTCACAATCCTGGCAGTTGTACGCGGAAGCTGGTATTTTCGCTCTTGAGAAAATCTATAACATGGGGCCGACGTTCCGGGCGGAGAAATCGAAGACATCTCGACATCTGTCGGAGTTCTGGATGGCGGAGATGGAGGCAGCCTGGATGGACCTTTCTGATGCTACTGCGTTGGCAAAAGAAGAGGTTCGTTACATCCTTGCCAAGGTTTTGGAGAAAAATAAAAAAGATTTGGAGGTCCTGGGGCAGGATATCTCGAAACTCGAGAAGATCGTTACAACGGAGTTCCCCACGATCACCTATACCGACGCATTACATATCTTGAAAGAGAAGGAAGGAATGGATATCGAATGGGGAAAAGATCTCCGGACCCTTGAGGAAGATAACCTGATGAAACATTTTTCGACCCCGATTGTTGTAACTAACTATCCTGTGCAAATTATGGCATTCTACAAACCCAAAGACGAGAAGGACCCAAAGACCGCGTTATGTTTCGATATGCTGGCACCTGAGGGATATGGAGAGATTATCGGTGGGTCGCAGCGAAGCACCGATATCGCAGCGATGACCGAGCGGTTGGAGCAGATGGGAGAATGTGTTCAGAATTACCAGTGGTACTTTGACTTGCGGCGGTTTGGTTCAGTTCCGCATTCCGGTTATGGTTTGGGAGTGGAACGGCTGGTCGCCTGGATCTGCAAAGCGGAGAATATCAAAGATACGATTCCGTTCCCACGGACGCTTTTACGATTCAGACCATAAATAAAGTGGTTGATATGAAAACACGAGTCCATGTGCTTATTTCAGGGAAAGTGCAGGGGGTATGGTACCGTGCGAGCACCAAGCAGAAAGCTGATGGACTAGGGATCCTGGGCTGGGTGAGGAATACTGTTGATGGAAATGTTGAAGCAGTCTTTGAGGGGGAAAAAGCAAAGATCGATGAGATGATCACCTGGTGTTGGATTGGTCCTCAGCGTGCACAGGTGACAGACATTAAAATGCTCCCAACACATAGTGATGAGACGTATACGAGTTTTATTGTGCTGTATCGATAAACATCTGATTTTTAGAAGAGGAGAGAGGGAAAATATGAAAAAAAGATAAGGGGATATCTCTCTCCTCTCCTCACAATCCCGCGGACATCGACTCTCACTATATAAAGATAATTCAACACGTGTTAACACGAGACAATACGTAGGTTTTTTGATTGATCGTTCCAACGCTTCTTTAAAAAGAAAAAATTATAAGATTTTCCAGACTCTCAACTCTACGCTTGCAAAATTTCCTGCAAGATCATATGCTTTTGCTCCAAGAAGATACGAGAACAGAGGGACTCTTTCATCCCATCTAAAACTATATGTATTATTTACCGCGGTATCATCTTTTGTATGCAAAACATCATCAATGTAGAACTCAACATGAGACATCCCGGAACCATTGTCAACCGCAGAAACCTCGACCGTTATTGTACCAATTACCATAGTCGTAAAAAATAATGGTAAAACTGGTTTATCCCATATGTACAGAAAACCCTTTTTTGGTTTAATAATTTCAAGAACGGGGGGAGTCCCATCGATGATTATCTTAAACGCATCGGACCATTCACTCTCCGCACCAGAATCATCCTTCAGNTTCACCCGAATAGTATAGANNCCCTCNTTTGACCACGCATGGGTAACGCAGATCTCCACCCCAGACGCATACGGTCCTAACCATTCGATATTCGATCCATCACCCCAATCCCATGAACACCACACATTGTCNCCNTCAGGATCAGCAACAGAGATACAAAACGTACAGTTCTCGCCTGGTCGTCCATACAACGGACCAGAGATATTCCCTCCGGAAGGTGGTTGATTCATCGCAACCTGAAAACAAGCGCTATGNAGAGGGTCATGACGGAACATCGGCCAGCCGGGACCTGTTCCCTCACCAGCGGTAAGTGCATATGCTCGACCATGATTATTCGTTTCCGGGTTCGAAATCCCATATCCACCGATTACAAACACATCCAACCGTCCATCGTTGTTCAGATCCGCGATCACGGGGGCATGATCCATCTCAAAGACCATCCCGTAATGGGCTTCCAAATCACATGTCCAGATCACCTGACCGTTACTGCCTTTCAACGCCCGGAGGATCCCATCCTCAGAGCCAAAAACAACATCAAGAATCCCATCGTTGTCGATATCGGACAACGCTGCACCACGGAACATGTTACCACCAGTCGTCGCACTCCACAGTAACGAACCTGTATGAGAGAGTACTCCAAGCATGTTGTAAGAAACGAACACAACCTCCAGATGCCCATCGTTATTCAGATCCCCAATCGAGGTCGGCGCACCAATGTAATACGATGCGACATACTGCCAAGCGAGACTACCATCTTCTGCATTAAATACGTAAATATGATTATCATAGCAACCGATGATCAGCTCAGGTTTTCCATCCTCATCGAGATCAGCAAACGAGCACCCATGATACATATAATCCGAAGGCAGATCCGAGTACCACAGGACAGATCCATTATTCCCCCATAATGTGTAGACACGACAGTCCCCCGCCCATTGAGCGACCACCACATCCAACTGTCCGTCCTCGTTCACATCAAGGATNGCAGGCTCAGATTGAATATAGCTGTTTGTCCCAAGATTCTTCTGCCAACAGATACTGCCATCCTCCCCGTTCAGACAGAATACATTCCCATAGAAGGTTCCAAGCAATATTTCCGGTTTGTCATCATTGTCGACATCAGCAACCGCGGGAGGCGAGTCGATACAATTGGAAGAACCAGTGGACCGAGACCACTCCACCGCCCCGGTCAACCCATTAAAACAATACACCATCGACGGGGATGACGCAGGGATGACGACCTCAAGATCACCATCCAGATCAACATCAGCAATCACGGGAGAAGCATCATTGCAGCCACCCGTGTCATAATTCCAGAGTAGCGAGCCGTCCTCTGCGTTCAACGCATAGATGTGCTCATCGTTGAAATACGTACCAAACACAATCTCAAGATATCCATCACCATCGATATCAGCAACAGCAGAGGACCCAAACGAAGGAGCATCCAGCTGATACCACCAGAGAATCTGATCGTTCTTCTCATTAGTAAGATTTTCATCAACACTCAGAGAACTCCCACCGATCGGTGTGAAACAGAAAAGAAAGACAATCGTTCCAATACAACCGACTCTTAAGACGCTTTTACAAGTCATGTTTATCACTCCCTCTACGATTAAAAATATCTTCCTCGGTATTTAAGCTTTGTTTCTCCTGAATTTATCGTAAATCACAAAAATAAAAGGGGATTATCAAAAAAAATAAAAAAAAAATGAGATAATGAAGAAAGGATTCACTTGCCGTCTTATTTTTTCGTTTCCTCTTCTTCTGCTTCTTCAGTTTCGTCCTGCGGTTCTTCCTTTTTTTCCTTTTTCTCTTTCTTATCCTTTTTCTTTTCCTTTTCCTCTTTCTTTTTCTCTTTTTCCTCAGCTTTCTCCTCGATATGCTGCTTCTCTCGGACGATACCGCCCTGCAGGACACGGATACGGGCGCTCCAGGCATGGATCTGATCATCATGCCGTTTCTTTTTGATGTTAAACTCAGCTTTCGTGATCTTCTTACTTTCGCATTTTGCTTCCAATTGCGCGATCTTCGCTTCTTCTTTTTCTACCTTCTTCTCAAGCTTTGCGATGTTTCTTTCCAACCGTTCAATGAAGCCCATAGTTCTTCCACCTTTTTTTTCTGTGTGAGACACGTTCGAACAATGCGTGCGACGAATCCTCAATAAGCAGGGTCCTTATATAATTTTCAGATGAACAAAAAAACAAAACTCAGAACAGGTTCTCCTGTTGCGATTTCCTCTGAAGCTCCGGGTAGGAAAATGGCTGCATCACCTCAGGGACGTTCGGATCGCGCTGCCTGGAGGTGATCAGCCGGGAGATGGTATATGCCTCCATCTGTTTCTCATCGTATGGGACCAGGAAGACCTCAGCAGCCTGCTTGTCCAACGCAGGATCGATCCATGCACGCTCATCATTCTTTGAGAGGATCACTGGCATGCGTTTCTTCTTATTATGGATCTGTTCCATCAACGGGTTTGCTTTCGTCGTAATCACTGTATACGTCTGAAGCACCTCTGCTGTTGCAGGATTTTTCCAGGAGTCCCACAGGCCAGCCATCGCGAACGGCTTATGGTTCTTCAAACGGATATAATATGGATAGTTCTTCCCTTCAAATTCCTGCCATTCGAAAAACCCGTCCGCAAGAACTAAACAATGCTTCTTTTCTGCAGCATGACGAAACGAGGGTTTCTCAAAGATGCTCTCTGCACGAGCATTCATGGTTTTCAAACGGACCTCCTCTGCAGTCTTTGCATCCTTAACCCAAAAAGGGATCAATCCCCAGGTGAACAACTGGATACGTGTCGGTTGATCACTGGTGATCACTGGAAGTTTTGGAAGATCGAAACTTGAGGCATGATACTGTTTTTTGAAGGATACCTTTTCTAAAAACACCGCGGAAAAACGTTGCACCAGCTGATCTGGACCAGGGACCGAGTATCGATAACACATGAGAGTTGCCTCTATATTGTAAGGAATTACTTGTTTTTCTTCTTTTTCTTATCTTCTGATTCCTACAAGGGATAGATATCTTCCAGATGTCCATCAACAATGTCCAACAAATGTGAACTGAATTTGTTTCAAAAGAAAAAAAATAATGATGGATGGCAGATAATGTTTTTTTCCTTATGACACGCTGAACGTGCTGTCTGGAATATCGGAGAAGGAATAATTATCGAAGACAAAATCAATTGTCATCGCCATCTCTTTCATGTCCATGTCGACATATGCTTTTAACGGTACGCCATATGCATTCCAGATCCACATCTGTACAGTGATATTCATTCCTTCAATGGAAAGCGAATAATCAAATAGCGTCGCTTTTTTCCCATCAATGGTGATAGTTTCAAGGTTTGCGATACTCTGATTGTTCAGAAGCCCCTTTAAGGTCTCACTATCAAAATACTGCAACCAAGACGAAAAAGAGGTCACCTCTGGCGTTAGGACATATTTACCTTGTGCAGCATCATAAGTATAATTCCCATCAGGACGATGGATCACCACAATCGTGGTTGACGCACCCGAATTCAAACCACTGATTAGTTCCTTCACATACGGGGGTTTCTGCCAGATCTGAATCTTGGCAGTCTGTGTCCCATATGTCGTCATGTTAATCGTAGCATCAATCTCGTAATATATGGAATCAATCGAATCTGTTTTTTCAAGGATCGATTCTAAGGATTCCTCATCAGGAGGAGCAGAGTTGATTGATTTTTCATCAGAGGAGGTGTTCTCTTGGGTACACCCGCTCAATCCAACCGCGAGAAACACCAGGATTATTCCAATAACGATGATTTGTTTTTTCATAGATTTTCCTATCTCCTTTTGTATTCCATCTCTTTTATTCCTTTGATTCAATAGCTGTTTCTCAAGTGAACCTACATAAAGATATGCTGGTGAAATGTCAAAAAGAAAAAAAACCTAGGTGTTGTTTTCCTGGTGTTGATTCAGACGTTGACCGTCCATGTCCCCAGCAGACTATTGGTCGGGATGTACCGTAATGTCGTCCGCACATTCCCAGCATAGGTGGAGAGCTGGATATAATCTCCAGCAAGAATCTCTGCATCACCAACAACTGTGGTGTTGACGGGAGCAATCGCGGTGCCATTGGTATAGAACACCTGAAAGGTCGCTCCAAGTTGATCGACAGTGATTGCAATGTCGCTCCAGAAGATATGTGCATCCGCGGTAGTAACCGTGATTCTATTCAACATTGAATCGGTCGTACACGCAATGTTCGGCGTCT
>JGI20215J15232_1000318_pt1 | contig 10181 bp, 12 predicted proteins | sample WetSurMetagenome_2_FD_15232 | JGI IMG/M metagenome (IMG submission 15232) | reverse complement strand
GTCGCGGCACACCCTGCTGAACGGGTGTGGATTGAGAATGTGGCCCTCCAGAACCGCGAGCGCCCTGTTCCAGGGTTTGCAGCGCTTGTGGGCGAATCTGTAATGGTCGATCACGAACTGGTGGACGGGGATACGATCGAACCCGATGAAACCCGGGGGGGTGAAATGCTTGTGTTCCACACGCCGGGCCATTCGAAGGGTTCGATCTCGCTTTTCCTGCACCGTGAAGGGGCTCTCTTCTCGGGTGACGCGATTCCTGTTGCAGGGGAAATGCCGGTTTATGATGATGCTGTTGAATCCGTGAATTCCGTAAAAAGGCTCAGGGGATTAGCGGGCATCCGTGTCCTTCTCTCATCCTGGGATGAGCCCCGGAAAGGAAATGATGCCTACCAGCATATGGACAGCGCGCTTGAGTATCTCCACAAGATCCAAAAGACCGTGCTTTCTTTCTCCTGTGATGGGATGACCGATACGACGGAGCTTACCAGAAAAACTGTTTCAGCGCTTGGGCTGCCTCCGGAAGCAGTCAATCCGCTCATCATTCGCACTTTTGCGGCAAACCTCCATGCCAGTGAACATAAAAACCAGTAAAATAATGCTCTTTGGGAAAATACCCTGAGGATCGTAAGATCAGGGCTCGAATTTTTGTTGTCGCACTTCAACAAGCCAGTCTTCAAAATCCCGGTAAAACAGTACAATCTGCTCCACCTCATCCGGTGTACGCTCAGCAATCATTTCACAATAATACCGTGCCTGGTCTTCACTATCCCAATGGTCCTTCTCGCCTTCGGTTGGGCAAAGTCCAGGATTTTTTTTTACCTTGCTAGGCTCGTTTTTCAGGTTGGGGCAGAATGCAGTCTTCACCAGAGAATTGAACGGTTTCACACCACATCTCATTTCAGAATACCCGATAGTTGCAAACACTACGCACAGATTGAGTTTTCTGTACATCTCCGCAAGCAAGTGGTGCTTGGGTCCGCACGACCCTTTACCAGCCTGGAGCAACTGTTCTGGTGAGGTTTTGGGATCAGGGTTTGAGACTATAAACGAATACGGGATATCGCGAATATGTGAGAAGATCGAGATCATACTCTCGCGGGTATCAAGGCCACTCGTCCATTCTGCAAACCTGGCATCTACCAGGGAAATCATACGGGATTTTCCATTGCGGCTCGTGATTAATCCATTCAGAAGTCTGGCAGCAGATACTATTGATGATTTGTAATAATTGTCATTCTGGAGTACATTGAATAACTCTTTTGTGAATAAAAAGACAGTCACAAATAAAACCAGGAAAGAGGAAGGATCCGCGTTTCAGATTACCTGTGTATCCAGCCTGGAGCATTCGCAGCGGGATACTACTTAAAAGCCGGATATCCTTACCATGGCATGGTATTTCCTGATGGATGGACTAAATGATCACGGCAAGGATCGCGAGCCATGGCATGTATAAGAAATCATTTGTGCAGTCCTGGCATACCGGTTTTCCGGCATGCTGAAGGACTGCGTGCAATAGCAAAAGTGAGTTATGCGTTTTTCATTTTGGCTTTCGCGACGAATCCGTCCTTGCCAATATAATACATGAAACCGGATTCTTTTGCGATCTTTTCAGTGCCGACTTTCTTCTTCTTGCCGGTCTTGTTGTGCTTCATCGGAGCAGCCCAAACATAGCCGTCTTTGCCGATGAAGTAAAGGTAACCCTTTTCACGCTGAATTTTTTCTTTTCCAATTTTGGTTCCCATTTAAACACCTCAAAACCACTATTGGGTTTTGATAATGAGAGTTAACGCCTGATAATATAAAAGGTTTCCGTCGGAAGTCCGTCGAAATCTTAATTTTTACCAAAATTTTGAGGGTATTTTTGATATTGTGACACACTATCAAGGCCGATTAGAATCCCTTTTAAATCGCTCTGTTTTGATTATTTCGGTCAAATTTCGGTTTTATTCAGCAGTTACGCCGTAATTTTCATAACCGGGAAAAGCGCATCTTTTGCAGTTCAGAAAAGGATAATCCCCGTGGGGCAGGGCAATGCATAAGATTCTCCGCATAGTGACACCAACTGCTCGTGGAGCTCATGGGAGGCACCCCCGGCGTGTGAATACTGTGATTACCTTAATTGATAAAGTCAGTGTTCCCTTCTGTCAACAAGTCGTTTTGGGCGCCCTTTCATGGTATAGAAATCGAGTCCCCGGGGCCCGGTAAAATTTAATTCGATGTGGAATGACTGGTCGTGATAATGTTCTGAGATCAAGGGTTTGTACTTGAGGAAACGTGAAACGAACTGATCTTCGACAAGGTGCCGGTCGCAGTGTTCCTGATCAAAGCACTCGAGATTTACCCGCAACACAGTTTCCCCCGGAATATCCCCATCGTACACAAATGCTTCGTATTCACCGGTAATGTATGCCATACTCTGGTGCTGGAAGACCGCTGCCTCTATGTCACTTCGGTTGAAAGGGTTCCCGAATAACCAGATAGTTTCTGCTTCACGCTGGGGATTGATGATGCGCATGTGGGTCCTGCCGCATCCGCACCGCTCGCGCGTAAACACGACGGTAGTATCCTCAGTATCGTAATTTATAAGCAGCATTCCACACTTCCCACCAACCGGGAGAAGCGTGGTAAGTATCCCCCTTCCGCACTCACCGTCTTTCACGAACGAATGCTGAAGAGGATCATAGACATCAAGATGGACAAGATCTTCAGGAACATGAAGACCGGTAAGGTGCGTACATTCACCACACATTGTCCCTTCCGTACTGCCGTAGGTGTTATAGACAGGTACTCCCCACATTTCAGCAAGATAGGCACGGGATTCAGCAGCAAAAGCCTCACCACCCGCGACCAGTTTGTCAATTGAAGTATCGGAAGTTTTAATCCCTTCTGCAGATAGCCGTCGTGCGAGCCGGAGAAGTTTGAAAATACTCCCAACAATTGCTGTGGGTTTGTAGCTTTTCAGAAGCCGTGATTCAAACGTACATTTACCGATGGGGATAATTCCCATACCAATACGCTGTGCCGCAATTGTCATCGTATTCGCGCCAACATTCATGCCATATGATGCACAGATAATGATTCGATCCCTGTTCGAGAAACCCTGCGAGACGAAGCTCCTGGCGTACTTCTCGGCATACCGCTTCCAGTCGTCCCAGGTTAGGAAAAAACCCTTGGGCGTGCCACTTGTCCCGCTTGTCTCCTGTATCGAAAACACGTTGCTCCAGTCAGTGGACAGAAATTCAAATTCAGGAGAAACAGGAGGCTGATGCTCCCGTATGGTTTTTCCTGAAATAATAGGAAGACTGAGCAAATCCTCATGTTCCCTGATTTCTTCTGGGTTGATATTGTTGTCGCGGAACCAGTTCCGGTAAAACGGGGAGTGTTCAGCGGCGTAATGTACCGTGTAGCGCACCCGTTCATCAATAAGAGCATCGAGATCTCCCCGTTCCATCGTCTCGATCTCCTGATTATAATATCTGTCCGCGGACATACCGGATAATTGCCAGAATAGTTGTTTATAGATTGTGGCATGTCCAGCTATGACCAAGCAGTTTTTTCGCAACAAATAAAAAAAGCCTCGTCAAGGTTACAAAGCGCTGCATGCTCCCTTTTATCGTCCGTTAGATCCCATTATATGTTAAGATTTTCGTGTATTTTCACCTCATTATCACTGATGAATGTAATCTCTGCTGCAGCTACTGCCGGGCCAAGGCATTTGAAGAGACGGAATTCAGGGAAGACCAAGGATATTATCCCAATCGAAATCGACTATTTTCTTCCTTCAGAACTTGATTTTGATCTCTCCATTCTCTACAATTTTTTAAAAAAGGATCCATCTGCAACGCTCACCTTCTATGGAGGCGAACCACTGATGCGTACGGATCTTGTCAGTACCATTGTTCAGAATGCACCCGTGCAGCGGTTCATGATGCAGACCAACGGACTCCTCCTTGACCGGCCTTGTCCGGACATTATCAACCGTTTCTCTACGATCCTTGTTTCCCTCGACGGGCGGGAGAGTCTCACTGATGCTAACCGGGGTTCGGGTACGTACCGGAAGGTAATCGAAAATATCAAAAAAATCCGCAATAATGGATATAAAAATGAGCTCATTGCCCGAATGACGGTAAACGAAAGTACGGATATTGCTGATGCAGTCAACTGGCTCGCCGACAACCCGGATTATTCCTTTTCTTCCATTCACTGGCAACTGGATGCCAATTTTGCCAATGATTTTTCCCATCGGCGGTTTGCTGACTGGGTATTTGAGAGCTACAATCCCGGCATCCTGAGGCTCATTACGGATTGGGTTGACCATATGGAAAACAAGGGCAAGGTGCTGCGCTGGTATCCGTTCCTTGATCCCATGGAAGACCTTCTTCTTGGACGCCAGAGCACACTGAGATGCGGGGCGGGACATGCAAACTATAGTATTATGACTGACGGGCATCTCGCACCCTGCCCGGTCATGATTGGGATGTGCCAGTATTACGTAGGGAACATTCGGGATGCTGACCCTCATGATCTTCCCGTCATAACCGTAAATGGTGAGTGCGCAGACTGTCATATCCGCGGATTCTGTGGAGGGAGATGTCTCTATTCAAACATTACAAAACCATGGGGGATGGATGAGCGCAGGATAGTCTGCTGTACCGTGGAAACACTCCATACTGGCCTGACGAATGCACTTCCCCGTGTGAAGGATCTTATCTCCACTGGTGTGATTCATCGTGCAGATTTTTCCCATGAAAAGTACAACGGATGCGAAATCATTCCCTGAACATAAAAAAAAAGGCAATACCAATTCGTCATCATGCAGATGTATTTATAATCTTGGCAGAAATATTTAAATTGCAGATCAAAAGCTGCAAGAGTAAAAAAATGGAAAAGAAGAGTTATGGTGGCCCGAAAAGCTTCGGTCCCAGAGAAATGACAAAGACAGTCTGTTCAGACTGTGGAAAAGAATGCGAAGTTCCCTTCAAGCCAACAGAGGGCAGACCAGTCTATTGCAGAGACTGCCTCCCGAAACACCGGAAACCCCGGTACTAATCGTATTATTTTTCTCACTTTTTTTATGGTTTTTGCAAGAGTAAGAATCCATGAGCGAATGCTTTTGTATTAAAAAGAAATCCTCTTCTTTTTAGTTGACCTTACCTTATACCATGGCAATATCATGGAGAGAAGCAAAGGAATGTGCAGCCCGGGAGAGACTTCCACAGGTCTATCATGATTGCGATGCTGATGTTTACGGGGCTTGTAAACCTGGAGAAACCCAGGGGTCATTCAGAGAAGGTATCTTTGTAGAGCACCGGTGCATTTGTATGCCCGCAACCCTGACGCTTGAAGAACTTGAAGCAAAAGAAAGAAAATTCCTCCAGGATAACCCTGACTGGTAATTTTTTCACAGGTTTATCGCTTTTTTATTTCTTTATACGGATATCTTCGCGTATACGGTGGAAGATATCATACAGCATCACACGAAACTCCGCTCCGATTTCCTCCCACGATCTCGCATCTGAAGCCGGTTGTGAAGCTGAAATATACCGTTCACCATTCACCAGAATTGTATCACTTCCATCTTCACCTTCCATCGCCGGTTGCTCCGAGAGTTGCCTGAAGATAACGTAATACCCGGTTGCGAGAATGATGAGAAAAACAAGAGGAACAATCACTGAGGGGATCAACCAAAAGAACTGCGAGACGGTTGTGTCATACGTATTGTCCACCCATTGAAAAACGATCAGGATGAAAGCTATGCAAAACGCACTGCCGAATGCCCTGATGATAGGGGCTGGCAGGTTGAAGGGAAACTTAAATGTGCTGAAAATGTCAGCAACAAACAGGANAATAAGAATGAAAAGAATAAGCCAGAAATTTGAAAACAGAATACCATCTGNAGCATTTTGAAAAGGACCCTCNGGAGTGGTAACAGTNGTCAGGATCTTTGCCAGGACCATCACAATCAGAAANCAGATGATCGTCATCATCCGTGTAACAAAAATCCAGCTCAACGGCTTTTTCTGGAATTTTANCATAATCTGCTTCACCGGAAAGGTTGTACAGGATTTGTCATTTTCCTATATAGTGATTGACCCTCTTTCCGGTATTTGCGGGAATTTGCACATTTCTTCCGGTTTTACAACCCCGGATTTACACCATTTTGAAGAGCATTGAGACCTCTTCTCCTTCCGACTAAAAAGTCGGGAAGATTGTATAGTAAATGTAATCTTTGAACTCCACCTTCTTCACTCTGCCTGTTCTTATCACAAGACCTATTATTTGGATTGTGGATCATCTGGTATGCAGGTCAATTACAAGCGATACGGCCTCTACCTCCTCCGGTGGCAGGCAAGCACACCAATCCTCGCTGTGGTCGGCATCCTGTTAGCCCCTTATGGCTGGCTCGTCGCAGCTATAGTGGCAAACCTGATTGGCGGACTGATCTTTTTCTGGGTAGACCAGTTTATATTTACATCACAATCCCTCGCCGCACAATGGGAGGTCAAAGACAATATCTCATGCGTGGACTGCGGAAAGGTTGCCCGTGGATACCGCCTGGTCAGATCGGGAGAATATGACAGGACACAGGATCATGAGCCTGAATTCAGGTGTGAGGAGTGTTCGAAAAAAAAGACTGAAGAATTGAAAGTGCGTGGAGTAAAAACCGAGTAATGATAAAACAAAAAAAATATAATCCCCTGCCATCACCATCGATTGTTCTTAACCGCCGAACATTAATACTTCCACATTTTTCATCAATTCATGAATCAATCCATTTTTTCTGTTGGTCTATCTTTGTTATTGTGTATTTAAAAACACATCAACAACCAAAAAAATACAATAATGTATAAATATGTACAAAGTTGACTTTTATACAGACAACCATGTCCGTTGCGGGGAGAGAGTCGTCCCCCTGCAAAACTCCAAAAATTTATTCGTGGATTGCAGGATTATCAAAAACCGTGTAATTCGCGATGATAACCTCTGGGAGTGGAAATTGCAGCTATGAAAAACGATCTCACATTGAACCTTGGATTACAGGAATACCTCAGCGCAGTGAAGGATCAGCCAAAACCGCTGATCATCCCGATTTGTGCTGAACTTCCTTTACCGGATATCTCACCACTGGATGTGTATTCAGGCACCAGGAACGGTTGTGGATTCCTTCTCGAATCGATGGAAGGCAGCGAAAAAATTGCACGCTATTCCTATATCGGGATCGATCCCGAGTTCGTGGTCACATTAGGTTATACAGTAGATGCGCAGGGAAATGAACCCTATATTGCGATTGCAAAAGATCCGGAAGGTGAGACACCCGTTGACAAGATCAAATCAATCCTCTCCAGGTTCTGCTACGTGAACGTAAATGCACCCCGTTTTTTCGGAGGTATGGTCGGTTATTTTGCATATGATTGCGTGCACTCACTCTTTGGAATAGCAGGTGGAAGATACGACGACAGTCTGACTTCGATAAGGAACCAGAACTGCGAAAACCATGACGCCCGGTTCATGCTTACCAAAGACTGCATCATCTTTGATCACGCACAGCATAAACTCTACATCTTTTCTAGCCCGTTCCTCACCTACGATTCAGACCTGAAAAAAGAATATGAACGAAGTGTTGATAAGATCCAGACACTGCTGGAGCATATTGCAATCCTGAAATCGGAGAAACATACCGGTGCTGCGGTGAAGCAGAGAAGTGGAAAAAAGCCGGCATATATTCCATCAATATCACAGGAAGCATTTGAGCGATCAGTAAGGAGCGTTCAAGAGCATATTTACGCCGGGGACATCTTCCAGGCAGTGCTCTCACACAGGCTGGATTGTGCAGTGAAGAACGATCCGTTCGCGATCTATACAGCTCTTCGTGAGATCAATCCGAGCCCGTATATGTATTATCTGGATTTTGGCAGTGAACAGGTTATTGGGGCGAGCCCGGAGATGCTCGTGCGTGTCGAAAGGCGGCGGGTAACAACGGTACCAATCGCTGGCACCCGTCAACGGGGACGCAATGCCCGGGAAGATACCCAACTTGCACATGAGCTCCTGGCGGATCCAAAAGAGCGTGCTGAGCACACAATGCTTGTTGATCTCGCACGAAACGATCTGGGAAGGGTATGCCGCTTCGGTTCCGTGGAGGTTGAAGAATTCATGGGAATCGAGAAATTCTCCCATGTCCAGCATATCGTTTCAACGGTCACCGGCATGCTCAAAGACAACCTTGACTGTTACGACGCATTTAAATCCTGTTTTCCTGCCGGCACTGTTTCAGGGGCACCAAAAATACGGGCAATGCAGATTATTGAAGAAGAAGAATTACAAAACCGCGGGCTCTATGCCGGCGCCGTCGGTTATATCGGGTTTGACCGGAATCTAGAATTCGCCATTGCAATCCGGACAATTATTGTACACAAAGGGCGGGCACACATACAGGTAGGAGCGGGAATTGTTGCTGATTCGATCCCGGAAAATGAATGGAAAGAGACCNGGAGTAAGGCATCCGCAATGCTGCNGGCGATNGAGCTGGCGGGTGTGTTTTCATGAAAGTCCTGATCGTGGACTGCTATGACAGCTTCACCTTCAACCTGTACCAGCAGGTGGGCAAACTNGGCGGCAATCCGGTTGTTATGACGTGCGATACTTCGCTTGAACGCCTTAAAAAATCCGGGTGCGAGCGCATTATCCTTTCACCCGGACCGGGGACACCTCATGATTCGGGGGTCTGTCCTGAAGTACTGGAAACCATGAGCAGGACAATTCCCACACTGGGTGTCTGTCTCGGGCACCAGGTTATATGCTCTGCATTTGGGGGAGAAGTCATAAGGGCAGATCACCTGATGCATGGAAAGACCTCTGCCATCCAGCACGATGGGAAGGGGATTTTTACTGGTGTACCGGCACCATTCATCGCGACACGATACCACTCGCTTGTTGCCGGCAAAGACTCGCTTCCAAGCGAACTTGTGGTGACTGCTACGAGCCTGGATGATGGGTATATCATGGGTGTGCGGCACTCATGCTATCCCATAGAGGGCGTGCAGTTCCATCCGGAGAGCATACTCTCGCAGGAAGGCGATCGGATTATCAGAAATTTCCTCACCGGCACAACGGGGGTATAATGATGTTTACGGAGACGCTCACAAAACTTGCGGTGCGGCAGGATCTGACCGCTGCTGAAGCTGCAGAGGTGATGAGAACAATTATGGGGGGGGGAGCATCGCAGGCACAAATCGGTGCATTTCTCCTTGCATTACACATGAAGGGTGAGACTGCAGAAGAGATTGCGGCATTTGCGCGCGTGATGCGGGATCATGCGATAATGGTAAAACCAGTGACCGGGCGGATGCTTGTCGACACCTGCGGTACTGGTGGAGACGGGGCTCAAGACATTCAATATCAGCACCGCTTCTGCCTTTGTCGCCGCAGGTGCCGGCTGTCCTGTTGTTAAACATGGTAACAGGAGTGTGAGCAGCAGGTGTGGTTCGGCAGATGTTCTTGCCGCACTGGGAGTAAATCTCGCAACTGAGCCGGAAGTGCAGGAACATATTGTGGAAAAGGTTGGTATCGCATTCTTTTATGCCCCTTATTACCATCCTGCAATGAAACATACCATGACTGCACGCAGGGAGCTCGGGTGCAGAACTGTGTTTAACATCCTTGGCCCCCTGGCAAACCCTGCCGGTGCACAGGCACAGGTTCTGGGCGTCTACTGTCCGGGTCTTACAGGTACTATGGCAGATGTGCTAAGAATTCTTGGGATTTCGCGGGCGATGGTCGTTCATGGATCCGGTCTTGACGAGATCACAACTACCGGTGAGACCGTAGTCGCCGAGGTTGATAGCGGGGCGATACAAAAGTACACTATCCGGTGTGAAACATTTGGTATTGAACCTGCGCAGCCATCAGATCTCAAAGGAGGCGATGCTCAGGAGAATGCCCGTATAATCAGGGATATCCTGCAAGGTGAGCGGGGTGCAGCACGGGATATTGTGCTCATGAATGCAGGAGCCGCAATTTATGTCGGGGGGTTGGCACTGGATCTTCATGAAGGGATAGTGCTTGCCACCTCTTCCATAGATTCAGGGAATGCATCCGCCAGGCTCAGTGCACTGGTGGATGCAACACGAGGGGTAGCATGATACTCGATGAGATCATCCGGTGCACCAGAAAAAGGGTTG
>JGI20215J15232_1000317_pt1 | contig 10190 bp, 7 predicted proteins | sample WetSurMetagenome_2_FD_15232 | JGI IMG/M metagenome (IMG submission 15232) | reverse complement strand
CGACGACGGATCGCCGCAGATGACGAGAGCCTTCGAATCCCTTGCCAGGCGGGTGCATTCGTCCCTGTCCCGGTGGACTACGACCACCTCCCAGCCTTTGGACATGAAAGAGTTGCAGAGCGGCCGGAGAGATGCGGAGGCACCTGCGAGAACGACCTTCATGCTCTGTTGTCCCCGTGGGGAGCCTGAGACACGAGAGAGAGCATCAGGTCGGCGGCTGCAGTAGTCGGACAAACCGTCTCGATGCCAAGGCGGCGGAAGACGTCCTCCCGCGCTGGATCGTGCACCCTCGCGATCGCCCTCGGCACCGCGAAGAGGAATCTCGCGGACTGGGCAAAGAAGAGGTTCACATTGTCGTCATCGGTGGCCGCAACAGCCAGGTCGGCGCTGTCGAGTCTCGCCCGTCTATGGACAGCAACGTCCCCCGCGTCACCGTCCATCCGGAATCCTCCATACTCCGGTGAGAGGGCGTCGAGCGCCTCCTGCCTCGAATCCACGACAACCACTTCGTTTCCCCTGCGGCTGAGTTCTTCGGCCAGCCTGCGGCCGAGGTTTCCGCAGCCTGCAATAACAGCGTACATCGCCACTCCATCATCGGTGAGAGAAAGGCTGCTATATCAGCAGAGATCAGAGCTTCTCGAAATTGGCCCTGGCGGGCGCATAGGCTGGATCCATGTCGAGCGCCGCTCTGTAGAACTTCATGGCCTGGGTCTTCTCGCCTCGCATCTCGAGAAGCGATCCAAGAAGGTTGTAGGCTTCGGGACGGGCTGTCCCCACGGCGACTGCCTTCGAGGCAAGGCGCTCGGCCATGTCGAATTCCTTCCTCGTGACAGCCCTCCTGGCCAGGCTCATAAGGCTCTCGTAGTCTGTTGCTGCCTCATCCAGATCACTTCTCGCAAGGACTTCCGCGACGACTGCGCGGACCTCCTCCAGCGTGAAGGGCTTCTGTATGAAGTCGACTGCCCCGTTCCTCATCGCCTCGACTGCGGAATCCACAGTTCCATGTGCGGAGATGATGACAACTGCGGGCGGCATGCTCCGAGATCTGATCCGACTGAGGACCTCCAGGCCATCGATACCGGGCAGCTTGAGATCGAGCATGACTACCGAGAAGGAGCCCGACCCCGACTTCTCGACACCCTCCTCTCCGGTGGAGGCCGTCTGGACCTCCAGACCCATGTCCTCCAGGGCTCGACTCAGCGAGATGCGTATCGACCTCTCGTCGTCAATGACTAGTGCAGTGACCTTGCTCATACAAGCCTCCATCCGCCTGTGAAGGCACAGGCAGAGTGAATACGAAAGTGGTTCCCATGCCAGGCTCGGACTCGACCCAGATAGTCCCGCCCGATGCCCTGATCACCTCCCGGCAGATCGCCAGGCCGAGGCCTGATCCTCCTGCCTTCCCGTCGATGTCGAACTGGATGAACTTCTGGAAGATCCGGGTCTGGTGATCCGCAGGAATTCCGGGTCCGTTGTCCGAGACCGAAATCTGCGCGCTTCCGCCGACTCGCCTTGCGCCCAGTGAGATCCTGCCCGTGCCTTCCTTCACATAGCGCAACGCGTTCGAGAGCAGGTTGGTGAGCACCCAGGCGATCTTGCCCGAGTCCGCCATGACTTCCAGGCTGCTGTCCTGAATCTCCATGGACAACTCGACCTTCTTCTGCGCAAGCTGTCCCGCGAAGATCCGTTCGATCCGCTCGAAGAGGAACCTGACGGGAACGGACTCGACCACCAGGTCGATCCTGCCCGCCTCGATCCTGGACAGGTCGAGGAGGTCGTTGACGAGCGACTTCAGCCTGTGCACCTCGTCGTGCGCAGCTTCCAGGAGCTCCCTGTCTCTGGGCTCCATGGCGCCGGAGCAGTGCTCTACAAGCAGGTCGACGCTCATACCGATGCTCGTGATGGGTGTGCGGAGCTCGTGGGCTGCCGCCATGACGAATTCGCTCTTGATCCTGTCCAGCTCCCTGGTCCGCGTGACATCGCGCAGGGCGATTACGCAGCCGGGCAGCGAAGCACCGGAGTGCTGGAGGGGGATCGCCGAGAACAGCACATAGCGCCTCGACTTGTCCCGTTCGACCTCGAGCGTCCGCTCTTCATCCGGGAGGTTCGAGGGATCTGCGCCACCGCAAACGGAACGAGCTTCCGAGACAAGCTTCTCGCTGCGGATGACCTCCGACAGGTGCAGCTTCCTGGAAGATCCTGTCCAGCTGATCCCGAGCAGGGCGATTGCGGCAGGATTCATGTCCAGAACTCGAAGCTCGGGATCGACGAGGATTATCCCATCGTCTATCCCGTTGAGGATTGCCTCGGTCTTCGACTTCTCCGAGAGCAGGCGGTCGACGTGCAATGAATCGAATCTCTCGAGCTGCTCTGCCATGGAGTTGAACTCCCTGGCCAGGACTCCCAGCTCGTCACTGCCTCCCTCCGGGACTCTGCTGGTGTAATCGCCGCCCGCGAGTTTCCGTGCAGCGGGGATGGTCTGATTGAGCGGACGGAGTATCCTCCCGGAAAGAAGGATGCTGAACACTATCCCGACAGCCAGTCCTAACCCGCCCACAACGAGGGTCGACCTGGAGCCATGGGCCGCAAGGCTCCCTGCTCGCTGGCTTGCTGAGTACATCGCAGCCTGGTTGATCTCGAGAAGCCTCGTCAGGGCGGAATCGACGCCGAGGGCCACAGGGGTGACTCTTCCCCCAATCCTTCCCACGCCGGCGGAATCGGCGGAAGAGGCATCGAGATCACTGCACGTTTCGAGATAAACCCTGTATCGTGAATCGATAGCTGTCACAGCCGAGTCCTCACCGGATACTGTGACGTTATCCTTCGCCTTCCCGAGCCAGTAGAGGAAGTCGGCTTCGGCCGAACCGAACGCCGTCGGGAGCCCAGGCGTTGACGAGGAATCAGTCAGGAGGGCTTCGTTCTGTCGATGAAGGGCGTCGCGCATCATCCATGATGCGTCGATGCTCCTGTAGTTCTGCTTCAGTATGCTGTCCGTCGCCTTGCCGAGTGAAGCCAGCCGGACCGTTGCCCAGACCATGACGAGTGCCATGAGGGCNAAGGCAACGCCATATCCCAGGAGCATCTTCCTGCGAAGAGTCATCGCAAACCTCCAGCCAATGGCGATCAGAGAAGCAGNAAGTTTGCCAGTTCAGGATACGCTTGGTTCACATGTATCTTGTGAATACAGNGATCGCGGGGACCTTGCATCGTGAAATGATGGCGGCAGAGATCATTGCATTCTGAAATGTCGCCCTAGATCCCGTACGCCTTCCGGCGTCGCCAGAGCGTCGTCTCGTCTATACCCAGGATCCTGGCCGCCTCCGTCAGCGAGGCGGAGGATGCGAGGACGCGCCGGATGTGTTCCTCCTCGATGCTGGAGAGGGGGAGGTGATCGCCCAGCCGCAGTTCGCTGGGCGGCGATGCCAGGCTGCCCGGGAGTGACTCCATGCCGATCGTGTCTCCTGCAGTCAGTATCACGGCGCGCTCCACTGTGTTCCTGAGCTCCCGCAGATTCCCGGGCCACCCGTACCGTTCCAGCGCCTCCAGCGCAGCAGGAGAGAAACCGGTCATCGACCTGTGGTTTATCCTGCAGAAGTGCTGGAGCATGGATTCGGCGAGCGGAGCGATGTCCTCCCTCCGCTCGCTCAGAGATGGGATGCGGATTTCGATGACATTCAGGCGGTAATAGAAGTCCTGTCTGAATGTGCCCCTTCGGACGGATTCCTCGAGATCCGCGTTGGACGCGGAGATCAGCCTGATGTCAGCCCTTCGGGTACGTGCATCGCCCACCCGTTCGTATTCCTTCTCCTGCAGGAATCGGAGCAGTTTCGGCTGCAGCGTGAGAGGAAGGTCACCCACCTCATCCAGAAACAGGGTTCCTCCATCGGCGGCTGCAATCCTGCCTGGATTTTCACTGACCGCGCCGGTGAAGGCTCCTTTCGTATGGCCGAACAGCTCACTCTCGAGGAGCTCGGGTGGGATGGATGGACATGATACGGCGGTAAACTGCCTCGACGCCCTGGCGCTCCAGTGATGGATAGCCCTGGCAAGGACCGATTTGCCCGTGCCGCTCTCACCTCTCAGCATTACCGCTGCATCCGAACTGGCCACCTGCGCTGCCGTCTCGAGGCATTTCCGCATGGTTGCGCTGAAAGTGATGAACGAGACTTCAGGAGCCCATCGGGCGAGCTCCTCCGATAGATCCTGTATCCGTCCTTCCAGGCTACGGAGCTCGGACGCCTTGCGGATGGCAAGTCTTATCTGGCTCGGCTCGAACGGCTTGGGGATGTAGTCCGCCGCACCGAGCTTCATGGCCTGCACGGCAGTCTCCACGGATGCATAGGCTGTGATGACGATGATCTTCATCCAGGGAGTTTCCGTGAGCAGGACCGGTATCAGGTCGAGTCCGTTCGCCGAACCCAGTCTGACATCGACAAAGGCTGCGTCGAACGCCCTCCGCGATGCCTCCGACGCGGCGTCAGCGGCGTTGCCCACGGCGATCACCTCATGGCCGTCCTCCTCCAGGCAGTATGCCAGAGTCTTCCTGATGCCGGGTTCGTCGTCCACCACGAGCACCTGGAGACCCTTGCGGCCAGTGGATTCAGATTCCTTCGCCATGCCGGGATATTCAACAGCGCAGCTGTCCGGGGCAACTTCCGGCGAGTTCCATCAACATCCAGCCCTTCCTCCGAGCAGAGTCGGACTCCGGGTGGGGCCGGCAGTGTCGTCCCGGTGCATGGCGCGCAGGGGACCGGATGCCTGGCATCTACGAAAATCAATGCCATTGACCCAGATACCGCCATCTGGCAGTATTGCACGAACGGAGGTGCGACATGTCCAGGATGATTCTTGCCCTTTTCGTTTTTGTTTCTGTGTCAAGTGCTTATACCGCTACGCAAACGGACTGGTCGGGCGGGCCGGGGGTCTCCGGACCGGTGTCGGAGTTCCAGAACGCCTTCTACCTCTGCTCCAACATCGAGTTCGCCGAACTGCCAGGCATCATTGGAATCGGAGCGCGACCGATCACCACCGTGATCGATGAAGCCTTCGCCGGAGTGGCCTCCGTGTGTCCCGCGGACATAGATGGGGACGGCGACGTCGATCTCGTCGGAACCTCCGTTCAAACCGGCGAGGTCTCCTGGTGGGAGCAGGTGGACGAGAACGACTCCGGATGGACCAGGCACACCATCGATTCCCTGTTCACCGGGGCGAGCGCGGTCTGGGCGGACGATGTCGACGGTGATGGGGACATGGATGTTCTCGGCGCCTCCAAGACCCAGTTCGGCACGATCGACATTACTCTCTGGATCAATACGGACGGCCTGGGTCAGATCTGGTCCGGCCAGGTCATCGATGGCTCCTTCGACGGCGCGAGGTCGGTCTGCACAGGTGACATCGACGGAGACGGAGACCTGGACATCCTCGGGGCTGCCGCCTACATCGACGAGATCGCCTGGTGGGAGAACATGGACAGCACCGCCACGGTATGGACCAAGCACATCATCGGCGACACCTTCGACGGCGCCTGGTCCGTGAGCGCGGCGGACATGGACGCGGACGGCGATCTGGATGTCATCGGCACCGCCTACTACCTCGACGCCGTCGCCCTGTGGACGAACGGCGGCGGAACCGACACCACCTGGACACGGCAGGATGTCGCCACCGGTTTCGACGGGGCCTACTGTGCCGGCGCCGCCGACATGGATGGCGATGGCATCATGGACATAGTGGGCGCTGCTGCGCTCGGTGGACAGGTCACCTGGTGGGACAGGCGCTCCGGGAGCTGGACCGCGCACGAGATCGACGGGGCTTTCGACGGAGCGGTCTCCCTTGTTCCGGGTGACTTCGACAGCGACGGCGACCTCGACCTTGTCGGCGCAGCAGTCTACGCCGACGAGATCAGGATGTGGGAGAACACGGATGGAAGCTGGACGCCGCAATCGATCGTCACCGGCTTCGACGGGGCGATGTCCGTATGCTCCGCCGACATCGATGCTGACGGCGAGATCGATCCCGTGTTCGCCGCGATGGGAGCCGGACAGATCGCCTGGTGGGACAGACGCCAGAACTCGGGATACCTCGAATCGAGCGTGCTGGACACAGGGCTGGCTCCCGAATGGGATCGACTCGAGTGCATCGCAGACGTCCCCTCCGGCAGCTCGGTGCTCTTCCAGGTGAGGGCATCCCGCGATATCCTGCAGATGGGGGACTGGTCCGAGCCGATAGAAGCCCCGGCCCGCCTTTCCCAGATCCTGGAAGCGGGAGACAACCTGTTCCAGTACCGCGTTCTCCTCGACATCTCCTCCCCGGGGGCGGAACCCACCCTGGACGAGGTCACTGTGAGCTGGTACCAGGAGGGATTGCCTCCAGGGGAGCCTGGCGCACCCGGTGTCACGCTCCTCCCCTTCTGTCCGAATCCCGCGAGGGGGTTTGCGGTCGTCAGGCTCTCCGTCGCGGAACAGGCCCTGGTCGACATCTCCATCTTCGACATCTCCGGCAGGAGGGTGTTCGAATCGGCGGCGACAGCCCTCGATTCAGGCATCCGCCAGATTGTCGTAGACGACCTGGCCCCGGGCATCTACATGTGCAGGATGGTCTCCGGAGGATGTTCCGGCGTCGGGAGGTTCGCCGTCGTCGAATAGAGCCCGGGCAGGCGGGACCACCAGCCTCCCCGCGTCCGCCCTTCCGGGGGCACACGATCGTGCGTGACCTGGCGCCAGAACCTCAGGGCTGCTGAATGCATGCATTCCAGCGGTTTCGCCACCCATTCGGTGTCTGCGGAACTTCAGAGCTGGTCTGCTGCCGCTTTGCGGGGCAATTTCCAGGAGAAATCGATGAGCAGGAATTTCGAGGCGGAGGAGACCAACAAAAGGCATTGGGATGATGTCGCGCCAGTTCATGGAAGGGCGTACAACACCGATCCCCTGTTGTCCGGTGGGCATCTCCTCGACCCGGTCCAGGTCGAGGAGCTGGGTGCAATCGCCGGGAAGAAGTTGCTGCACCTCCAGTGCCACATCGGGACCGACTCGCTCTCACTCGCGAGGCTGGGAGCGGAAGTGACGGGAGTGGACTTCTCCGGGGAGTCCCTGAAGGTGGCCAGGGAGCTTGCGAAGAGATCGGGGCTCGAGGCCAGATTCATCGAGACAGCGCTGTTCGACCTTCCCGATGTGCTGGATGAGACCTTCGACATGGTCTACACATCCCTTGGCGTTCTCAACTGGATATCCGACATCCGGCAGTGGGCACTGATAATCTCCCGCTACCTCGAGCCCGGCGGAGTCCTGTATCTCATGGAGTCGCATCCCTTCATGCATGTGTTCGACGACGAGACAGACGGGCTGTCGGTCAGGCACAGCTACTTCTCGGGCGGAGAGGCGATCGAGTGGCCGGGGGACTGGCCTGACTATGCCGACAGCAGCTACATCTCGAGTCACCCCACTATGGAATTCCTGTGGACCATCTCACAGATTCACAACTCGCTGGTCGATGCCGGGCTGCGCATCCAGTTCATCCACGAATTCGACTTCATGCACTGGAAGGGATTGGCGAGCATGGAGAGATGCGAGGACGGGATGTGGAGGCTGCCGGATCCGCTCGCTCGGATTCCGCTCCTCTTCAGCCTCAAGGCCGTGAAAAAGTAGCATAACTGCAAGGCCCGGAATGCAGCCGGACAGAGGCCGTTTTACTCCGCAGGGGAGGAAGCTGGTCTGGGCACATCGCTCTTAATCATTCAGCCCGTTGATCTTGACGCAATTAGTGGAAATCCGGTCCCTTTTCTCCTATATTCCAGCTTCTCGCCTCGAGGATTCGATTCAATCTGTGTGCTCGGAGGAAGAAATGAAGAGGGAGTTCCCTCTGGGGAACCTGAGAAACATAGGAATCATGGCCCACATCGATGCGGGCAAGACCACGATGTCGGAGCGCATGCTGTTCTACACCGGGAAGACCCACCGGCTCGGAGAGGTCCACGACGGCAAGGCCATCATGGACTGGATGGACCAGGAGCAGGAGAGGGGCATAACGATAACGAGCGCCGCGACGGCCATCGTCTGGCGCGGACACATGATCAACCTCATCGACACCCCCGGGCATGTCGACTTCACCGTCGAGGTGGAGCGAAGCCTCAGGGTGCTCGACGGGGTCATCGCGCTCTTCTGTGCGGTGGGCGGAGTCGAGCCCCAGTCCGAGACCGTCTGGAGGCAGGCGGAGAGGTACTCGGTTCCGAGGATCGCCTTCGTGAACAAGATGGACCGTCTGGGAGCCGACTTCTACGGCGTGGTCCAGTCAATCCAGGAGGAACTGGGAGCGAACGCAGTCCCGCTCGTCATTCCCATCGGCTCCGAGGATTCCTTCAGGGGCATCATCGACCTCGTCAGGGGTTGTGCGGTTTATTACAACAAGGAAGATTCCGGCATGACCTGGCGCGAAGAACCCGTGCCGGAGGAGATGCTTCAGACCTACACCTACTGGCGCGGCAACCTGATCGAGCGGGCCAGCGAAGTGGACGAGAAGCTTTTCGCCAAGTTCTTTGCCGACGAGGAGATCAGCAGGGAGGACCTGGTCGCGGCGCTCAGGAAGGCGACACACTCGGGGGCGATCTGCCCGGTCCTGTGCGGCAGCGCATATCGCAACACCGGCGTTCAGAGACTCCTGGATGCAGTCGTGGACTATCTTCCCGGCCCTCTCGACCTCCCTCCCGTCAACGGCCTCTGCCTGAAGGGCAACTCCATCGAGCGCGTCCCCAGGGACGACGGGAGACTGGCCGCCCTCGCATTCAAGGTGGTCACGGACAAGCATGTGGGCAAGCTGGTCTACGTCCGGGTCTACTCGGGGACTCTGCAGGCGGGTTCATACATCTACAACTCCTCCAGGGACTGCATGCAGAGGATCGGTAGAATCCTCCGGATGCACGCGGACAAGCGCGAGAGCATCGAGGCACTCTTTACAGGCGAGATCGGAGCCGTCACCGGCCTTCAGGACACCAGCACGGGTGATACGATCTGCGTCCGTGAGGATCCCATCATCCTGGATGCCATCGAATTCCCGGAACCGGTCGTGAGCGTTGCGGTTACGATCGACAAGGCTTCTGAACGGGATCACCTGTCGAGCGCCCTTATGAAACTGGCGGAAGAGGACCCCACCTTCATCGTGGCGACGGACCGCGAGACTTCCGAAACCGTCATCTCGGGAATGGGCGAACTCCACCTGGAGATTCTCGTGGAGCGCCTCAGGCGCGAGTTCAACCTGGATGTCACGACCTCCGCACCCAGGGTTGCCTACAGGGAAACCCTCACCACTTCAGTGGAGATCGACGAGAGGCTCGTCAAGCAGACCGGCGGCCACGGCCAGTTCGCTCATGTCGTCATGAGGCTGGAGCCAATGCCGGCCGGGCATGGCTTCGAGTTCGAGAGCCGGGTCTCCGGCGGGAGGATCCCCAGGGAGTTCATCGGTTCGGTTGAGAAGGGCGTGATCGAAGCCATGGAGCGCGGTGTCATGGCGGACTACCCGGTGGTGGACGTGAAGGTGATCCTGCTCGACGGCTCCGCGCACGAGGTGGATTCGTCCGACATGGCCTTCCGCCGGTGCGCATCCGAAGGCTTCAAGCGCGCATTCATGAAGGGCGATCCGCAGCTGCTCGAGCCCATCATGAGCGTCATGGTCATCACGCCGGAGGAATACTCGGGCGCGGTGGCGGGAACGGTCTACGAGAAGCGCGGAAGCATCACCTCCATGGGCAGGCAGGGCAACGCACAGGTCCTCAAGGCTCTCATCCCGCTGGCAGGGATGTTCGGATACGCCACCGAGCTCAGGAACATGAGCCAGGGACGGGCATCCTTCTCGATGCAGTTCGAGCATTACGAGGCAGTGCCGACATCAGTCTCCGAGGAGATCCTGAAGAGTCAGAAGCGGGGACCCAGGGGCAGGACCGCAATTTCTGCGCAGGGGAACAATGTCCTGGTCCACATGCCTAAGCGTGCAGTTCTCAGGAATCGCCAGCAGGGCGTCTCAGCCGCCCTGGCCGTAGAGACTCTCGAGTAGCTCGAACAACTTCTCGCCGTACTGCCTGTCCGCCGCCCAGGTCCCCGACAGCCCGAAAATGTCGGGGGACTTCCCCTTCGGCGTCACGAAGCGGTAGCGGGGATCCACCTGCTCCCCCACCAGGGGATCAGGCGAGCCGTATGCCTTCAGAT
>JGI20215J15232_1000315_pt1 | contig 10239 bp, 14 predicted proteins | sample WetSurMetagenome_2_FD_15232 | JGI IMG/M metagenome (IMG submission 15232) | reverse complement strand
CCCTTCAAGCCACAAAATGACGAACTCAGCCAAGTGCTAAACGCAGGCGAACTCGTCGTAGCAAAGATCGCATCGTATGATAGAGCACACGACCCTCAATTGACCGTTGCAGAACCTGGACTAGGCAAAATAACCCGTGGCCAACTTATGCGTGTTACACCTACAAAGATCCCCCGAATAATAGGCAGAAAAGGCAGCATGATCAGCATGATCAAGCAAGAAACCAACTGCCAAATAATTCTCGGCCTCAACGGAGTGATCTTAGTAACTGGGAAAACCCCTGAAGACGAAGAACTTGCCATGACCGCCATCACTAAAATCGAGGATGAATCTCACACCAGCGGTCTAACAGACAGAGTCACCCAATTATTGAAAGAAGAAAAACAAAAACGTGAGGAAAAGAAGAATGAGTAATAAACCAGAAAAACTAATCGACAAGAAAGGCTTAAGACTGGACGGTCGAAAAGCAGACGAACTTCGTTCCTTAAAACTCGAAGTAGGAATTTTGCCTAATGCTGACGGATCAGCATATATCGAACATGGGAAAAACAAAATTCTTGTTGGCGTGTATGGCCCAAGAGAAATGCACCCCAAACACTTATCTCAAAACGACCGAATGGTAATCCGAACAAGATATCACATGGCCCCTTTTAGCGTCCAAGAACGCAAATCACCTGCTCCTTCAAGACGCGAAGTCGAACTTAGCAAGGTAATCAGAGAATCTCTTGAACCATCAGTCTTCAACGATCTCTATCCCCGAACGGGCATAGACGTTTTCATAGAAGTACTGCAGGCTGACGGAGGCACAAGGTGTGCAAGCATAACCGCCGCAAGCCTAGCCATAGCAGATGCAGGTATCCCAATGCGCGACCTAGTTGTAGCATGCGCAGCCGGTAAAGTTGAAGACCAAATTGTGTTAGACCTAATGGATGAGGAAGACAAACTTGGAGTAGCAGACGTTCCAGTAGCCTACATGCCCAGCTTAAATGCAGTGACGTTGCTTCAAATGGATGGAATACTTTCCCCTGAAGAAATGGAAAAAGCAGTAACCATGGCAATAGAGGGCTGCAAGAAAATCTATGCAAAACAGCAAGAAGTTCTGAAAACCAAATATCAACTAGTAAAAGAGGGAGTTGAAGAATAATGTCATCACTCATAACAAGAGTAAGAAGGATACAGATAGCTCAAACAATCGAAAAAGGCACTCGCCTAGACGGTCGAGGCTTATTGGATACACGTGAAATAAAGTTAGAACAAGGCATCATTCAGAAAGCAGAAGGATCAGCACGAGTTTTCCTTGGAAAAACTCAAGTCCTAGTCGGAGTAAAAATCGAAACAGGCGAACCATTTCCGGACACTCCAAACGAAGGAGTCCAAACTGTAAACGCAGAACTCGTGCCTCTCGCCGCAAGCACATTCGAGCCTGGACCACCAGATGAAAACTCAATAGAACTGGCCCGCATAGTTGACCGTGGAATAAGAGAATCACATGCGATCGACACAGCCAAACTCGTAATTGAAGCAGGCAAGAAAGTCTTCGTGGTCTTCATTGATGTTTACGTTCTAAATCATGACGGTAACCTCATTGACGCAGCCGCTCTTGCAGCAGTTGCAGCACTCAAGAACACAAAGATGCCAAACTACGAAGTAAAAGACGGTGAACTCAAAATCAAAACAGGATACACACCTTTGCCGCTCAAGAGCACTCCAATAACCGTAACTGTGGTCAAAGTAAACGACAAGTTACTCATTGACCCGTGGGTTGAAGAAGAACAAATCGCCGAAGCAAGAATCTCACTAGCAGTTAACGAGGACGGTAACATTTGCGCCATACAAAAAGGCGGCAACGGATACTTCACGCCTCAACAAATCGTCGAAGCATCCAAAATCGCGAGAGACAAAGCAACTGAGCTTCGCAAAAAACTTGATTGGTGAATAACCAATGCCCAAAATGAAGAAAGTCGGACCAACAAGAGGATTCGGAACTCGCTACGGCTCAACAGTAAGAAAACGCTACAACAAAGTCATAGCTGGCTTGAAAAAAGAACATAGATGTCCAAACTGTGGCTTCGTCAAAGTCAAACGCGAAAGCGTCGGCGTGTGGAAATGCAAAAAGTGCAGCTACGTCTTCACAGGCGGAGCATACATGCCTCAAACGAAGCTCGGTGCCGTTGCCAAACGCGCAGCTAAAGGTGCGCCAGTCGAAACAGCCACCAAAGAAGCTACGCAAGCTACAGAAGAAGTAAACAACGCATAAGAGCCCCCTGGAGGCATTTTTCGCCTTCAATTCATCATATTTTTTATTGTCTAACACTTGATTTTTGATTGCTACTATCAGTCAAGTTAGGCTCAAAATCGAGCTTCAGACTGGTCGACGGAAGCTAGAATTTTTCGAGTGTTTTTTAAGCTGCTCCATCCAGTACTTTAAAGGAGAACATGAAAGACAAGGCACTTGTTCGAATAGACTTCCTTTCTGAAAACAAATGTGTGACTGTTTACAACGCCTTGCTGCCTGAAGTCATCAAATCAGTTGAATCGCGGTCAACACTGCATCTGGAAAAAGATGGCACTTCTCTAGTTCTCAAAATTGAAGCTTCAGACACGGTCGCACTTAGGTCAGCTTTGAACTCTTATCTGCGCTGGATAGATTCGCTCAATAACGTCCTTTCATTGCTTGGTAATTCGGGTTGAAGTCCATTTTCTCGAAAACGCTTAATTAATTAAGGGCTTTGATTATGGGTTCAAACGGATGATACTAAATGAGTGATGATATTTCACGGTTACCACCTCAAGTTCAAGAGAGACTATTGCGGTTGCAACAACTGCAGCAAACTCTCCAAACAATTATGTCACAGAAACAGCAGGTCGAAATGGAACAAACTGAAATCGACCAGACTACGACTGAATTAGCAAAAACTGCTGATGAAGTTGTTATTTACAAAGCCGTAGGGTCACTTCTGATTAAAGCTGACAAGACAAAGGTCAAAGAAGAACTCGTTGAGAGAAAAGAGCTCTTGACGACCCGAACTACAGTACTAGCACGACAAGAAGAACGCGTTCGATGCCAACTTAAAGAGGTTCAAACTAAGCTTCAAGAGGACCTAAATCCAGTTGGCAGTTCTGCGGCTGCTCAGTCGTCATCCCAGTAGTAAACGGTGCGACTCGTGCAAGACCTGGGACTGCCCGAGTTAACTACTGAGCAACTGGAGCAACTGTGCAGCTTAGCCGAAGAAACAGCACGTGAATACGTTTTGTCCAAGATCTCAAAGAAAGAAGTCGACAGATTAGACGTGATTGTTGAGGCAAAAGACGGAAAGCCACTCAGCCTCCACGTGGAAATAGATCTCGTTCTGTTTCCACACTCAGCGAAAGCAGATTCAAATGCCATTGTGAATCAAGCCGTCAAGGAAGCTTTCAAAGCCAGCGAAAACTTTTTGAGAAAATCAGCATGACATTCAAGAAAATTCTAAAGATTATCGACCAAACCAAGGCTCAAACCGTTGTCTTGTTGACTCATCACAACGCAGACCCCGACGCAATAGGCTCAGCCTATTCTTTCAAAAGCCTTCTCGCCAAAGTCAGACCAAAACTAGTTGTCGAAATTGCAGTCGAAACAGGTGTCAATCGCCTATCGAAACAAATGCTAGATTACATCCCCATAGAAGTCAATGCTCAAGTCAACATTGGAAAAGCGGATGTTTTGTTCTTGTTAGACACCAACACGGTCCAACAGCTAGGCGACTTGGCTGAAAATGTGTCAAAATCTAATGCCCCTATCATTGTAATTGATCATCACGCCCTTCATCCTGAGACTTCACGAATCGCAAAGCTCTGCGTTATTAATGACACTGCTACGTCAAATTGCGAAGTTGTTTATTCATTATTCAAAGAAGCGAAAGTTGAACCTGATACAGAGGCTGCCAAAGCCATGTTCCTGGGCATAGCTTTCGACAGTCGCCATTTCGTATTGGGGAATCCCTCAACTTTTAGGTCTCTTGCGGAAATTGTCTCAAAAGGAGTAAATCCACAAGAAGCCCTCGCAAAGCTAAACCTTCCCATGGATCAATCTGAACGCATAGCTAGATTGAAAGCCTGCAGACGCGCTAAAATTGTGAAGATCAACGATTGGATAATTGCTCTTTCCAATGTGAGTGCTTACCAAGCTTCAGCAGCCAGGGCACTAATTGACTTGGGTGCTCATGTAGCTGCCGTTGCTGGCAAGAAAGACAATAGCCCCGAAATCGAAATTAGTATGCGTTGCAATCGGGAATTCAGCGAGAAGACAGGAATTCACCTCGGGAAAGATGTTGCTAAACCTCTTGGTCAATATTTGCAGGGTGAGTTCCTGCAAGGTATGGGTGGCGGGCATGCCATGGCTGCGGGAGTAAATGGCAGAGGACAAATATCAGTGGCCTTGGATCAATGCCTGAAATTGCTAAAGGATATCTTGTCCAGCTAAAATTGGGTAGTTACTCTTAAATGAGCCTTAGCGCGCTTAACAATGGCAGGCTTAAGAAACATGGCTCTGATAGAAACCAAAAATCTTACGTATTCTTATCCCGGCGGCAGCAAGCCATCCATCAAAGACGTTTCTATCAAAGTGGAGAAGGGTGAATTCGTTCTCATAACAGGACCAAGCGGCTGCGGAAAAACCACGCTCTGCAGATGCTTTAACGGGTTGATTCCCCATTTCTACCAGGGCGAACTTAAAGGCGAAATTTCAGTCGCCGGAATCGATACGACGAAAAATCCAACTTATGCCCTAGCTAAACACGTTGGTTTGGTTTTTCAAAATCCTGAAAATCAATTATTTGCGTTATCGATTGAGAAAGACGTTGCTTTCGGTCTCGAGAATCTCGGCGTGTCGAGGGAGGAAATGCGTGAACGAGTGACTTGGGCACTAAATCTGACCGGCATATACGATCTTCGGGAAAGAAGCCCACATGAAGTTTCAGGAGGTCAACAACAACGCGTTGCCATAGCCTCAGTACTAGCTATGAAGCCTGAGATAATAGTTCTTGACGAGCCCACGAGCTTTCTTGACCCNCTNAGTGCGGAAAAGATTTTCGAAGTAATCCATGAACTTAACAAGAACCTCGGAATTACGGTAGTCCTTGTTGAGCACCGCTTGGATTTGACAGCGCAATATGCTGATCACATAATAATTATGGATCAGGGTCAAGTTCGTTGCGATGGAGAAACAAGGGCGATTTTGAGCACAGACGAAGCACGCTTAATAGGAGTTGGCATTCCTAAGGCGACTTTGCTTTACGAGATGCTTAAGAGGAATAATTCAAGGCTTAGTGATGTCATTCCTCTATCTTCAGGCGAACTAGCGGAACAAATCAAGGAGGCAATGCGCTAGTGCTTGAAGTTAAGGGTGTTCACTTTTCCTATCCCAGTGGCGTAGAAGCACTCAAAGGTGTCACTCTAACTGTCAAGAATGGCGAGTTCTTGGCTATCATGGGTCAGAATGGAGCCGGCAAGACTACTCTCGTCAAGCATTTCAATGGGTTGCTCAAACCTTCCATTGGTCAAGTTCTTGTTGACGGTGTGGAAACTACAAAGACAAGCGTCGCTGCGCTAGCAAGAAATGTTGGTTTTGTTTTCCAAAATCCTGATCATCAACTTTTCAGCGAGACTGTAGAAGAGGAAATCTCGTTTGCTCTGAAAAACTTTGGGTATGACGCTGAAACCGTTGAGAAGAGGATAACCTGGGCTTTGAACCTTCTGGGGTTGACTGAATATCGCAAAACCAGCCCGTTTATGCTTAGTGGAGGGGAAAGGAAAAGAGTTGCTCTGGCTAGCGTTTTGGCTTGGGACCCTCAGATTCTCATTCTTGACGAGCCAACCATTGGTCAAGATCATCAGCAAAAAGAGAACCTCCGCCAGTTTATTATTCAATTGCAGTCGCAGGGGAAGACCATAGTCATCGTCACGCATGATATAGAGTTTGTCTCAGAGTGCAATCCTCGAGTACTTCTAATGCGGGAAGGAAAAGTAGTCGCTGACGGCGCAGGAAAAGAGATCCTAACAAACCCTGAAGTTTTGTTCGAATCCAGTATTGTTCTACCTCAGATCACTCAAGTATTCATTAAACTCAGCTCGTTGGGTCTGCCGAAGAATATCATCGATGTTTACGAAGCACGAGATGTTCTGCTCAAAACGCTGGAGGCAAAACAAGGATGAGCGTTTTTGACGGGCTAAAGTTCCGAAGGGTTTACTCGCCCATTCATAATCTAGACCCCCGAATGAAATTCATCTTCGTTATCGCCATCTTCGTTTCAGCGATACTTTTCTATCAAATAATCCCGTTGTTTGCCCTCTTCTTAATTGCTATCCCTTTTGTTTTCTTAGCTCGTGTGCAAAAACAATGGATCCGGTCGCTCAGAGGTGCCGTTTTCCTCGCGGCGTTAATATTTCTGAGCAATTTCTTGATCTCTGCTTGGACTTCAGGATTCAAGATCACGGCTCCAATGATCGAATCCGCGATAGCCCTTACTCTGAGATTTGTTGTTCTGGTGGAATCATTCTCAGTATTCTTCTTGACAACGAGTCCTGATCACTTGGGGTTAGCGCTTGAACAATCTCGTGTTCCATATGAATTCAGTTTTGCTTTCACGACTGCAGTAAGGTTTGTGCCAGTTCTTGCTGAAGAAGCCCAAACCATAATGGATGCCCAAAAAGCGCGCGGTTTGGAGCTAGAAAAGGGTAATTTCATGAAAAGGATCCGCAACTATGTTCCCGTTCTGATACCCCTAATTGTAAGCGCTATTCGACGTAGTCTAGAACTTGCAGAAGCTATGGAGTCCAGGGCTTGGGGCGCAACAAAGAAACGCACCAACCTATACGCTCTCAAGTTGCATCGCGGAGACTATTTCCTCCTGCTAATAACAGTACTAATCATCGTCCTGACTGTGTACTTCCGATATTTCACTGCCATTCCAACAATTTCACAATTCATAAAATAGATACCAACCTCCTCGTAAATTGGCTAGAAAATGCAGCTGGCATTCTTGGAAAATGCTAAAAGGATTTGAAGAGGGACATTAATAGAGATAGGCAAATGAAACGAAATTCCTCTAGGAACTTCACCTTTCTCCTCGTAGCCATAATGCTAATAATCGGATTCGCCACCTCTAGCAACTCATCTTATTTGGTGCGCGCTCAAACGGCAACGTTTGGCTATGCCGGATCATGGGATTCGAGCGCCACAACCTTTGGCGGTTTATACCTGTCAAATTACACAAGCCCGCCCAATTTAGGGAACATAACTCAAATAAGCGCTTTCATCGCTACAGGTGGAACGTCTATTAAAGCGGTTATCTATTCAGACCACAACGGGCAACCTGGTATTCTATTAGCTCAAAGTAATCAGGTTTCGGTGCCTGGAACATCTGGTGTTTGGGTAAACTTTCCCATTGCCTACTCCGGAACTCCAAATACCAGCTATTGGTTGGGGATACTGTTTCTTGGCTCTGGAACCTATTTTTACGCAACAGGAAAAGTGGACTTTGCAATCTGCGGCTTACCCAGTTCAAGTTCCGAATTGCCGGAAAAGTTCTCAAACGCAACTTTCTACTCGGGAAATGAGCTCCGTGTCTATGCTGCTTTCTCCCCACAAACTAAAGAGCAGCCAAAGTCTAATTCAATACANNATTTCTTTGAGAATTATTTACCTTGGGTCGTCATCATCGGCTTAATAATAGCATTACTTCTAACTATCGCAGTANTAAAATCAAGAAGGAATGTAACAAAAACGCAAATGCCCAAAATTCATGATATCCTGGAACCTCAGAGTTGAGGCTTCTATCCGGAATAGAGCCAGAAGGATAGCTCCAAAGCCATTTAAGGGTTGATTTAGCCGAGACAATTGAGAAAGGAAGGTTTAAATAAATACTGCCTCATCTCCTTGTTAGTTTCAAGTTTAATCGGATGAAAAAATAGATGTCACAATCACAGGAATTTCGTCACATCGTCCGTATCGTGGGGTCCGACGCGGCTGGAACACTAAAGATAGCCTATGCTTTGACTGAAATCAAAGGAATAGGTCTGAACCTCTCCAGCGCAATCCTGAAGAAGGCCAACGTGAACCCCGATGCTCGAGTAGGTTTGGTGTCAGAAACAGAGATTAACAGAATTGAGGAAGTAATTAAGGATCCAGCAAAATTCGGTCTGCCAATTTGGCTCATGAANAGAAGGAAAGACGCTGAAACTGGAAAAGACAATCACCTCATAACAGCTGAACTTGTTCTCAGGACCAAAACAGACATTGATCAAGCTAAAGAAATCCGTTCATGGCGAGGATACCGTCACGCTTACGGCTTAAAAGTACGTGGACAACGGACTAAAACCACAGGGCGCGCAGGAAAAGCTCTTGGAGTAAAGAAGAAGACTCTTATGCAAAAACCGGGCGGAGCCCCACCACCAGCTTAAAGGTGAAGAAATATGGGTGACCCCAAGAAACAGAGAAGAAAATACGATACTCCGAGGTTTCCTTGGCGCAAAGACATTCTTCAAGAGGAACTAAAGCTCGTAGGCTCGTATGGTTTAAGAAACAAGCATGAACTCTGGCGCCACGAAACCATGCTCTCAAGGTACAGGGGCATTGCGAGATCGTTAATTGGAAAGTCAGAAGCTGAACGAGCCAAAATAGAAAACGAGCTTCTTACTAGGCTCAAGAAACAAGGCATACTTCAAGAGACAGCAGTGCTCGATAACGTGTTAGACTTAACGATTGAAGACATCCTCGAACGGAGACTTCAAACCATTGTTTTCAGGAAAAACCTTACACGAACAATCTTCCAGTCCAGGCAACTAATAACTCATGGTCACATTCTTGTGGCAAATAGGCGCGTTACAGTTCCGGGTTACATAGTTACGCGGACAGATGAACAAAACCTTGGATATGATCCTGAAAGCGCCCTCTCGAAAGATACTCATCCGCTGAGAGTAGCAATGACCGTGGCAGCAAAGCCAATTAGAGCACCCGAACCCAGATTTGGACGAAGAAGAGGCGAAAGATTTTGAGCAGTAACAGCAAAAGAAATGAGAAATGGGGCGTTGTCCACATTTTCAGCTCCTACAACAACACACTCATTCACATAACCGACATTTCAGGCGCCGAAACAATCGCGCGAACCAGCGGCGGAATGTACGTCAAAGCAGACAGGATGGAATCCTCACCATACGCAGCAATGCGAGCATCTACAGGTGCGGCAGAAATAGCACGCGACAAGGGAATAACTGCCATACACATAAAGGTTCGTGCTCCAGGCGGAGCAGGTCCAAGAACTCCCGGTCCAGGAGCTCAAGCAGCCATACGTGCCCTAGCAAGGTTCGGTTTCCGCATTGAACGCATCGAAGAAGTCACACCAATTCCACATGACGGCACTCGAAGACCTGGAGGAAGAAGAGGCAGAAGAGTCTAATCCCCCTTCTTGCTCATTATTGACAGTAAAATTGAAATAATACACTAACCCTTCTATGAACCGCTCAAGTTTATAGTACCCCTTTGTGGAGTGTCTCATTCAAGTGAAAATAGAAGTGCTTGAGAAAAGCGAAACGAACCTTCGTATACTGGTCAAAGGTGCAGACGTTCCTTTGATGAACGCACTGCGACGAATAGGCCTAGCTGAAGTCCCAAGTATGGCCATAGACGAAGTTGTAATGATTGAAAACTCGTGTATTTTGCAAGACGAAATTATTGCTCATAGATTAGGATTAGTCCCTTTGAAGACTGATCTTGATACGTACAATCTTCCTGAGGACTGCGAGTGTCAAAGCGAGTTTGGCTGCCCTCAATGCAGAGTAACTCTCACACTGGATTCGGAATCAAAAGAGGGCACAAGAACGGTATATTCAGGCGAATTAGTTTCCGAAAACTCAGAAATTCTGCCTGTGAGCGACAAAGTTCCAATTGTCAAGCTAGCTCAAGGACAAAAGCTAAAACTCGAAGCTTACGCTCGCCTCGGAAAAGGCAAAACTCATGCCAAATGGCAACCAGCTTGCGTGTGCGCATACAAGTACCTTCCCAAGATTGAAATAAGTGTTGAAGATTGCGGCGACTGCACAAAATGTGCTGACATTTGTTCAAAGAAGGTATTCAATGCAAAAGAGGGAAAGGTGAAGGTTCGAGATCTTCTGGCATGCAACCTCTGCATGGATTGTGTGGAGGCTTGTCCTCAAGAACCTAAGGGCATAAAGGTCGAATATGAAAAAGGCTCATTCGTGATGAAT
>JGI20215J15232_1000314_pt1 | contig 10244 bp, 10 predicted proteins | sample WetSurMetagenome_2_FD_15232 | JGI IMG/M metagenome (IMG submission 15232) | reverse complement strand
ACTGGGAAGTTGATCCATTGCCATCTTAAAAATTGCTTCATAGACAGGTGAGATCTTCTTTAGTTTTAATTGCTCACCGTTAAGGACTGCTTGGATTACGTCTGAGAATTTAATGCCCTTTTGCTTTGCCAACCCTGAAGTGAAACCCCAACCATAAAGGGCAGCACCAAACGCTACATTGCCACTTGCCGCGTTTATTTTCCATTCTGCNTTGTANGGGNTTTCGGCATAGAGTTCGATTAAGTCGTTAAACTTGTCGATNATATTNTTGAGTTTTTTCTGGATTTGCTCCTCACNCAACTGGAGTTCTGTNATGAGGCGGTCAACCTTGTTTATGAANAGNACTGGACGNACCCGTTCTTCTAGGGCTTGGCGAGTAACGATTTCGGTCTGAGCCATAATCTCCTCCACAGCATCCACAACCACCACAGCACCGTCGATTACTCGGAGGGCGCGGGTGACTTTTCCAGTGAAGTCTACGTGTCCCGGCGTATCAACCAAGTTAATGATGTAGGAGTTTTTGGGGGTTTTGTAGAGAAGACTTATNTTGGCTGTTTTGATGGTGATTTTGCGTTTTTGCTCTTCTTCTAAGTAATCTAGTACTCTTGCTGTTCCAGCCATTTGAGGTGACAGCAACCCTGTCCCAGCCAGAAGGGAATCAGCAAGCGTTGTTTTTCCGTGGTCAATGTGAGCAATTATGCCTATGTTTCGTATTAGTTCTTTTTTGCTCATAAGCTGCTGTATTTCTGGGATTTGTTTGAACCGTGGCATAGTGATCCCCTTTAGGATAAGTTTAAGTTGGAACTAAAGGTTCCTATTAAATTTAAAAGCTTAATGCTTCACCGCTGAAGGATCTAAAAAATTGAATCTGTCCACAATCATTCCTGTCGAAAGACTCGTCGAGGAACCTTACGCTTCAATTGTTTGTTACCCAAGAACCAATAAAGCTGAAATGAAAAGCCGAATACAGGAACTAAAAGAACTGGGTGTTGAAGCACTTGAATTCTCTGGCAAAGCAAAGGCAGCCAACATTCCAGTTCTCGGCAAAGGCTACGTCGGCGTTGTCGTGGTAGCGCATATGTGTGGGCAAAGGGTGGCGTTGAAGATGCGCAGAATAGACGCCGACCGACCGGATTTTGAGCATGAAGCCAAAATGCTCCAGAAAGCCAACGCAATTGGCGTCGGCCCCAAGTTTATTGCTATCAGCAACAATTTTCTTCTATCTGAACTTATTGATGGGGATTTGCTCGAGGATTGGCTCGAAATTCACCGAGATAAAGGGCTTATTCGCAAGGTTTTGGTTAATGTATTGGAGCAGTGTTGGCGTTTGGATGAAGCAGGCTTAGATCACGGTGAAATAAGCAAGGCACCAAAACACCTACTCGTAGATAAAGAGAACAAACCCTACATCGTGGATTTTGAAACCGCAAGCATAGTTCGAAGGGTGATTAACGTTACGTCTGTATGCCAATTTCTTTTTATGGGAAACAGCAGAGCAGCAAAGATGCTGGGCGAACTATTCGGGGTTAAGGAAAAATCAGAACTAATTTTGGCTTTGAGATACTTTAAGAAGAATGAGAATAGAGAAAATTTTGAACGACTACGCGAGTTTTGCCTATTACAAATTTAAGCTACTATGTCTTGTAGCCGTTTCTGTTTGATAGCTTCTTTGAATTCCATAGCTATGCGCCTGCCCATATACATGTTCTCGCCATACTTGAGGTAAGCATAGGGAGATGTGCCGATTCCAACATTGGTTCCTGCGACGATTCGTGCACTGATTTCGAAAGTGTAGATTTTGGCTTCGTCCGTTATGACCGTTTCAAGGCAGAAGGGTCCTATGATTCCTGGCGGTACGAGTTCACGAGCTTTTTTGTGGACATTTTCGCCCATGCGCATAATTTCTGGCAGAAGTGATTCGCGGAGAACTATGGGGAAGTTGCCGACTACGGTGTAAGTAGGGTTTATGTCGATTTCGAGTTGTTGGGAAGCGGGGATTTTACCTATCGAGTCTACAGCGGATTCGTAGCGTCGGTCAACACAGAGCATCTCCACATCATCTTTTATGATGGAGCTGAAGTAGCTTGGATAAACGTTCACACCTAAGGCATACTCCTGCAGGTGAATGCTTGGCAAGTCGTCCTCTGTGAGCATGCCTCGTTTGACCATTTCTTTGAATTGCTTGTGGAAATTGTTGGGTGAGTTGGCAAGGAAGTAGCCTCTACCGCCCTTTGCGCCTTGCAGTTTGGCGATGATTAGGCGATCGATATCTTCTGGTGTCTTGAAGGTTGCGGGCAACCTGAGTCCGGCTTGGCGCAACCAATCTTCTTGGCTTTTGCGGTTGGCTTCCCAGTGGAGCAGTTGGCGGTTGCCAAACATGGGCACAAAAAGGCTGTCAGTCAACTCTTCGGTACTTAGGTACGCTGTGAAAGAACCATGCGGAATCAAAACCACATTGAGATTACGCAGTTTTTCTTGCAGTTTCTCACTAAGCAACTCCGTGAAATCTTTTACTATTATTAACTCGTCAACCAAAGGGTACTTCTGGTACATTATGGCGTCGTTTTCCTTACAAATACAGACGGTTTTGAAACCTTCTTCTTTGGCACCCTTGAAAATGTTAAGTGAACTGTGCGAGCCCAAAGTGCCTATCGCTATTTTCTTTTGGTCGTATTTTCCGATAATTTTACCTATGTCCGCGCTTGTTATCATGTTACCACTTCTTCAAGCCTGCGTTTTCTGACTGCACGCTTAATCTCCATAGCGACACGTTTACCTGGACCTACCTCAACGCCATACTTGTATTTCATGTAGGGCGAAGTTGGCTCAACACATGGGCAGCCCGGAACACGGGGGCTAACGTCGAAAACTCGGAATTCTAAGTCTTTTGTTACTGCGCCTTGGAGAGCAAAGAGCCCTATCATGCCTGGCGGGAACTCTTTTTTGCAGATATTCACGAAACGCTCTGCTGCTTCGAAGATTTTTTCAAGTTGACTCTCCCTCATTGTTGCACCCATATGTCCGATTTCGATATTTTGGGTTGCTATGTTAAGTTCGAGTTGTTCTTTGGCCGGCAGGTCGAGAACGCCATCGAGGTCGGTTTGGATTCGCCTGTCAAAGCCTAGCAGGTCGATATCGTCGGTTAAGGGTGACCAGAAATAGTTAGCGTTGAATTTGGCGCCAATAACATATTCTTCAATGATAGATTGGTTGAGAGCTTCACGGGTTATGATACCTGCTTTGATGCGTTTTTGAGCTTCCCGCTCATATTCCTCAGGGGTCGAGGCGTAAAAGAATGCGCGTTCAATAGCTCTGCCTTTTTCAGCGACTTTCACGATTGCTGGACAATCGATGTCGGCTGGGGATTTGAAGGCGCGGGGAAGTTTTATTCCTGCCTCCTTTAGGAGCCAGAGCTGGTTTTTTGGGGCGGTACGTTCTTCGGTTTTTAACAAGTACCTGTTGCCCATGAGGGGAACATCAAATTTCTGTTCTATGGCATCATAGCCTGCATACACACTAAAGGAGCGGTTAGGTACGAAAACTGTGTTTAGGTCGGTTAACTGCTTCACAACCTCGGGTGTTGTTATGTCTGAGAACTTTTCTAGGAAGATGATTTTGTCGAAAATGTTTCGGTAGTATCTGGCATAAGTTTTTTCTCTTCCGTTTTGGCAAACGACTACAGTTTTGAAGCCTTCCTGTTTGGCCCCCGAGGCAATCTCTAGTGCTGAATGCGAACCTAATACGCCTATGTGGATTTTCTTTTGGTCATAATCGGCTAATGTTTGTTTTATTTTATCTTGCATCATGCTTTTTCACCCATAAAGTCTCTGTAAGTGTTAATTACTTTGGAAAGCTTTGGAACATCAAACATTTTTATGTTTGTCATCTCATTCGCTACTGCCGTGTACATTTGGCTGATGATTGTCTTAAGTTCATAATCAAGTTTAGGCGGATGGGATTTGCAGAGAGCCTTCCAATCTTGGACTCCTTTGGATTCCGCATCTTTCTTGGCTTGTTCCAAATCGTTGTACCAGTCAGTCTTCTTGTAGAATTGTCTTGCGATCTCTTTGCTGACGTGGACACCGTTGAAAGTGAATCGGCACTCGTCAAGGGTTCCTAAAACGTCGACAAGTATAAGCTTTCGTTTGTCGTCGAAGGCTAATTCGATTTTGCCATCCTCATTTTTCAAACCTGCATTTGCGGCAGCTTTTGTTATGATTTCGTCTGATTTTAGAAGGGCAGCTTTGACATCGGCCAATTCAGAGTATGTTACCCCTGCGATTTTTTGTGCCTCTGTCCATGTGACGTAGCGGTCGGTTTCTTCAAGTTTAGTGCTGACATCGAAGATGGGGTTTGCAAGGGTTTCGCCAGGTTTGGGCTCGTGGTCTAAGCCGAGGTCTTTTAAGGTGACTTTGCCCTGCGCCAGCCGTTTGAATATTGATGAGCCTTCTGGTAAGCCGTTGCGATAGATGATTTCGAGTGGGATAAGGCAGTTCTTGAGGGTAGAGGTATACATGCTATAATCGTGAACAATTTTACCGCTTACTACGGTTGTTTTAGGTCTGTAAACATTTACCAAAGCAACTTCCATTGTGCTTGAGGGCTGCTTGAGTTCGGAAACTTTGACAGCATAACCTTTCTCGTTAACCAACCCCTTGTAGTGGGTCTTAACGCCTATCTTTTCAAGTTGCTCAAAACAATAAGCACCCATAAGGCATAGAGCGGCGCCTTTGCCGTCGATGTGGTCAGGCATTTCACCCCAATCAAAAACGCTGTATCGGTCAGAGAAGACAAACCTGCCAGTGCCCATTTCTGTTAGGGTTGGTTTCTGGATTACTTCTAAGTCCTTCACGCTGCCCATCTTGGTTGCCTCAAATTCTTTTGTTATTAATGTTTTTGTCCTTATATCGCTTATCTAGTAATCATTGATTTTCTGAGTAAGCAATCAAGCTTCATATAAAAATCAAAATGGAAGTATTTGACTCTTAAAACATGAAACGACAGCAAAGATTATTTAGGCCATAGACCCAAGGACTTGCAATACAACAAATCGTTAGTTGGGAGCAATAATAATGAACGAACAAGAACTGCCGGAAACTTCTGCACAGACTAGATTTTCAGTTTCACCGACTGGTCCGCTGGAAATTATGCAAAAAAAATGGTTCTGCATGGGCTTAGAAGCTTCTGGCAAAACTTTTAAACAGGATGCTGAATCGCCAACTAATTTTTTGGAGATAGTAAATAAGTCAAAAGTAGCTTGGGTGGACTACATTACAGATGATCCATTGAAAGACCTCTCAGCGGTAGCTGCTCAAATGGGTTTTACCGAGGGTTTTATTTCTAATCTTTCTTGCTGTGACCAGCTTAATTATCAAGATTTTGATACTGAAATGTGGCTGAGTTTTCCATCGATTCAAATTCGCGGAACCGAAGTAAAGTCTTACCCTTTGATTATCCTGATAAGAAAGAATTTGGTTTTAACTATACATGTACGCTTAGTAGATAAACGGTTCTTAAGATTAAGAAGATACTCAGAAACGATTCTAAAAAAAATACCTACCGATATCAAACCAGAAGATAGACTAACTATCTTGTTATCGCGCATTCTTGAAGCGAACAATGACAGCAACTTTAGGCACTTACGTGTAATAGAAGAATTTGGAGATGAATTAAACCGTGACCTAATGAACCAAACTACCGATAAAACTATGTTAGGTCCAAAAATATACACGATGAAACATGCTCTCATTATTTATTTGAACGCTCTCTGGGAAAGCGTTGATGTTCTTCAAGCCATCCGCTACGGTGACGCCGAACTTCTAACTGACGACCCCAAAATAGTAAACTTGTTCGCCGCCATGGTGGAACAAGTAAAAAGCCAAATCGGACTCTCAGAGCACATGTCAGAGGTCTTAGCATCAGGAATAGAAGCGACCCAAGCAATTTATAACAATCAATTAACAATCGCAAACAATCAACTGACAATATCGAATAATCAGTTGACAATTTTCAACAACCGGTTAGCTAAACTAGCAGCCTACCTCGCAATAGTTGGCACAGCCCTCTTGATACCCAACACAATAGCCACTGTACTAGGCAACTCAGTTTGGGTTTATGGACCAGAAAGTTTAGGCTTTTACCTTTTACTTATGATTGGCGCCACGTTATCTGTAAGCTTATTGATGTTATACATGGTTAAGAAAAGCGGTTGGCTTCAAGAGATGCCGACTCAATCAATTGAATCTACAACAGAAAAAACTGAGCCTAAACCCATCGTTAGCTAAGCTTGAAGCCTGCAATTTGCAAGTTAGATTAGACTTAATTGGCGAAACCAATACAGTGTTGAACTGCTTTTGCTAAATTTTTAGCCAACCATTTCTCCTTTATATACGGAAAGAGACCTCTGTTATTAGAAGTAACATTGTCTCCACAACATCGCAAAAAAGACAAAAAGTAAACAGTGAACAGAAAGCAGATGGACATTGTTTACTTTAATTTCTTAATAGCTTCGTTTGCTTTTTCAAGTTCTTTCTTTTTTGCATCTTGATAGTCCCTGATTTTGGCGAGTACTTCTTCGTCTTCCAGACCCAAAATTTTGGCGGTTCCAATTGCTGCTCCTTCAGGCTCAATGGTTACCATAGAGCCGATTCCGCTTGGAACCCGAAGTGAAGAGTAGATGTCTCCACCGCCGAATTTCTCGCTGTATGGTGGACAAGCAATGACCGGCTTTGATGTGTTACCATCGATGAAAGCGCTCAAAGCGTTCGATCGTCCAGCGACTGTGACGAAAACGACTTTCTCGTTCTCGAATTCCTTGATTATCTCAAGAACTTTTTCAGGAGTCTTATGGGCTGAAGCAACTCGAAACTCGTAGCCTACGCCTAGAAGTTTTAGGTATTTTGTTATTTCGCGGGAAAAATCCAAGTCGCGTTCTGACCCCATAATTACAACTGCTTTTCCAGCCATAACAAATTCACAAGCAATGCTAACTGGAAACTATCTAATTAATATTTAACCAAGACCCAAGAAGCGAAAAAGGAGAGTGTGACTTTACCGCTATTTTTCTCCGAATTATCTCTGCTCAAACCGTTTAATCCACGAAGGAGCCCGAACCAAAGCGTTAATCAACGTACCCAAAAGTCCCAAACCAATTGCAATCAAAACAGGCATAAGAATAAAAACGAATATTGGCGCACCTTCAGTTATGAATACGTATGCTAGAAAAACCCATACAGCAGTTAAGACGGCTGACAGGGCAATGCTAATTGTTAGGAACGCTTTTAGTATGGGTTGAATGCTTGTCTTTTGGGAGAAAGCTGCGATTTTGACGTATTTTTCGTCTTCTGGACTAGTTTTTTGTTCGATAAGGTTTAGGTGTTCGATCGCTTTTTTGCTAAAAGAGGTAAGGGCGTACTTTTGGTTGCTGTTTTTTTCAATCAGACCCTTGAGCTGTTCTAGGTGATAGTTGAGTTTTCCTGTTGACATTCCAAGTTCAGTGATTAGCTCCGTATATGAAATTCCCTGGTTTTTTGATTGGATAAGTCTTATTATTGTTCTTCGAGTTGAATGTGCTAAGGCTTGGAAAGTAACATCTTGATTTGCTCATTTTGGTTCATCATAACCTTCTACCTCAGAACCATAATGTTTCATAAGTGCTTAAATCAGTTTTTAACAAGCATTACTTTACAAATTCTCCATTGTTTCAAACAATCAATCAAAAGCCTTTATTACCCTAATTCGTATGTTGGATGATTTGTTTTTCAAGGTTGGTTTTATGACACAACAAACAAAAGAGTTAGAGTTACTTAAACAGTTAGTCGGCGTGTGGACTGTCGGAATAGCAATGAAAACGAGCGACGAAAATTTAGTATCGGGTTGCGGTGATATGATTGCTGTGGAAATCGCTGATTTAGGCGTAAACTCTGAAATAGAAACACAAATTGAGGGTTACGAGGATTACTATGAAAATGACATGTGGAGTTTTGATCGCGCAAGCGGCAAAGTGCATCTTTTTGCCATAACATCTGAAGGCGATGCTCGCGACCACGTTGGAACATGGAAGGATGAGGAAACTCTTGAGTTGCATTGGAGAGGAACATTTGAAGACCAAGAGCTAGAAGAACTGATTCTGGTAAAATGGTTGTCAAAAGACCAGTTTGAATTAAAAGAAATTGTGTTCTCTTTTGGAAAAATAAACCTTACAACTAATTACGTTTTCAAGCGAAAATAAACCTAACATAGCGAACAAATCAGAATTGCCCCTATTTTTTGAGCTGCATCTTGGACTTCAACGCTCAAACCTTCACCAAACTCCATGCTTTTCGGTTCTATGAGAAGCAGACCTATTTTTGCTCCAGTTGACTGTTTGACGTATTCACAGAAAACTTTCAGTGGCAACACATGCGTAGTTATTGCTGGAAAATCAACAATTTTTTGTGCGTCAAAAAGACTTGCTGATCCTGGTTTTAGCCCCAAAAAAGCGGCGTCGATCAAAAGGACGTGTGTGGGCTTAAACTGTTCTATGTCCAGCAGGTAGCTTTCGGGAACTGTTTCGCACTCCATAAGGCAAACTTTGACTGGAACCTTACCCTGCAAGTCCTCAACAATCTTTAACCCAACGTAGTCATCTTGGCGAATTGGGTTTCCAATGCCTGCTATAACGATTTTGTCTCTATCAATAAGCCATTTTTCCAGTTCTGCTTCTAAGTCGCCAACCACGAGTGCACCAGAAGAAAAATGGGTTTAAAGCTTGAAAAAGGTTGTGACTAACTCATTTTTTGGCGAGGGTCGGTGCTTTCCGACGAGCATCCCAAACGTGATGGAGCGCAAAAGTTGGATGATGCACTAGCATTCGTGGACCCGAATAACGCATTACAACTTTGACTTTTTCCTTCATGTCAGGTTTATAGCAGTGGATAACGCATTTACCGCATGTGCTTTTTTTGTCTTGAAAGGGACATTTGTCAAGACGCATAAACGCGTATTCTTGGAATTGTCTGCATTCTGGACATATTTCGCCTTTAGTTCCGTGGTGGTTTTTGCAGTAGATTTCTACCATGTATCCAATGGTTTTCTTTTCACGTTTCATTCGTTTATGTTCAGGATTAGGTGGTTGCGGTTGCATGAAATCCCAAGCTTACAGAATAAGTTATAGGTGTTGGCGCAAATAAGACTTTACCCTAAAATGTTAGGGATTTTGAGAAGAAAGAGACTCATGTTTTAGCGATGAGTTTTTTGCACCAGTCAACTATTTGTTTTTCAGATCCCTCTTTATTGCCCAACGGCTTAATCACCGAAAGCTCTCCAATGCATTCCGAGTTTGGCAACAACGCTTTGGCTTGTTCAAAACCAGTAATTTTTTTGCCTCCCTGACTAAAGTAAACGGCTACCTTTTTACCTGAAAGGTCATTTTTCCTTAGATAAGTAGTCAGGGCAGGAGCAGGTCTACCAGCCCAAATGGGACATCCAACAACTACAAGTTCGTAGCCAGCAGGAGACTTTATGGTTGGAGATATCTCAGTTTCTTTGCCTTGCCTAGCATCTTTACCTCCGCTCAAGTAACCAAGTATACCGCTTCGTTTTTTGAGGTCAACAACTTCCTCAAGGTCCGCACCTATTTCTGCTGCGATTGTCTCAGCAACAAATCGCGTGTTACCACCTCTCGTATAATAAACGACTAAGCTTTTCATTAATAATCCCTGAATTCTGTTGTATTCAAGTGGGAGAGCATATAAGAGTTACTTCATGGTCAAAAATCAAAAATGAAAATTTAGAGTTTGCCCTGAGAAAAGGGGGCTGTTTTATCGACTAACTGAACTGACTAACTGTTTTTGCGAGTTGAAGACCCCAATGGTTAAGGGCATTTGGCCGATTGCAGCGTGGGTCGCACAACCAAAACATGGATCATATGCCCTGAAAGCCATTTCAACTTTATTTAGTATGCCTTGGTCGACTTTTCCACCATGGATTAAGCCTTTCGCTGCGTCACGTATACTCATACAGATGGCTGGGTAATTGTTAGTTGTTGCAACTATCAAGTTTACGTCTTTGACTAATGCGTCTTTGTCCAGCGTGTAATGGTGAATTAATGTGCCTCGTGCGGCTTCAACGACGCCAACTCCTTCGCTTGGTTCACCTGGCTTGTTGCGGACGTTGGTACTTGTGATTTCTGGGTCTTTGATAAGTTCCATCGCTCTTTCGGTGGCATAAAGTAGTTCGATAACTCTTGCCCAGTGGAAAGCGAG
>JGI20215J15232_1000312_pt1 | contig 10266 bp, 9 predicted proteins | sample WetSurMetagenome_2_FD_15232 | JGI IMG/M metagenome (IMG submission 15232) | reverse complement strand
TCAATCTGCCAATTTTCCTTGTTGCCCTAATTCCTTCGATTAGAAAAGCTAGAGTTGCGGCAGCTGTCACGGCAATGCCTAGTATAAGGAAGATTTTGAACTCGCTATTTTCGACGCTATAATGAATAGCCAATGCAATGAGCTCGGAGATCAGGAGAGCCAGGAAGGGGTAGAAATAGAAAAGAACATTGGGGATAAGGGTTCTTCCAAGCCAATGGTATCCTTTTATTTTGGCTTTCTTTTTGAGGAGGTATTCGCCATACTCGTTTTTTGTAATTAGTCCAGCGTCTTCTAGTTTCTGAAGGTGGCGATAAGCAACGCTCGGACTGTTTAGATGTAGACTTCGCATAACGTCCCTTGGGCCTACTGGTTTTCCTTCCTTTGCAACGTAGACGTATACGCTTAGCGTTGTTCCTTCAAGGACTTTGCTTTCTGTGTTCGGCAATTGGCGTCCTCCAAACTAATGCTTATGGATCCTTGGAACTTTTCAGTGTTTCGTGTTCCGCCGACAGACAGTTGCCGTTTCCTTCCGAATTTCAGGTTTTTTTATCTTGTAAATTCGCCATCAAAAAGAGAAGACAAAGGGTGTAAGGTGTTGATTGCTTTGTCGATTAGAATATTGGCTGGTTATTTTGTCCAGTTCAAAATGTTGGGTTTGTTTCTTTTGCCTAGTCCTTGTTGGTTTTTTGGATATCCGATTATTAGAGGCACTTGTACAGTGAAGTCTTTTGGTACTCCTGTCTTTTCCAAGATTTTGGGATTGCGGGAAATTGCTACGTCAATCCAGCCCATGTAGCACGTTCCTAAGCCTAGTTCGTGTGCTTTCAAGAACATGTTTTGGGCGGCGAGAACACTGTCTCGTAGGTTGATGCGGTCGAAGTCTGGGTTTTTTTCTGTGCAGATGAAGATCAGCGTGGGTGCGTTGTAGCAGATTATGTCCTCTTTGGTATTGAAGCGTTCACTTACAGCGGGCATGATTTCTTTAACAGCTTTCTTCGTTTCATCCGATACGAATCTTATTGTGCTCTTGTCCTCTATTATTACGAAGCGCCAAGGTTGCTTGTTCATTCCTGTGGCTGCCCAGACACCGGCTTCTAAAACGGCTTCGATCTTTTCTTTCGGTACTGGTTCGTCTTTGTATGCCCTGATGCTTCTTCTGCCTTTGATGCATTTTTCGAGTTCCATGGGGCGCATAGGTAAGAAGACTATGTGTTAACCTTTTGCTTTCTTGCAGTTCTCTTGACTGAGTAGGACTTGGGAGAAGAAGACATAATAGTAATGCGTTTAGACCTTTTCACTTGAGTGTGCAATTGTGGATAAAGAGCAAGCCGCAATGGTATTCCATTCTTTGGGTGAACCTACAAGAATAGACATCGTCTACTTTCTGCATCAGAAAGGTCCATTGAGTGCCGGGGCAATCGCATCCAATTTTAAGCATATAACTCGTCCAGCAATTTCATATCACCTGAGGATTCTGAAAGACGCAAAAGTGCTCAGCGCTACAAAGAAAGGTCAAGAAGTAGAATATACTCTCGAGCGGCTTTGGCTTATTGCATTGCTCAAAGATACTGCAAATCAACTTTAATCAATTTGAGTGCCTTGGGCGATGTTCATCTTCGGAAAAGATTAAGGACTTTTAGGGGCCAGTAGTTCTGATCATTAGATGTCAAAAATATGAACATGTGTGAGGATTTCTATGGGCAAGAGTTCAAGAGAAGTTGAACTTAAGAAGAGAGAATTGGTGCAAAATCATTTTTGGAATGAAGTTGGGGCTGTCGAACATATTTCGTTGCCGAGGCTGAAGGATGCACTCAAAAAGGAGTTCAAGAATCAAGATGACAGGTTTGTTGAGGAGCAGGTGATGCTTATGCAGACGGAGGCACGGATACGAATAGAAAGCCATGTTAAGGTCTGGATTAAACAACCTGCACAGAAAAGGGTGCAATCATCCTCGGGGTGATCTGATTCGGTTCCCTGCAATTGGGTCAACTCCAATAATCGAGGAAAGCTAACTAGCCTTGTTGATGCTAATCATCACAGTGATTCGGGAAGCCCTGAGTTCCATTTCTGAGCTGAACTCTTGGTTGGCCTTGTTGATTGGGTGGTATGGATAGTTTTTTCTTGTGTATTTCTTCTTCTGGTCAAGTCCATTTTGTTAGTGGTCTCGAAATAATATATTTGAACAAAATATAAATAACACAACTATATTTTGATTGATGTTTTGGAATGCTAAGCAGTCAAAAAGGCGGTCAAGTGAAAAATCTCGAGTTCCGAAGACTAAACCTTCCAGCGAGATGCAAGTACATGACGGAGTGGGAATTCTGAGCACCCTTTGTTCGAGGTGCCCGTTCTTCCAACTTGCGCCTCTAAGGCGGCCGAAGAATGCCCGAAAAAGATGCCGAATCGAACCGCAAAGAACTCTACGAATCTATAAGTGCAATGATTTTCCCGAGAAGCAATCGTTTAACTCGCGTGCTGATTCAGAAAAGATAGGCTCTAAGACGGAAGAAAGCAAATGACAGACAGCGTTTTCTCTCTATCCTGAATGTTCCGTAAATTTGCGTTGATGCTTTTCAGTTGGTTCTTTCGAAAGAAATATTTTAGATGGATACTATTTCCGCGTAGGCGGACATTGAATCTATCTTGTTGATTCTTACTTTTGCGCAGTTACAGACTTTGGAGTTCGGAACAAAAATTATGAATCCCCTAATTCTGGCGACGCCTTCGCCGGATGGGCTCAGTTCTGTTATGTCTACTTCGTATTCCTTTCCAAGTTCCACTGGCGAGTTTCCACCATCTCTTCCTCGCTTGCTTTTGGCGTTTTTCGGGGTTCTCTTTTTTGGGCTCATTAGACATTCTCACTTAGCTTATAGTTCAGTCAAAGTAAATAAACCCTTAAAGTTTTTAGCGCTTATGAAATTTAGAAAATCACTAGATGAGCAACATTGTACATCCAAAGTGACTGGTCCTGTGGGGCTTTAGGTAGAATGTGGAAGTTTTGAGATTGCACTCCGGCTGGAGTTAGAAGAAGCCTAAAGTACCCTATTTTGCCTTGTTGGCTTTCTTGGCACAGGTATCGCTGCAATATTTTTTCTTACTATCGAACGTAGTGTAGGTTTTTTTACAGACTGGGCATTTCTTATCCATTCAGGTTCCATCTCGTCATTTATTTAGTGTATTTTAACCTAAAACCTTTCTCATGATTTTGAAAGAAACTGCTTGTTCCAGTTTACGCCAAACCACAGTTCTTTATAGGACAACAATAAAATGCTTTTAACAAAACAGTTCAGCGAAATGATTCAATATGTCTGAGCCGGTATTGCAGGAATATGGGGCTGCCCGGATTTGAACCGGGGTCTATAGAGCCCAAGTCTACAAGCCTGGACCAAACTAGCCGACAGCCCCTTAAGGTCGACTCTGTTCCTGTTTCTGAACTATTTCAGTCATATTAAGGTCAAGTTTTCCATTTGACCAATTGATCCATTATTCTCTTGGGTCATACCTAAGGCTTTAACGGTGGAATTTAAGTTTTCTCCATCAAGTTTCTCTTGCAGATAGTCTAAACTTAGAATGCGGCAAACAAACAGTATCTTCATGGCTGTGGGGTCTGAATGACAAAGTGTCTTATTTTGCATTACTTTGTTATCTCATTTTCATTGCCCTCAGCTTGGGCAGTCTTGATGATGCATGTTTTTGGGCATGTTGTTTGTTGACAATCAGAGTTCTCTATTTTTATCTGCTGCAGCAGAAAGTTTGACACAAATAATCTTGACAAGAACCCCTTTAAGACAACAAAACACAAGTTAACCTGATAGCTATGGTGCAAAAGGGGATCTTTGCTGTAGCTTTCATTTCAACACTCCTAATGTTAATAATAGTTGCAGCGCAAAATGTGGATCTGGCAGAAGCCAATTTTATCTATCCACCTTATGTGTACAACAACCCCAAAGCGCCACTTGCCCATTCACCTACAATTGTAATTCAGACACCGCAAAACGTCACTTACCATCAAAACAGTGTATTGTTTAAGTTTACAGCTGCAACATCACTGCTTGATAGCAGGGCAGAACTCTACAGCATTGTCTATTATTTGGATGGTGTTGAGAGCACTGCTTATAATGCAACCTACACTGTTGGACCCGCATCGTACATTTGGTACACAAGCCTGAAGCTAACCCAGGGCACACACACAATACAAGTAATTGCATACGCACGAAATTACATATTCTATGGAGGCGGTTCAGTTGCAGCTATTTACAGTCCTCTCGCAGAATATGATACTGGGAAAGTGTTTTTCACAGTTGATTCATCTGTGCCTTCTACTTCACCATCAGTGGAAGCTTTGCCTTCAGTGCTATGCAAGAGCAACCTTAGTTTTGATTGTGTCAATTTTGACTTATATTATCCTGATAGCGGTTCAAACTTTCCTTTAGTTGTTTATTCAGCTGGGGCGGGTGGGGGAAAGTCCGACGATATAAATTACGCGGTTGATTTGGCCAGGAACGGCTACTGCTGTTTGTGGTCTGATACACTTGGGGGCAACGCAAGTACCTATGAGGCTGCCTCTAAAGCGAATACTGAAAAATTGTTTTCAATGATATTCAACACAACTACGTTTCATGCTGTCACCGGGTTACGCATTGATGCGTTAAAAGTTGCTTTGACTGGCGGTTCTAGCGGTGGTGGTGCAATGATGGCGATAAACGATTCGCGAGTCGCGACAATTATTGGCATTGTTCCATATTACTCTGCGAGTCTTCCACCTGTTGAGAATTCTCAACCTGTGCTCATTTGCTGTGGGCAATCTGATTCGACGTCACCCTATGATACAAATGGGCTTGTTTTTTACAATTCTAAAGTTCAGAATAGAATGATTCTTGAGCGAGTCGGTTATGCCCATGATTATGGTGCAGGTTATTCTTATGAATTAGCGTGGCTCAATTGGCTGTTTAAGGGGAACGAGACGGCTTTGGATTACATTCTTGGTGTGGGTTCGGATTCGTCTGTTTCAAGGTACCAGCAGGATTTAGACTTGATTGGTGTCTTTCACGATGCGTCCTCTGTTTTGGCTAGTCCGAGTTTCTCTCCTTCTCCGCTGATTAGTCCTTTGTTTTCATCATCTCCAACGGTGCAGCAGCAAACGGGCTTCTTGGGCACAAGTCTGCCAATAGAATTTGGTTATGCAATCGTCGCAGTCTTAGTCGCAGTTGTTGTAACAATTTTACTCGTCTACTTCAAGAGACTTAGGAAATAGAAGAAGGCAAGCTATAAGATGGTCTAAAGATTTCTTTGGGTTTTGGCAGTAAGTTCCAAAATCTTCTTGCTTATGGTATAGGTCAGCTTTGAAGTAACGGCTTTTAATGATTGTTTCAATCAAACGGTGGTGCTTGGATTTAGCTCAACAATTTGTAAACGAGTATGGTTGCGTTATTTTTCTTGGCTTGACCTATCAGGCTGAATTGATCTTGGTGTGCTTTTATGTAGTTGCTTATTTCAGAGCTACTATTGTAGGCGAGAACGTAGCGGAGGTTTTTGCCGGCCCATTGGTAATTCTGGATTTCTGCAGCGTTTGAAACTGGAGGAACGCAGCCGTATTTGCCGTTTGTATCAATTGACGACAAGTAGAATGTGAGGGCAGGAGCGTTGAACAAGTTATTTTGTGTGTCAGGCATAACCAAGCCTGTTTCGCCATCCCTTGTGATAATTTGCACTGCTTCGTGGTAGGGGATAGTAGCTCCGAATTCCATTCCCGGGATATAGTTTTTTTCTAAGGTGGAGAGTAATAATGGAACTCCCGCGAGCAACACGACAACCACAGTTAAGATGCCCAAGGTTTTCCTAATCGTCACTTTTCCGAACACGTTCGACCCTCTATTTCCAGCAATTTTGGTGTACGCATAGCTCAACCCTGCTCCGGCATAAACGAACAGGATGGGTAAAAGTGGCAGAACGTAGCGAGGGTTCTTGGTCGAGGTTATGGTTTCGAGAATGTAGAGCCCTGCGACGAAAAGCAATAGAAAAACGTCTTGAAAATGTGAGTGTCCTTTGTTCTTTAGCCTTGATAATATGCCTATTAAGGAAAAGAGAAGGGCGAGCGCTCCCATCATGAAAATCAGTTCAAAAAGGTAGTACTGCCAGCCTTCGACCGTGAACCATTGCGGACTGTACCACGGCGGGGTGAAGCCGGTCAGTGTCCCGCCGCCTCCAAACCAGTAGCTTAACCCTTTCATTGCGTCTCCTCCAACGAATCCAGAGTCCATGGACCTTGCTAAGAAAGCGGAGAAAACATAGATTGAAAACACCAATACGCCGATAATGATGCCTAGAAGAAGCGTTTTGGAAAACAAAAGACGCTTCCGTGTGACAATGATGACGGCAAGCGCGAAGATTGCGATGAAGGCCAGCTCAAATAAGGCTGGTGGTCTCATTAGAGCAGCTAAGCCTGCCAGTATGCCTGCAAGGACGAAATTCTTTCTGGAATTACCTCGAAAACCTCTGATCCAAAATAACAAAGAGTAAGTTGTTAGGGCCACGGCTGGGACGTCAACCATCGCGCCGGAGCCTACAATGATAATTAGCGGCGAGGTTGCAACTAGTAATCCTGAAACTATTCCTGCTTTTTCGTCATACGTTATCTCTCGGGAAATAAGAATGGTGGAATGAATTAGCAGAACTGTAAATATGACACTAACTAGTCTTGCGGCAAATTCTTGGTATCCAAAAATTGTGAAGCCTAAGCCTGAGAGCAAACTATACAGAAAAGGGTAGAACCAAATGCCCATGGTGAAAATTGGGTAAATGGCAAAATATTGTCTGGGGTTGTTTAAGCCTCCAGTTAGTAGCCTTGAAAAAAAGACTCCAGCTGCACTTCGTGTTCCTTCATCGTACTGAAGTGTGCCAAACCGTGATCCAACCACAAATAGTAAGATGATTCCCATCAGGAAAACAAGAAGATACAAGATGAAAATGGGCGTTTGGTTGAAGATGTAGGTCTTGTAACTAGCAAATAACCGCTTCAATCCAGCTGAACTCTTGGATGCGGCATTCACTTCTAACCCGACTCCTCGGAATAAGCTTTACCCTATCTTAAAAGAGTTCGCGACTTAACTGTTTGTTTTCTAAAAATCTATTATGACCAAAATGTATTGCGAAAACCCGTTGAAGTGTAGGAAGATGATATGGCGTTTGTTTCAGCTATTTGCGGATATCGCATTGCAGCACTTTTGGACAGATTAGGCACTCTTCAGGCAATGGAGCTCCTTCAGGGAGACCGCCGTTCAGAAGCCCCGAAAAATGGGCGCATTTGGCTGGAGAATCGAAAACCTTTGGGTATTCTGTAGCGCTTACGCTCTTGATTTTCATGTTTTCGGTTACAATGTCAATCTTTGAGTTGCAGTGGGGGCAAGCAAAGTAGGATTGTCTGGGTATTGTTCGCATGTCCGTCATTACAGCTGGTTTTTCGAATGCTTTTTCACACCCTTTGTATGGGCATCGGAGCTTGTCTTCGTTAGAACGTCCGCGGAAAAGCGGCATATGGGCATCTCCCCCTTTGTTCTTGTGTTAGATATCGGGTATATTGATATTTTATAAAGCTTTCCGTCTATGCGCACTACATAAATACAGTTCTTTCGGTGTGGAGCCTCGGGCGGGCTTTGACCCCGCGGCCTGCTGCTTACGAGGCAGCCGCTCTACCGGGCTGAGCTACCGAGGCAGAAGGCTCGCTAAACCAGTGATGAGCAACGGATTTTTAAAGGTTCAGCAGTTGATGCTGGTTACCTCAATCTTAAAAAAGGCAATTATACTAAAGGTAAACAAGAATTACAGTATTACCTGAACTCCCGGGCAGGCTTTTTCTTGCGCAAAACCTTTGCCAGAAATGATCAAAGAAAAGGAACCGTAGGCGACTTAGGCGAGCGCAAAATAATTGAATTGATAAAAAGTCATCTCGACGTCATGCCGAAAATGCCAGTGCCTTTTGGCGACGATGTCTCAGGAGTTGAATTAAGTAAAGGGCATGTTGCTGTTCTGAAAACTGACATGCTGGTTGGTAAGACCGATGTTCCGAAAGGCATGAGTTTTTGGCAAGCTGCACGCAAGGCAATTGTAATGAACGTGAGCGATTTCGCCGCGAAGGGTGTTCAACCTATTGCAGCGCTCGTTTCGCTGGGAATTCCAGCCGATTTTACGACCGAGAATGTAGCCGAAATCGCAGGCGGGCTCAATGCTGGAGCAAGGCAATACGGGGCATATGTTATTGGGGGCGATACTGGAGAATCCAACGATTTGATAATATCCATCTCTCTGTTTGGAACAGCAACTAAAAAGGATCTGATGCTACGCAATGGCGCAAGACCAGGAGACATAGTAGCAGTTACCGGCTTCTTCGGTAAAACTGCAGCAGGATTGCATTTGTTTTTAGATCGTGATGCTGCATCAAGCGATCTTCAAGAGATCTTGCTCAGTTCGATCTGTACGCCTCAGGCTCGCTTGAAAGAAGGCATAGCTTTGAGTAAAACGCATGCTGTAACTTCCTCAATAGACTCTAGCGATGGTTTAGCTTGGTGCCTGCACGAGATTTCTCGAATGAGCAACGTTGGAGTTCTTATCAGCAGTCTTCCTGTAGCGGAAGAAGTCGTGCGGTTTGCTGAGTTCAATAACCTAGACGCGGAAGAGCTAGCACTATACGGTGGAGAAGAATACGAACTTGTTGTGACAGTTAAACCAAAGGAATGGGTTAATGCAGAAACCGCTTGCGAATCTGCAGGGGGGCAGCTTCTGCCTATAGGCAAAGTAATGCGGGATCCTCAAGTTATCCTTGATATTGATGGGTGTAAGAAACCAATAGAACCACATGGATATGAGCACTTCAAAACCACAGTTTAGTTCTCTTTGTGCTTCTGAAGAATATAGCAAAATTCTTTGATAGTACGCCGCTCTGCAAGAAGAGTGAGTAAGTATTCTAGTTTGTTGGGCAAATGGGAAGTATTGTTTTTCCGTGGGTTTCGTTGAGAATTTCCGCTATGGCGAGGTAAATGGCACTTAAACCACATATTATGCCTTCGTAGCCTGCCAAGTTTCCAATTTTGAAAGATCCTATGAGCGCCATGTTGCTTGTTAGATCTCTTGCGGTGAGAAGGAAGAATAGAATTGCCAAGCTCATGAAAACGAATTGAATTGCTCTGTTTGATTTGAGTGTTCCAAAGAACATCGCGAAAGTGAAGAGTCCCCACATGAAGAAATATGCTGCCATAGCGCCTTCGGTTGGAGCTTGGAATCCCGAAAGGAATGATAGGTGTGGAAGGACAAGAAGGAAAACTAGGGACCACCAAAACAGGCCGTAGGACGTGAAGGCTGTTGTTCCAAAAGTGTTGCCTTTGCGATATTCCATTATTCCAACTATTATCTGAGCGAGACCACCATACGCGAGACCCATTGCAAGTATCATGTAATCAAGCGGGAAGTATCCAGCGTTATGGAGGTTCAGCAATACTGTTGTTAATCCAAAACCAAGGAGGCCGAGAGGTGCGGGATTAGCCAGTTTCTCACTCATTTTTCCACTTCAGACGAGACGATTATGTGTTTAGCCCATGCTGTCAGATGTCTTCCCATATATCCTTTTCTGGCGTTGGCGAATATTGTCGACATTTTGTCTTTCTCCAAGGAAACCTATTTTGTTAGGTTCTTCGTCTTCTGCTCACAATGTATTTGCCGATTTCCAGAACACTGAAGACTAGGGCTGCTAGGAGTATGGCAATAGCCCAGTCTATATTTTCAGGAGCATTGACATCAAATACGGTGCGCAGGCCTGGAGTGTAGAGTATCATTAGCTGCAGCACGAATGAAGAGAGTATAGCATACCAAAGGTACTTGTTTTTGAAGACTCCAACTTTTAGCACGGGATGCTTGTATGAACGGGATGACAAAGCGATGGCGAGCTCGATCAATATCATGGCGGTCAAGAGTTGTGTTCTAGCCTCTAATAACTGGAATTCGCCAAGCCATGGTTGGTGCATGAAATAGGCCCACACCAAGAGACTGGATGTCAATGCTGGGGATGCAACTAAGAAAACCTTAATGTCACGTGTGAATATGCTTTCCTTGGGTTTTCGAGGTTTTCGCTCCATTAAATCTGGGTCACCCGGGTCGACACCTAGCGCTATCGCAGGTAATCCATCAGTAACCAAGTTCATCCAAAGCAACTGGACTGCAGTTAACGCGATTGCTGCGCTGCTTAGTGTTGGAAAGTCTCTGCCCGGGGTCAAAACA
>JGI20215J15232_1000311_pt1 | contig 10271 bp, 6 predicted proteins | sample WetSurMetagenome_2_FD_15232 | JGI IMG/M metagenome (IMG submission 15232) | reverse complement strand
CACACGCTGTTTGGGGATAAAGAATCAGTCTTAGAAGTGGAATGGCGGGCGGGGAGGGATTTGAACCCTCGACCCCCAACTTAGGAGGCTGGTGCTCTATCCGTACTGAGCTACTCGCCCACAAACAGTACAACCTCAAGAGATAGCTGATATACAAATACTTCTGTTACACCCTGAGGGAGGCAAAGCGGCAAAAAAATTGCTTTCTCCACTAAATGGTACCCCCTCAGATTTGCGCCTATCGGTTCGGGTTTGTCAAGTTGCCTTTGCTTATCCCAAGTTCTTTCTTCTTTCTCAACTTTGACCTAGGTAACACTCAGAGATAAGAAAGGAATGAAGCCAATACCGCAGCTTTATTAGACCCTCAGTTTCAAGATGCGCCTGGAACCTTAAGGGCTATGCTCGATGCAGTTTCGCTAATGCTACACTTCGCGCTTTCGCATGATCCTCTAAACAAACGGTTAAGCGCCGCGTTTATGACTATTTTGGGGATAGTGGCACTATGCTGGAGCTGGAAAGCGCCCTTTAGCTCTTGTCCAGAAGTAGAGCCCGACAACTATTATGATTATGCCGACTACTAACGTCCACAAAGCTCCGGCCACGGGTCCGCTTGGTACCCAGTGATAGACGTTGTCTGTGTAAATCACGAGACCGAAGAGCACTAGAACAAGCCCAGCGATAAGCAGGCCAGCGAAATTGGGTTGTCGCTTCTCATGTTTCTCTCCTTTCTCGTTCTGCTGTTGTTTCTCCTGTTTCTCGTTTCTGACGCGCGCAGGGTTGACGGTAGTGGGCGGGGCTTGGGTTGCTTCTGTTTTTAGCGAAGCACCGCATCTGGGACAAAAAGTCATCGTTTCATCCACTTTGTTTCCACATTTTGGACAATACGACATTTGTCATCACCTATTCTGCTCTGTTTTATCGAGGTTACAGTATTTAAAACCTCTACTAGTGAAATCTGAAGCTTTGTTGACACCGTGTGCTCTGCATCGCGCGTTTCGTAAGGTGCCCCAGAAACCAAGCATCGTGCGACAAAGCCCCTAAGTCGAGTTTGACACGAGGAATTTTTGCAAGACCTCTTGTTCCTGTGAGTTTTTTTGTCGTGTTGATCTATTGGGGCCTCAGGCAACAGCAACCCATCAGAGGACTTAATGGTTATTCGGCACGGACCAATCGTTAGACCAGTTTCGTTGCGATTGGCGAAAGAACAGTTGTGACCACGGATGGTTCAGGCGGCGCATGTTGTTTCATTGGATCAAATGGCAAAAGTCTCATGCCATAGCGCAAGAGCCAAACTGCTCATTTAGCAGAAAGTGTGTGCATTTTGGTCGAATTCGGAACAGAGTTTGGCTGAATAGGGTAAAGATTGGGTGTGAATATTGAAAAATCGTTTAATTCCAATTCGTATGAGTGTGTTGTTTGTCAAAAAGGAGGTGGAAAAAATGGACAGAAAAATCACGGCATTAACTCTGCTATTAATAACAGCTTTCGCTGCTCTCGTTGGAGGATTCGTACTAGCTGCCCACGCAAGCGACACAAACTCAACAGACACAAGTGCACCGACCACAGCAACTCTGAATATCAACGCAACCGACTTGCCGTTTTATGGAATGGGCGGAATGATTTTAGGTGATCAAGGATTTGGCAGAGAACCGGCAGGGCACGGTCACGCTGGAATGGGGGGAATGGGAGGCATGGGCAACATCGAGGTCAGTTCAGAATACACAGCGGCAGTCAACAGCATACTCAACAATGACACCGACATTCAGAACCTCACCGCTCAAGGCTACAACGTGACCTTAATCAACCCAATCATCAGAAGCGTCATCGATGCAGACGGCACAATTACCACTCAAGCAACCACCGCAATAGTAACGCTGCAAAACGGTACATCTGGATATGCTGCAGCAAGCGTTGACATTTCGCAAGCAAAAGTCACCCAAATCGTCATCCTCACCAGAACTGTGATCGATAAGACGACAAGTTAAGCCAAAACAAAGATTCCCAAAGAAAAGTACTGCTGCCAAGGAAAGTCTTTTCAGCTTTCCTCCACTATCCCCAAAGAGGGATTATCACTTTCTGTTTCTTTTCGTGCAGGATGTTGGATGATGTGGATGCTGTTGAAAGCAACAAGACTTGCAACCGCATTTTCCATTGGAGTTTGCGCAACGCCTTCTCCGCCAAAAGTGGAGTGGCATCAAACAAACGAATAAATCATTCTCATTTTTGCAGAAGAACGAAATTTCTTCTGTTCAGTCAATTGAGAGATTGGTTGATGACATAACTGGAATCGTTGATGGCAGAGTACAAGGGGTTTTGCGTTTAGAAGACTGGCCAAGAGCGTCTCTTTTTCTGTGTAGTTGTTTCAAGAATCGGATCTTTTGACTAGCGATTAGACTTGTTGTTTGGCAAGCAACCTTCTAGGCATTTCGCGAGCGCTTTGAAGTCTTGTATACTTTCGCTCAGAACTACCATGTTGCCTACTGAAGCGACCAAAACAATAGGTATGGCTATGATTGATTTGGTGAGGAAAGATTTGTTGAATCCGAGTTCTAAAGCTGAATCCTTGGTTAAGCTAACCTGCAGACCCGTGACCTGCCAGCTATAGGGTTGTAAGTCTAATGTTTCCACTTCCCCTACAATTTGACCTGAAGCGCTCATAACGCTCTTTCCTTTAACCTTAGTTCGGTTTATCAGACATTCTCTTGCTGCTACGTCTTGAAGGTTCCTTAGAGGTTCAGACAAGGTAATTACGTCACCAATAGACTTGACAATTCGAGTTGGCAAACAAATCACGGTCTTGCTGAGAAAACTCTTTTCCAGCCCAAGTCCTGCTGCCGCTTCATTACTCAGACTAACGTACAGAGTAGTACCCTGCCAAGTGAGTACATCAACATCTAAGCCTTCAACATCGCCTAAAATGAAACCGTCGATCCCAATTACTTTCTTTCCATTCAGGATGGTTGGATTCATATTGATCCCTGTTAAGTCTGTCACAACTTGCCATAAATAACTTGCCTTAACCAAGAATCCCAAATTGTTTGAAGAAATAGTTTGATTAGAGCAATGGTAATACCTGTCAGCAACTAAGAAGTGATTCTCCTCAAATTGTCTGCTTGGCCATTGGCAAAAAACTTAAACAATACTGTTCTGTGAAGTGTAGTGGTCGGTGCGGGGGTTCCCGAGCCAGGTCTAAATAGGTGGCCAGACAACAAACCTAAGACAAGGGGGAGGACTTAAGATCCTCTGGCGCAGGCCTTCGTGGGTTCAAACCCCACCCCCCGCACCAATATGAGCAAATTGCCGTGGGGTGGTAAAACGTGTTTTCCCCGCAGTCGCCACAGCGTTTAGCGCATCATTTCATTTTTTTTGAACTAGATCCTAGTTCAACCAACGCCGAGGAATTTGAAGACCAGCGTGGGCTGTCCTCTGCAAAGCTTAAATTTCGAAGCAAAGCAAGTCTACTATGGCGTCATCTTGATTTCAGTTGCCAAGCTGGGCATGTCCAAGAAAATCATCGGTTTGCTGGCAATTATTGCGCTATTAGGTTTCGCTGCACCCATGAGTTTGTGGTACATCTCGCTTCCAAAAGAAGGCTATCCTGTTCAACCAACACCCTCACCCGCTGCAACCCCAACCCCCTCGCCCACACCTTCAGCATCTGAATTAACTTCTCCTCCCGCATCACCTTCCTCGTCTCCGTCGTTTTCTCAGGGTCCGATTCAGCCACCTCATGCCTCTTCCTCACCAGCTGTATCCCCGACACCGTCCTCCTTGTTCTCACCCCAGCCCCTTCCCACTGGTCCACCGATGGGGTCAGGCCCGAGCGTAACGGAAGAGCTTGCTCAGGAAGCTTCAATTCAAGAACTGCTTGAGGGAATGGACCTTTCTGAAAAAGCAGCCTTCCAAACGTTTTCGAACGCAACCCTAGGCTACTGGTCTACCTACGTCACCTGCGCCCCTCTCACATGGAACCCAGGCTCGCGAGTAAGATTAGGCGTTGCCTTACATATGTCAAACGATTTGCTTGCTGAATTCAGAGCTCGGTACTCCAGAATCGACAACGTCTGTGTCCTTGTGACTGCTGAGAGGGATTTCGACGCGCAAGGATGTCAACACGTCCCGTGGGATAACACAGTTTCCACGATTCTAACCCCTTCTGGTCTCCCTATTGAAGGAGGGGGAAGCGCTGCGATCTCGCGTTTCAACGGGTATTCCAAGAGGACCCCTGTTGATATTATGATGGAATTGCCGCTAGCCGATTTTGTTACGGAAAACGATTGGACTAATGGCGCAATTTATGGCAGTTTTGATATGCCTAATAATTTACCACCTGGAATTTACAGATTGAGATTGGACTTTGGTCTCAAGATTGGCTCAAAGTACCTAGATTTTAACAACAACACGATTGGGGTACGACCGACTAACCTTAACAGCATTTCTTGTTTGTATTCGCAACCAATCTACGCAAGCGGATGGGATACAAACGCAGTATGGGTTGAAGGCTCGCAGATCAAGAGAAAGCCTTACTGGGCTTTACTTTGGGACTACAACTCAAATGGTTACCGAGGAGTCGTGGCTTTGGAAGACCAGAATAAGGTGGCGATTTCTCCTCGAAGCATAATTCATGACGCGGTTATACTTCCCAAAGTGAATGTGAATGGCGCCTTGATCTCGTACAATATTGAACCCAACTTTCTGTTGGATAACGACAATACACAACGCAACATTCCCATGGATTACTCCACCGGGCAATGGTCAGCCAGAATTACACTTCCGAATGGCACTATCACGAACTTGGGGTCAGCTAATTTCAGAGCTAAGAGAGGCAACGGGGCAACCACCCAGAATTCCAACTTCACTTCTTGGAAACCACCTATTTATGGCAACTACACACTTGAAGGCAAAGGCTGGATCCGAGATATTTGGGGCAACACGTACGAAGGTGGTGGAAACTATACTTTTTGGATTGGTCAACGGTTGACCGTCGCAACTGCCACATTTCAAGGCATGCCTTACAACGTTGGCAACCGATACGGGAGAGACCTTGCATTCAACCCTCCAGTTCCCGCAAATGTGACAATAACCGCCCGACTTTTCTCCAACTCTGATCCACGCAACTCAACAACCGTCGTGTCAACTGGCATAGCAACAGCGGGTGGAATTTTTGGGGCTGCTCAGGGCATGTTAGTGCTCCCTCTCAATGCTCCAGGAGAGTATCACGCAACAGTAACTGCCACATATGTTGATACTCAGAAAATACTGTGGGTAGCATCAATGACTCATGCAGGAGTAGTGTATCCTCTAAACTCTTCCATTGAGGCTCACGGGAAAAAGCTCTCAGTATCCGGAGGACAACTGGTCGACCGCGGACAAACCAAGGCAGAAGGCTATGTTGAACCAAGCGGGGCTACTCATCTTCAACACATTAACTTCCCGTACAATTTTGGTGATGCTCTACTCATAGCGAGCGAACACCAAGGCGCAAACAAGATAGAGCCCGTGTTGACCTACAAAGCGGCAGGCAGCAACTCAACATACAGTTCCACTCTGCAGACCGTGGGAAGAACAAACCTGATTATTAACACCAGCAACGGCCTTTCGCCTGAAATGTATCCAGAATACATAACTGACAAGCCCTACTTCTACGCTGCTGCCGCTCAACCAGGATTTAATTGCAGGTTTATCGTTGCTCACGATAATACACGCGCGCCTTATTGGCCCACGAGCAACACCAATTTTGGTGGTCAGTACGGCGCGTCAAATAACGGAGACTTTCCTGGCACCATCTACCGATTGCTTGGAGGGGTTATCTTAAACCAGAAAGGACAGACCCCTGCTTATGCTGGATATCAAGCGAGTGCATTTATCCTGCCAGGAAAGACGAACAATAACCGGGTAATCGGACCGGGAGAGGAAGATCTTCCAAGTCCTGATGGTGTTCCAGCCCGCTTTTTCCTTGTCCCAATAAGACCAGGGTCTGCGTTTCAGGTTGGCGCTCTTTTCGGTGCTGTACTGCAGATTGACCCAATCGTTCCGTGCAATGTAACCTTCACTTTGACTGCCCCGGACAACACAAATAGAATAGCTAAGGGACAAGGCGATCAGTATGGCTACTTTGCTGCATCCGAAAAATGGGTTCTCGACCAGCCTGGAGTATGGACATTCAAAGTCAACGCGACATGGAACAATCACCAGGGAAAGGTGCCTGGTCTCCCTGACTCGGGCGGATGGATTTACGTCATTGAAAACGGATCAATGATTGGTCCTGGTTTGAACCTGAACATGCCTACTCAGCAGACCTTTTCGCCAGCGGAAGGTCTGAATGTAACTGGTCAGACAACCGCTTCTGAAGTTTACTTTGCGGCAATCATACCAGGGGCGGTTCTCGAGCAGGGGGTCTTGCCGGCGGTGAATGGCAGCTTTAGGTACAGTTTTGATCCACAGAGAATGGCTAGCTTGATTCAGACCTATGATGTCATCAATCTTGTAAACGGAAAACAAGAAATAGGAAGAGTAGTCCATTTGACGTTTTTTTCAAGGGAGCAACTGTCGAATGGGACACAGTATCATTCGTTTGTCAGAGTGGTGCTGAGAGGAACCACCGCGATTTACGTTGGGAGATAACGCAACCGCACTATGGTACCAAGGAAGGTGACTGATTGAGGAAGGATTTTGTAGTTATCGTTCTCAGTCTAAGCATTCTCTTGGCTGGATCTCTGGTCTTCTTCTGGGAAAACAGCCCAGCTTTTCCCAGCGATGAATCGCAAAGTTCAAAGTACCTCGCTTGCCAAGAGAATGATACCAGAATCTATCTGGTTTCTGCAATTGCCTACTATGATACTGCCAAGGTAATGTTCAGCACAGCTGATGGATTGCTAGTTCATGAGGGCCATCTCCTTTTTGTAGTCAACTTCACTTTGAGAAACGACTATTCCTCCGTTGACCCGCCGCCTCCATCAGGCGACATATCAGTGTCACCCCCTGACGGCACCGCATACGTTTCCCTGAAGCTGAAACTTTGGCGCAATACCCAAAGAATCGACGCTGCAGACGTTTCACTTTCGGATTTTTCGAATGCCTTTTCTGGCGGAGCTGGCGTTATCCTCTCAAGTGGGGAAACCGTATCAAGAAGTCTCTGCTACGCAATTGACGATAGAAACATTGACCGATTTATGGTTGAAGCTGTTTTTGTAGGTGACTGTATTCCTCTGTAGACCGAAAAACGGCAACTAGCCAGCACGAACAGTGTATTTTAGTGTAACCGAAATTCCGAAAATTGAAAATCAAAACAGTTTTCCACTTTTTGCCCTTACGAGTCTACCCGCCGTCAATTCTGCCAAAACTGCAAGGTCTTCGGTTGGAAGATAGCGGCTAGCTGATTCATCGAAAAGCACAGTTGCTGAAGCAGGAAACTCTCCTTCTCCCCACACAATGAACACTATTGAGATTCCAGTGAAGGTTGGAATCTCGACTGAACAGTCTCCGAAGGTTAGAGCTTTACCTCCTAGCAGCTCTGATGCCTCAATCAAGTTGGAAGGGGTCTGACCGAAAATTTTCGCAATGGGTTGCACTGTTCGTTGAAAGAAGACCTTTTCGTAAGCGTATCCTCCTGGCAACTTGGAGAATTTGATCAATAAACTAGTTGGGGGCGCAGACCTGCCCTTGATGTAATGTGAAAGGAGTACGCTTAGGATTTGACCGTCAAATTCCGATTGCCGTTGGTTTTGGAAAACCTTATCGTGAAGGCTTCCTGTTTGTAGGTCCAGGACAAATCCAAGAAACTGGAATTTAGTCCCTTCCTGAACACCGAAAAGATGGGCAAGTCGTTCGAGTTGTTCCTTTTGGAGCCTTAGTTTGACGATCTGTTTCTCTCTCCTGACAGAACAACTTCTGATTTAGAGTTTGATTATTTTAGCCTTATCTAAGTCTTAGGCATGGTTCACGCTATATGAAATTTCAATGACCCAGGCAGTCGAAAACGGTTAAACCGGTTTACCATCAGGTTCAAATTTTATCGCCCGCAGCCCTGCACAAAATTGCGGCGTATGCTAATAAGCAGAACCACAAGGATCGGAACAATAATTCCGTAAATTATGTCATTTCGATTCCATTCCTTCCAGCTAGCACTCACAACATTCGCCTTGGAAACGTGTTTGTGAGCATCGCAATTTATGCTTTACCTGGGCTACAGCTATGTGGAAAAACATCTACGGAGTGTGCTAACTTGTTATTCGATAGGTCAAAATGCAGTAAGGCTTTGGCAGTTGCTGCATCTATCGGCATTACAATTTAGTAACGGTTTAATTTTAGTACAGATGATGCACTTTGCCCGTTGAATTGTGTGCCGTCAGGTCGCGGCTAGATAATTGTTGATGAGTTCAGCAGATCTTTTGGCGCCGTTCAGGCTTATGGGTGGGTATTGAACTTCTTTTCTAATGTTAGCTTTGATGGTTTGAGCTAAATTCTCGGGTGTTGTGTCGAAGTATTTCATTTTTATTCCAGCGCCGAATCGGGTAAGGCGTGCGCTCACGTAGAATTGCTGGTCAAATTGATTCTCAAGGGGGAAATAGATGAAGGGGCGGCGTAGAGCAGTTAATTCGATGGTTGTGGTCATTCCTCCGATTACTACTGCCATGTCGCAGGCAGCGTAATGTTCGTAAAGGTTGGGGACTAAGCCTTGAACTTCGATCCCTGGTGGAAGCTCTGGCTTTTTTCTGCCGTACAGGTCTCCACAGACGCAGATCATGCGCAGACGGGGGATTTCGTTCTTAAGAAGGGTGAATGCTTTTCCGCATTTCTCGAGCATTTCGATTCCTGCTGCTGTTCCTCCCGTGGCGCAGATGATTAACGGTTCATCTCCATATCCCAGTTTGGCTTTCGCTGCTTCTTTGTTTGAGTAATCTGCCGGGTCAAAGCGGACGATGTATCCCAGAAATTCATAGTATTTCTTTGCGAATTCTCTTTGGTTAGGAAGAAAAAGCCCGAAGTCTCTGTCGGGGACATCTTCAGGTTCTCCGACAAAACAGTGCGTTAAGCCATTATCCGATGAATGAGGCATGTCTTTGACTTTGCGCCTATTCATTCGGTAGACGCCCAGTTTCTCCAGCGGGTTGCTGGTTGTCGAGGCCATGGCTATGAAATCTTCTATCATTAGCATTTTGCAGCCCAATTGTATCTTGTGGCTTGATACATCTACAACAACTTCGAATGATTCATCACCCACGATCAAGTCAAAGTCATGCTTGGAAATCACTTGTTTGAATAGCTCTGCATTATGAACGAACATTTTATTCGAGAGTCTCACAAATTTTACCAAGTTGAGTTTGAACCCTGTTATCGCTTCTGCCGCTGCTTTATTGTAATCTGCACTTTGTTCGGAGTCAGGCAGAATTTTTTCTTTTGCCTTCTCAATCATTTTTGCGCTAAGCGGGTTGGCTAGCCAATTTATTTCCACCTCTGGGCTGCGATTGTGCAATTCTTGGGCGATGGCCAAGTCTCGTGTTACGTGGCCTAATCCGCCTTGCCAACTTACGAAAAGCATTTTCTTTCTACTCATAGTTCTTTTTCTCCTTTTTTTCTGGGGGTGAGGTTATCATCAGAACGTCGGTCGCGAGAGCCCCATCGTTGGCTGGACCGACATATCTCCATTCTTGATTAACAAAGGTTGCAAAGGCCTGGCACTCGCTGTTTTCGGCTGATGTTTTGTAGCCAGAGGGCCAATTCACGGTGTATTTACGATGTTTTGGAGATCCATGTCCCTCAAGAAGTAGACTCGAAGGAGGAAGCGTGTATGGGAAGGGAAGAAGAGGTATGGGCACGGTCCATCCTGCGAAGAATCTGTTCTCTTTGCTCCAGACTTCAAGCTCGTGTTCGGCGACTGTTTTGATGTTTTGACCGGCGGGGAGTCCTTTGAAAACAGCTTTGTGAAGCTCTTGAGCCTTGAAGTTGTTTTGCACTACTGCTACTGGAACGAAAGCCTTCCCCTTTGGGGTTTGCAGTAGCATGTTGATTATCATGTTATCTTCTGACTCACCAAGGGACGATTGGTGGATGTGGAAAGCCTGAATCAGAATAGGCGGAATGTTAAGACTAGCTGGCGGATGGACGATAGCTTGTCCCCAGATGGCTCGCGCGATGCTGGCATCTCTTCTTTGAGTCTCGCTGCCCGCTGTGGAGATTGGGGATAATTCATCATTTTCAATTATGACGGGGGAATCGAACAAGCCAATCTCTTTGGGCGCTCGTTGCGTTGCGCCTTCAGAGGTGTGCTG
>JGI20215J15232_1000308_pt1 | contig 10408 bp, 11 predicted proteins | sample WetSurMetagenome_2_FD_15232 | JGI IMG/M metagenome (IMG submission 15232) | reverse complement strand
ACAACCAGACAGCAACCGATCAGCACCCAGGATCCCCCGGGGGACAGGAGCTGAAGACCTATCAGGAGAAGCGGAATTTTTCAATTACCCGGGAACCGGAAGGAGCGAGGACCATGACAGAAGGAAATTCTTTTGTAATCCAGGAGCACCATGCGCACAGGCTGCACTACGATTTCCGCCTTGAACGCGACGGGGTGCTGAAAAGCTGGGCAGTGCCAAAGGGCATACCCGAATTACCCGGTGAGAAACATCTTGCCGTGGCAGTAGAAGACCATCCTCTTGAATACGGGCATTTTGAGGGTACCATTGCACAAGGAGAATACGGGGCAGGGACCGTTACCATCTGGGATAAGGGTACCTATGCCACAAAACACTGGGCGGCTGATAAGATCGAAGTTACCCTCAACGGGGGCCGTGTGAGCGGCCATTATGTGCTTGTCCCCTTCAAACGTGCGGGAAAAAACGAATGGCTGATCTTCAAAGCGGGAGAGTAAGGGGAGTCAGCCCTGGCGCCGGGAAACTGGTGTGGGTTTGGATTCCCCCGCGTCGTATTCTTACCCCGGTTTCCGTTGCAAAGAGGTGTGGATGATACCTGAATCCGGCAGGACCTGTTGTTCGATGACCTGGAAACCATAGTGTTCGTACAGTCCGATGTTGTTTTCATTCTGGGTAGTGAGGTAACAGGGGATCTTCTGCAGATCCAGCCAGCCGAGCATAGGCGTTATCAGCCTGCTTGCAACCCGCTTTTTCTGGTAGGCCGGATCCACGCCGATGAAGAACAGATAGTAATGAGGAAAGGGAGCATGTTTTTTATGTAGCATATCGATTTCCGTGGAAAAAGACATGAGGCGATCCATAATCTGTTTCCCCAGGCGTTTCTGCAGTACCATCCCTCCTGACCGAAACGCTCTCCAGAATGTTACTTCAGATTTCGTTGACGGCAGCCAGACAGCCACGCCTTCAACAGCGGGAGAGGTTGTGTAGACATCACCATAGTTCATCCCGTACTGGAGTTCGAATTCAAAAAGATACCGTGACAGTTCTTTTTTTGCGGCGATATCCGGGATGAGGTGAGTCAGTTTCGGGTCATCAAAAAATGCCCGGGTGAGCATTGCACCTGCCTGTTCAATCTGGTGTTTTGACAGCCGTACGATATCCCCTTTGAGCTCCGCCATGACCCTTCACCCGGGAGCATATGAATCGTTATTTTTATAAAAGTTTCCTTATTTAACTTGGTGATCAGGTGTCGTTGTTCGTTCTTTTCCGGTTCCTGCCAGGGGTCTCCGGACCGTTGTCTTCCTGTTCCATCTCCTTCTTTGCAGCAAGCAGGGCTTTCATGTCCTCACTGCTCACGGAGGGGTACGAGAGCCTGAGGCGATCCAGTGTATCAGAGATTACCGAAGTGACCGCGAGGTGGGTGAACCATTTGTGGTCCGCGGGGATGATATACCACGGAGCATGAGGAGTGCTCGTTGCATTGAACATATCCTGGTACGCTGCCATATACGCATCCCGGCATTTCATCTCCCCGATATCTTTTGCAGAGAACTTCCAGTGCTTTTCCGGCTCGTTAACCCTCTCTATGAACCGCTTTTTCTGGACGTCATGGGAGACATGTAAGAAAAATTTCAGGACAATTATCCCATTATTCACCAGATAATTTTCAAAACAGTTGATCTCATTGTAACGCCGTTCCCAGATAGTGTTGTCTTTTAAGTGCGGCGGGATTTGCTCATACTCGAGAAGTTCAGGATGAACCCGGACAACCAGGACCTCTTCATAGTACGAGCGGTTGAAAATCCCGATGTTACCCCGCCGCGGCAGGACCCGGGTATTCCGCCACAGGTAATCATGATCGAGTTCTTCTGCGCTGGGCACCTTGAAACTCGAGACCTCGACACCCTGGGGGTTCACACCTGACATCACGTGCTTGATGGTACTGTCTTTACCNGCTGCATCCAGGGCCTGCAGGATGATAAGCAGGGCATAGGTATTCTGGGCGTACAGTTTGTCCTGTTGTTCTGCCAGCAACCGGATCCCCTGTTCGAGAGCCTCTCCTGTCTCCTCTTTTTTCATGAAATTGCCCGTGTAACCGGGATCATAATCCCTGAGCAGGTCGATGTGTCTGCCCGGCTCGACACGGAGTTCATCCAAAAGTATTTTTATTTCTTTTTTCATACTGCACCGTAATTCTGATTATAGTCTGATATCCTTAAATGCATCACTACGTGACAGTTTCAGGATTGCAAAGACACGTGAGCTTTAAAATGCGGACAGTAACCGAAAGTGAGAGAACTGCTCATCCTGTCTTTACCGTAAAAAACGGAGAGCTTTTGCGTGGGTTTCAGGAAGAATGCACCGCATTGCTCCGGGCAATTTTTGTTTTTACCTTGTCCCAGGTTTTCGTGATCAGGAAACTCTCTTCCATAGAGCCCACCATCTTCTCAAACTTCTTCATCGGGATGGCAAAGGTCAGGATATCCACAGGAACACAGGGGCGCGCCGACGGATCAAACATTCCGAATACTGCACGGGGATGATCACTCTGCTGTTCCAGTCGGGGATAGTGAATGATGGAGGAGCACCCGGACCCAAACGGGCAGAATACCCCGTTCGGGTCAGCCTGGTCGAAATTGGCAAGGGTAAACAGCGCCGACAGCACTTCAGGCCGTGCAAAGAAGACGACTACATCCGGATTATCCCCATCGGCAAGCATATCCCAGCGCCTGAACGTATAGCTCCTGCCAGAAGCTGGCAGGGATACATGCCGGGCATCGACCTCATCGACAATCTCCGGTGACTTTTTGTAGCGCTCTCCCTCGACCACACCTGTTTTTCCTGATGAGAGGAAGTACCGGAAATGTTCACTGCGCTGCGTGTCATACCCCATATAAAACAGTCCCCCTCCGCAGGTGACTGACGTGCGATCAAAGACAAGCGAGGTCCCTTTCCTGACCCGTGCAAGGTCGCAGATGATGCATCGCCAGCCACCGGGAGTTTTGGCTCTCTCAGCAGTCCCGTCCCCCTCTCCGATCTCAAAGGTGATCGGCAGTTCTGCTCCGGGACAATACTTCTGCCATAGCATTACAAACCGGTCGCGAATTCCTGTATCCATGTGATGGTGTTTCTTTCCATGATCGATATAGAGTGATCCTACGGCTGCCCTCAGGTAGAAGATTTCACAAGCAGTTACCGGATTCATCCATAAGCTATTCAAGAGATCCGGTACGACTAATAAGATCAGGAGTGTGGTGAAGGATCGAGCCGGTAGTCTGGGGAGCAGCAACATTACCCCTCATCATCCTGATCGCACGGATCGTTGAGACCAGCCTTGAAACAGTCAGGACAATCTACATCAACCGCGGGCATGCAAACCTCGCCGGCTGGATAGGTATCGTAAAAACCGGTATCTGGCTGCTCTCAACCGGGATTGTCATCACCAACCTTGGGGATTACTGGAACCTGTTTGCGTATCTTGCCGGCTACGGACTCGGGACCCTGCTTGGCATGCAGATCGAGAACATGATTTCCCTGGGGCACGTAATCGTCCGGCTCATTACTCCCGCCGATCCCCAGCCCCTGATCAGCGAGCTCTCCACGCTCGGGTACGGGATGACACGGATCGAGGGATCCGGGAGTTTTTCCCACACCGTCTCTATCATCTTCATGATCGTTCCCCGGAAAGAACTCGGACGATTACTGGGAGTGCTGTCATCCCGGCATCCTGATATTCTCTATACGGTAGAAGATGTGCGCAATGTCAAGGAAGGGGCAAAGATCTTCCACAAGGATACAAAGAGCTGGATCCTGGGATTCTTCGGGCTATAACCCTTTTAACGTGCATTAACCGTGTGTCCTGATCAAAAGGTCTATGTCCCTGCTGTGCTATCATTTCTGGAGGACAGATGATGGCACCAGGAAAAGCAGGAACGCTGATTCCTATATACAACGCCCGGACTGGTACAACAGAAGACCTCTCCCCGGTCATAAAAACCGATGCAGAATGGAGGGCGCAGCTGACTCCTGAACAATTTCAGGTTGCACGGAAACAGGGTACGGAATACGCATTTACCGGTAAATACCATGCTTTCAAGGAACATGGTACCTATACCTGCGTCTGCTGTGGCACCGACCTCTTTGTATCGGACACCAAGTTTGATTCCGGCACCGGCTGGCCCAGTTTTTTTGCTCCCGTATCCCCGCTCAACGTCAGAACCCATACCGATACCTCGGGTGGGATGGTACGGAATGAAGTGCTCTGTGCCCGCTGCGGGGCACATCTCGGCCATGTCTTCGATGACGGACCGCCCCCGACTGGTAAACGCTACTGCATGAACTCGGCTGCGCTGGACTTCAAAAAGACGCCCTGAGTTTCGGGTGCATGCCCGGCACAACCCTTTTTATGCTGCCCTTCCCATAGCAGAGCAGGTGAATGGATCCATGGGGAAAATTTCAGCAGGGAGGAATGTGTTTATGTATCCCATGCCGGTTACCTTACTCGGCACGCTGGTAGATAAAAAACCAGATTTCATGGCGCTTGGGTGGATCACCCGCGTCAATGCAAACCCCCCGACTGTCGGCTGTGGGGTCGGGCGGCACCACTATTCAGTACGGGGCATTGAGGAGAACAAGACATTCAGCATCAACTTCCCGTCAGCAGAAATGATGGAGAAAACAGATTTTTGCGGGCTGTTCTCGGGAAAGGATACTGACAAGGCCTCGCTCTTTGATGTGTATTACGGGGAGCTGCAGACAGCCCCGATGATAACCGAATGTCCGCTTTCCCTGGAATGCCGGTTGCAGGTCACCGTGGAAAATCCTACCAATAATTTTTATATCGGCGAAATTATCGCTTCCTACACCGAAGAGAAGTACCTTACCGATCGAAAACCTGATATCAAAAAGATCAACCCGCTCCTCCTTACCATGCCGGACAACCGCTACTGGACCGTTGGTGCATGTGCCGGCGATGCGTGGAATTGCGGGAAAAAACTGGTTCGGAAATAACCAGCAGGAGCCTGCCAGATGCTTTACCGCCGGATGAACCGGGCCACACCAAAGCTTTCGATTCTCGGCTTTGGCTGCATGCGGCTGCCGCAGACAGCTGATTGCCGGATCGATGAGCCAAAGGCAACAGCGATGATACGGCACGCGGTTGATCGTGGTGTTAACTATCTTGACACAGCGTACGTGTACCACAACGGCGAGAGCGAACCGTTTCTCGGGAAAGCTCTTGCCGGCGGCTACCGTGAAAAAGTGCATCTCGCAACAAAACTCCCCGTATGGGAGGTGCAAACCCGGAACGATATGGACCGGTTTCTCGATGAGCAGCTCTGCCGGCTCAACACGGATCACATCGATTTTTACCTGCTCCACGGGCTTGGCCGCACATCGTGGCTGAACATGCTCAATCTGAATGTCGGAGAATTTCTCGACCAGGCAGTTGCCGATGGCAGGATACGCTACGCCGGATTCTCATTCCACGACGAAGTGGGGGCGTTTAAAGAGATCGTGGATGACTACCCCTGGACCTTTGCCCAGATCCAGTACAATTACATGGACGAGGAGTACCAGGCAGGAACCGAAGGGCTGAATTATGCAGCAGGGAAAGGGCTCGGGATCGTGATTATGGAACCGCTCCGCGGCGGGGTACTGGCCCGGGAGACTGCAGAGACAAAGAAGCTCTGGGCGTCGGGNGGACACTCCCGNCCGGCGGCTGAATGGGGCTTGCGGTGGCTCTGGAACCGCCCGGAAATTACTGTCGTACTCTCCGGTATGAGCACTCTGCAGCAGGTGAAAGATAACCTGAGCTCTGCAAACGGCGGCAAACCGCTATCCCTCACCAAAGGCGAGCTTGCAGTCTATGAAACAGTGAAGACCTTTTACCGCAGCAGGATGAAGATCCCCTGCACGAAGTGCCGGTACTGCATGCCGTGCATGGCCGGGGTGGAGATCCCCGAGTGCTTTGCCGCTTTCAATGACGCGGCTGTCTTTAGCGATACGGCAGCGGCGAAGTTTTCCTATGATGCTTTCACCGGTTGCGGCGGTGATGCATCACAGTGCCAGGACTGCGGGGTGTGCGAAAGCCTCTGTCCCCAGCATCTCCCCATACGGAAACACTTACAAGAGGTCTCCGCGTTGTTCGGGCACTGACCTGTACGAGAAGAATCATGCGCATCGGCTACCCCTGTATCAACCGCTCGATCGGCTGCACGGCTTCCCGCACCTTCCGGCTTGCGTCCTATACCGAAGAGCGGATCAGGGAAACCGTTCGCGGCAACCTTGCCTGCCTCGAAAAGATCCTCGCTTATAATGTAATGCATGGCCTGCTCTTCTTCCGGATCACGTCCGATCTCGTGCCGTTTGCATCACACCCGGTCTGCACCTTCCGATGGCAGGAAGAGTTTACGGGAGAGTTTGAAAAAATCGGCGACTACATCCGTCGATACGGATTCCGGATATCCATGCACCCGGACCAGTTCGTCCTCCTCAATGCAACGGATAAAGAGGTACTTCAGCGCAGTATTGCCGATCTCGTGTACCAGGTGCAGGTGCTCGACCTGATGGGACTTGACAGGTCAGCAAAAGTCCAGGTCCATGTAGGGGGCGTTTATGGCGACAAACCGGCGAGCATCGACCGGTTTGCGACACAATATGACCTGCTCGATGCGGCTATCCGGGACAGATTGGTCATCGAGAACGATGAACGGTCGTACACTCTCATTGACTGCCTCGCTCTTCACGAGCGGACCGGTATTCCTGTCATCGCAGATACCCTCCACCATTCCCTCGCTAATAACGGGGAGCAGTTTACCGCCCTGCTCGATCCGGTCCGGAAAACCTGGAAACCCCGTGATGGAATTCCTATGGTCGATTACAGCTCACAGGCACCGGGTAAACGGACAGGGGCGCATGCCATGCACATCGAAGCAGAAGACTTCCTTCGGTTCCTCAGAGAAACACGTCCTGCGGACTTTGACATCATGCTCGAGATCAAGGACAAGGAGAAGAGTGCCCGGGCAGCACTCGCTCTTGCCCGGGATGACCCCCGGCTGATCAGCGGCGATCCGGTCGATGCGTGAACTTATCAGATCTCCCCGCCTACCCTACCTGCACGAATGGATCTCCTGACCCCTGCTCTTATTGGTATTGGTCTCTCGATGGACTGTTTTGCCGTCTCGCTTGCTATCGGCACGACCACAAAGACACGGCTCATCTACGCCGCAGTCATCATCGCACTGTGCTTTGGCGTATTCCAGGCCGGTATGACGGTTATCGGCTGGGCAGCCGGGGTCTCCTTAATCGGGCTGATTTCTGCGTACGATCACTGGGTTGCATTTATCCTTCTCGCTATTATTGGCGGGAAAATGATCTGGGAGGGGATACGGGGTGGAGAAGATGAAGCACCCCTTGAAAGCATCCGGATTGTCCCGGTGATCGTTCTCTCCTTAGCCACAAGCATCGATGCCCTTGCCGTTGGGATAAGTTTTGGCGTACTCCAGACAGCAGTGCTTATTCCGGTGCTCATGATCGGTATCGTCTGTTTNGGNATCTCCTTTGCCGGGGTCATGCTNGGTGAGCGGCTTGAATCATTCCTTGGCAACAAAATGGAGATTTTTGGCGGGATTATCCTGATCCTGATCGGTCTCAGGATTCTTACCGANCATATGTCCGGTTGAAAAATCTCCTCAGGTTTGAACATCGTGAATGATGAACGTGGAGGCAATACCTGTCCCCGCTCATCACACTTGCTCTTTTTGCGATGCAACGCAGTGTCTTTCCATGAATATCGCAGTCAGGGATGAGATAGACTGGCGTAAAACTCCCATGAGGTTCTGGTCTTCTCTACCTTGTACAAATCGTTCCAGTCAGCTATAATGCTGTTTTTCACCACGTTCACCATCAGATGTGATGAGTGCCGCCGCCCCCGACGGGGCGCCCCCGCGGCGGATCAATTACTAAATTTTTTTTAAAAAAACAATCCTGCCCGCCGTGCCTCGAAGAGGCCCTGAGGCGTGGCCCTTCGTATACATGCGATTTTTATTATCCGTTGATGAACTCAATCGATTCCTGCCTTTTTCTCCAGAGCTGACATGACAAAGAGTCGTTTTTTCCCAATTCCCGCGATCTTCTCACCCTGATACTGAAAAACGTGTTTCGTATATCAACAAAACGGTAAGGGAAAAAAAGTGGATGCATGATGCATCCTTGGTGCATTCGGATCTTAGAGGATGATTACCAGACCTCGGGGAAGGCCATATTGGTGTAGATGTCCTCGAGCCGGGCTTTGTGACCGCTTTCCATGTTTGCGAGCTGGGAAAAGAGCAGCTTCTGCTCGGTATCAGTTGAGAGATTCGCAAGCTGGGTGTACATCTGCATGGCTTCCAGTTCCTTCTTGATCGACACAACAATGCCGTCGAGCGGTTTCATGTCAGCAGAGAGTGGCGGGCTTGGCATTGCATTTACTATTTTGTAATCCGCCTTTGCATCAAAGTGCATCTTGGTGACGTCCTTGGTGAGCATTCCCTGCAGAAACTCACGGTGCTGTTTCTCTTCTCCGGCAAGTTCGGCGAAGAGTTTTTTGAGTGCCGGGTCTTTTACCTTGTCACCTACGGTTCGGTAAAATGTGTACGCTTCGACTTCCCTGTCGATAGCAGTTGAAATGATTTTCTTTGCATCTTCTGTCTTCATGTTTATGCTCCTTGATAACGTAAAATATTACCAATTACNCTATATAAGACATTGGTTTTGGGATCAACGGGGAACAGGAAAGAAATTCATGAACAAAAAAAATGGGTAATGTGATATTTTACCCCCTGATTTTTTCGAAAAATCCTCTGAAAAGTATCCTCAAATACAGTAATTATCACGCTCCTGTGGGCTTTTGTTGTCCTCTGCCTCCGCTGCTGTGGCAACCCCATACTGCGATAAGCCTGTATACTGGTTTCGTCAAACGAAAAATTGATATACGAAATGTCGTATCCTTTTTTTTTATTTCAATTTTAATAACAAAATTAATTCGAGCATATCCTCGTAAAAATAACAAATTTTAAGGGCTGAATTAGTACATTACCCAAAAAAATATGAAAAAAGAAAAGGGCAGTGTGAATTACTCATTCTCCTTTTTTCTCCAGACATGAATCACCCAGAGCAATGAAACTGCCGTTGCTACAATTGTGGAGATAACAAGCAATGGCATGTACCATGACTGTTCTCCCATCGTCCCTCCCATCACTCCGCTGCCGGCAATCGTCGCAATGGTATTCGGCACCAGCAGTGCTGTACCAAGAACAGTAAGATACGCTGTAACAAGCGCAAACCGGTTATTCACGCTCTGGAGCTGGTTGTTATAGATACTCTGCATCACTTCAAGCCCGGAAGAAAGCACATTGGACATCTGCTCCGAAAGCTCGATGTGACGGTCGATATTGTCGGATAATATTCCTATGCGGCCAAGAAGTTTCTCGTCGTTTGTGATCAGGTCCGAGTCCCCGTACCGCAGCGAATCGACCACGTCCTTTGTTGCCCAGAGCACGTTTAAATAATCGATCAGCACGTGCTTCATGCGGTAGATGTCATGAGCGATCTTTTTCTTGGCTAAGTTCTCTTCGATGAGTGATTTGCTGATAGCATCGCCATGCATCTCGATCTCGCGGAGGTACTCGAAGTTCCGGTCATTGTTCTCATCGATGATCCGTTCCAGGACCATGGTGATTTTGTCCACCAGAGGTGAATCGGTTATCTTTTTGAAAAACTGCGGGGCGTACCGCGAAAATCTCAGGAGGCGGTTGATCTCTTCAGAGTGGACAGTAAGGATGAAGTTGTCGCGGATAAGGACAAAGAGCGGGTGCACTGACATCTTCTCGGCCCGTACGGTGGCCGACGGGAGCATGATACCCAGTTCGGTGTCATAATCTTCGTACGCCGAATAAAAACCCGTGGTCAGTTTCGGGATCGGGATCCGGGAAAAACCGGCGACCTGGGCGATATTCCCGATCTCCTCGTCATCTTCTTTGGTGCTGCAGTCTATCCATGCGATACGTGCGTCGCAGACTGCAGCCAGATATTCTTCAAGAGGCCGATCCACCAACCGGTCGATCCTGCCATCCTTACAGAGGATGATGCAGAAACTCAACGGGATTTGCCCGTTATCCTGGGATTTTTGCGGGGTAACTTGCATTTTCATGATGGCGCCTCATGAACTCAGGTGGACATTTTTGTGCCGTGTGTCGCAGGATCTATTGATACCGGAAGGGTATATAGGTGGCGGGGTTATGGGTTTTTTCCCGACCTGACAGGTGGTGTCGGAACCCTTATTATCCGGTATGCACCTGTCCGGTTATGCATACTCGCAGGCCTGTGCTCCTGGCAGTAATCATCATTATTGTTGTCCTTGCAGGCGGGTGTA
>JGI20215J15232_1000307_pt1 | contig 10450 bp, 13 predicted proteins | sample WetSurMetagenome_2_FD_15232 | JGI IMG/M metagenome (IMG submission 15232) | reverse complement strand
CCCCGGCGGACAGACCAGGTGATTCTTCTGCTCCTCTCACGGCATGAAAAACTATCGTGCCATGCGTTTTTTTTTTCATGGGCGTAAGACTCATCGCAGATTTTTATCAGTTCCCTGATGCTCTCAGGAAGGATCCGGTTCATTCTCCATCGCGGAGATCACATCCCCCTGGTACCAGTCTGTGCAAACCCCCGATAAAGAGTAATAGTTAGTTCACATATATATATTTATTTATAAATAGAATCATATTCAATACGCTTTTATTACGAAACTATGTGATTAAAAGTGTGGTATTCGAAAAGGACCCTGTTGAAATGCTCAATTACAAGATACCCGCTCAAAGGGGTTCCACCTCCGCCGCTGTGGCTCCTCGACCCAATGCGATAAAACCCCCGGACAGGTACTACCTCATCATCGCTAAGCGCAGGGGATGTATGGGGGACAGGCACTGTCTCCCCAGTCATCATACCAGCATGAATCAAATCACGAAGATCACACCGAAGAAGTATTGTGTGAGCTGCTCCCAAACGTAAAAAAACGGATAATCCCGGCAAAACCTTAACGTGCATGTCTTATTTTTTTGGTATAGGAAGATTGTGAAGTAGCTCAGTCGTCCTGCCACTACCGCCACGTGATCTCAAGCGGGTTGCGCCGGGGGATCCCGTAGGTTTTGTACCGGGGGTGGCCAAACATCAGGGCATAGGCAAACTTCCTTCCTGAAGGGAGGGCGAGGACTTTTTGCAGGGGTTCATAGGTAGTGGCAGCCATGGAAAGAAAACCCGCCCAGCAGGTTCCGACACCATATGCCGGCGCAGTGACATCGAAATGGGTCAGGGCGATGATGGCATCGACGGATGCGATCGGGTTGCTCTCCGGGATATGGGCAATCACGAGGTGCGGAGCACCCCGGCAGACCGGATCAAAACCCCGTTCCCATGCCGCGATGAGCGAAGGGATGTGCCCGCTCATGGGGTGGTCGCTGTTCAGGAGTGTTTTCATCCACCCGATGGTCAGCCCGGCAAGCATCTGGACTTCTGTGGGATCGTGCACCACCAGCCACCTGACCGGTTGTCCGTTGCCCCCGGATGCTGCGTACCGTGCAACATCAAGAATCTGCCGGATGGTATCCTTATCAACAGGTTCCGGGGTGAAATGCCGGACTGACCGGCGCTTCTTCAGGTACAGGCTGAGGTCCTCCGGAGAGAGGGACCCTGCACCTGTCGCAAGCTGAACCTTTTCCTCCGGCAGGAAGTTGAGGGTAATGGCCTGTGAGGGGCAGGACACCTCGCAATGACCGCAGCGGATGCACATCATGGCTTTTGTTTCAGGAACACAAGGAAGTGTAGTCTCGTCAACAGGACCAATTATTTTCATCGGACATACAATCGGACAAATACCGCACCGGGTGCAGAGTGCCTGGTCAACCAAAAGGGTTGTCATTTCCTGCCCATCCTTCCTTGGAATAATATCCCTGTTGTCGTGTTATACTCTTTGCTGCATGGTTCCCTTGTACGGGTTCTCTTTGATACGTGTGGTTATTCTTCCTGCTGCACTTGGTGAGAAACTTCGCTCATGTACCCTTTTCCCGATAAGAGATGCCTTCGCGGTGTTGTTTTCAATATATGTTTCAAAAATTAGAATTCAGGTAATCACCTATAAACCCCTTCTTCCCATGCTCTCCTGGTGATTCTCTTATGTCCGCTACGCAAAGCCAGGGCTCCAGTTTCGCATCCGAAACCCCCCAGCCAAAACAAATCTACAAGACCATGAGCAGACCCGTCAGTGTCGGAAACAGCCTTTCTTCGGCCGTCATGGACACGGCAAACCGTGAGATGCTGGACCGGTTTGGCGAACAGTTTCAGTTAACCGGAATCGACATTAACAAAGAAGAGATCCACGAACTCAGGGTCCTGGACGAATTCCTGGCGCGCCATGTGCAGCCGAACGGGATCTATGATGTCCAGTGTATGTTGCTCTGGAGTGAATGGGTCCGTACCTTCCGCAGCAGGATACAGGGATTCCCCAAACTTATCCGTGAAAATGAATTCCGCAGTGTTATTTCGGAAAAGTTCGGCTTAACGATTGCTGAGAATGGTTTCCGGGGCGCTGTCTATCCCGGTCTACGGTTTGTGCCGTGATTGTGCAGGAATAAAACCACCTGCGGGGAACAATGCTCCCTTTTTGTTCCTCATTCCTCCGGATCTATTTTTTTAATAAGAGAACAAACAAACGTCCCGGGATTCAGATGATTGGTGCAACTTTTGTGCTGACTGCCAAATGCACGGTTCTTTTACGATAAGCACCTTTTTCCGGCGTAACAAAGGATGCGTCTCCTGATTCTTCTCCCGCAATCACCTGATCGGCTATGCCTGGTGCCGGCTCTCTTCCATGAGCTGGTATGCCAGTCCCCGGATCTTCCGGTTCTCAAATGTTACCTCCCCGTTATACGTAATGAGCAGGATCCGGTGATAAGGAATGGGTCTCTCACCATCAGGTGTCCGGATACTCAGGTAGTACGGTTCAAGGCTGATGTCGGGACCGCGTACAGCAGACCGGTTGTTGTAGGCGCCCTGGTCACGGTACCAGACCTGGACTTTGCCAATATCGTAGCGATCATCGTGCCAGTATTGCTGCAGGAGTGTGTGGCTGGTTAGCATGTCAAAGAGACCAAAGAGACCCAACGATGGTTTATCATGGCTGACAGATAATCCTCTCTGGAGATGATAAACCATGGTTAGGATGCCGGAAGAACTGATACATCTGCTCACGGAATGGCATACGGTTCCGGTTGCAACCATTGGACCTGATGGACAGCCCAACGTTGCGGGTAAATCGGTCATGGTCATGAATACTGACACAATAGTCTGGGGTGAACTCTATTTTATGCAGACCTATAAAAATCTCACCCGCAATCCCAGGGCATCAATCTGTGTCTGGAAAAGAAGCCCCCCGTTCAGTGCATACAAGGTGAACGGGAGGGTAACCATACATGAAAATGATGAGATTGCAGATCAGCTGGATGAACGCGTGCGTGCCGGGCATCGCGGGGAGTTTATTGCAAGCCTGAAAAAACTTGCTGCCGTCTATTTTACCGTCGAGGAAGTCTATGACCAGACACCAAACCCTGAAACTGCAGGAAAACGGATTTCCTAACGATCGGATGAACCTCTTTTTCACCCTTTTTTCAGATGATAGCGGTATCATTCTATCCCGTGTACATTTTGATCTGTTATGTTCTTCTATTACTGTAAAAAAAAGAATTATTCATGGTGATTTTTTACCCCGAGCCGGAGTGTAGCGATCCTTTTCCCTGCGGCAGGATACCGGGTTACAGTTGACTGTTCCGAAAATTATTTATTCCGGGAAAAAAAGTGAATTTTATTTTCAGGAACTACACAAGGAGGACCAGGGTGAGACAGATGACACGAGGTGAAAGACCGCAGGGACACCGGGGTGGAGCAGACTACACCGGCCGTGGTGTCCGGGGGGGTAGTGATGAGCGGTGGGATCCCGCGGACCCGATGAATGATCCTTACCGTTTTCTCAGGGATGATGAGGAAGAACTGCCATACCCCGCCAATGATGAATATATATGGCCTACACTTGAAGACGAAGAGGACGATTGAAACGTTCTCCGTGCGAACAAAGAGACTACGATACGGGAACAGGAGATGAACCCGGACAGTTTTTTTAAGGATCCATCTCCCTTAATCTGTCAGGCACATTTTTTTAACACGGGATCCCTGTCTCTGGAGACCCTGAACGGTGCAGGACAGGACTATCCTAAAAATCCCTCACGGTACCTGGCTATTCTTTCACAAGGTCTTTCTTCCACGCCATTTTTTTGATCTTCTCATTGATATTGGGACTGTTCTCCATACGGTGCCAGTCATCATTGCTCATTCCCATAAAAAAATCGCAGGACGAACATTTGATCCAGGCTTCAAACTGGTCAGGGAATTCTGCGTGGAGGGTTGGTTCCCCGCACCGGGGGCAGGAGAGTTTCTCCTGGCGGATTGAAGTGGTCACCGTGCTCTCCCTGGTGTGGGGGACGACTTTTGTACCACCCGAACCATGGTGTGCTTTCACGCCGGGATCTTTGCTCATGTCCTGTGCGGTGACCTGTGCTTCAGTATATCCGGTTTTGCCGGCCTTGGGTTTTCCTTTTTCACTCATTTTTTTCAACTCCTTTCCTGCTTTTGATCATTGACAAAGAAACTGTCATCAGGGATACCACGATGGATACTGCACTCTGAGACACTCACCATAGACTGGAGAAGTATATTGTTGTTACCTGGTGTTGCACAATGTTCATCAACCGGGAATTTCGAGGTGGTGGTATCGTGCCTTATCCGGCACAAGGGTCCAGTAACTATCGCTTCGTTCAGGTTCCCTTGTACCAGGGTGTTTTTATTTCATTTGGTTTCTTCACAAAATGTTTTGATTGCCGAAGTAAATACCAGCCCGTATTTTTCTGATTTTATCTCCCCGACCCCGCTGATGGTCCTGAAACTGTGCATATCGCAGGGCTTTGTATGTGCCATCTCTCTCAGGCTTTTATCCGGAAAGATAACATAGGGGGGCACACCGGCGTGATCGGCAAGGGATTTTCGCAGGTTTTTGAGGCAGAAAAATAATTTTTCTCCGGCAGGTGTTGTGGCACCCTGCAGGGAAGGCAGTAGTTTTTTCGCTGTTTCCTGGTGTGGACCTGAGAGCATGATCACCGTATCTCCCACACGGATGCCATGGCTTTTTTGTGTCAGGCGAATGACCGGGTAGGTATCGCCCGTCCTTGCCAGGTATCCTTGCCGGATCAACTCACCAATCCATGTCCTGAGCTGTGCTGTGCTGTATTCCTGCAGGGTAGCATATGCGGGAAGCTTATCAAGATGATAATTCCGGACCCGCAAACTCTTTGCGCCGGTCAGGACGTCGCTGATGAGAGCGATGCCGTACGGCGAAGGCAACTGCTGTACGCACGCAATCATTTTTTTTGCAACTGCAGTACCGTCAATCATTTCTCCTGGGTGATCGCAATTGTCACACGAGCCGCAGGGTTCCCCAAAGTATTGTTCCCCGAAATAGTTGAGTAAAAATTTCCGCCGGCACGAGGGGGATTCGCAATATTCTGACATATCCTGCAATTTGCGGAGTGCAAGCCGTACAAAACGCTCATCGGATCCGTCACGGTCCAGCAGGGATCGGATTTTTGCCACATCCCCCCGGCTGTAGAAGAGTATGCATTCACTGTTCCCTCCGTCCCGCCCGGCTCGTCCGGTTTCCTGAAAATAGGACTCTATGCTCTTTGGCAGGTCGTAATGAATTACGAAGCGGACATCCGGCTTGTCGATACCCATGCCAAATGCAACTGTTGCGCAGACAACAGTAATATCGTCGTGAATGAATGCATCCTGGACACTCTCCCTGACCTTTTTTGAGAGCCCGCCATGATAGGCCCGTGCAGAAAAACCACTTTTGCGGAGTCGTTCCGCAATATCTTCCGTCTCTTTTTTGCTGAGGCAATACACAATACCTGAATCGTCCTTATGCTGCCGTATATAGGCAAGGAGGGTGTTTTCTGCATCTTTCTTTGTCAGGACACGGTACTGCAGGTTTTTCCGGTTGAAACTGCCGATATATTCGCGGGGCTCTGACAATCCCAGTTGCCGGGAGATATCGTTTCTCACGGCAGGTATGGCAGTGGCGGTCAATGCAATAAGGGGAACGGACGGGAAGTTCTTTTTCAGGGCAGATAACTGCCGGTATTCCGGCCTGAAATTATGACCCCATTCCGAGATGCAGTGTGCCTCGTCGATGGCAAAAAGGCAGACCATGGATTTTTTCAGGAACGTGAGGAAATCCGGCTGCATACATTTCTCCGGCGACAGGAACAAAAGCCTGATGCGGTTATTGTTCAGGTCTGCCTCGATCTTTTTCCGGTCATCGTATTCCAGTGAACTGTTGTAGGCAGCTGCAGGTATCCCCCGTGCATTCAGGTCATCAACCTGGTCTTTCATGAGCGAGATCAACGGGGATATGACAATAGTCAGGCCATCAAAGCACAGGGCGGGCAGCTGGTAGCAGAGCGATTTTCCACCTCCTGTTGCCATGATCGCAAGGGTATCATGACCTTCCAGGACAGCATCGATGATCTCTTTCTGGTGCGGTAAAAAAGAAGAATAGCCCCAGTATTTTTTCAGGATCTCCTCGGATTTCTCCAGGGGTATCCATGGATTCCGGCACTGATTCGCGGTTTGCAGCCCTGCTATTGACAACCTGATCTCCCTGTTTAATCATAAGCCGGCTGTGCAGCCTTTTAAAGGGTGGGGGTATGGTGTGAAAATAAAGGTAATGCAGGGATCATCATGCTTCCCTCGCAGGGTCCGGGTATAGTTTATTACCGGATCAGATTTTTTATCTCCCCGATGAGTTCGTCCGGCTTCTCCTCTGCGACGAAATGGCCGGCATCTTCGAACCGTACCACCTTTGCATGGGGAAACGCATGCATCCATGTCTTTAACTCTTTTTCCCTGAACCCGATGTCCTTCATTCCCCAGGCTATGAGGATATTTTTGCCTTGCAACACATCATGTTTATCCCATAATGACTGCAGCCAGTTAGAAGAGCCGATAATCTCTCCGGGGAATACCCAGGTCCCTTTCCGTTCATCCGGCTTTGAGAGCGGCATCAGGTACTGTGCATGGATCTTTGGAGTCAGTTTGCTCTTGTCACCGAACAGGGACTTCACAATAGTACCAGCAAAGAAATTGTGGTTCCTTATGAGCCATCGTCCGACGGGTCCTCCCACCAGGGTACTGAATGCCTGGTAATACCAGTCGGATCGTACTGACCAGAGCCAGGTATTGGTGATAACGATGTTTTTGATCTTTTCCGGATGGCTGAGTGCATAGGACAACCCTATCGGCCCGCCCCAGTCCCCGACAACAAGGGTGATATTTTTCAGCGGGAGCGATTCAAGAAAAAGATCAAGATTTTTCGCCTGCTCTTCGGGCAGGTACGACCATCCGGCAGGTTTATCGGATAACCCAAACCCGATCAGATCCGGGGCGATACACCGGTTCGTCATGGAAAAATCCTTTATCAGTTTCCTGAACTCAAATGACCATGCAGGATTGCCGTGGACAAAAACGACAGGCTCCCCGCTCCCCTCATCCGCGTAATGCATATTCCCGGCAGGAGTCAGGAAAAAATGCGGTTTAAACGGGTATTCCTCCCTGTCCAGCCATTCCGGGATCATCATTTTTTGTAATTATCAACCAGACAAGTAAATAGGTTTCCTTTCCAAAAAAGACGGTCATTATCTGTCACAGGGGTATATCCGGGTAAAAACCGGCACGGGTGATTTTTCCTTTTCATCCTCGTTGCCAGCGGGTATTCCTGCCAGAAGATAACTCCCGGGGTACTATTCCATGTCCACACACCCCGGCACAGGTAGTAAGAAAATAATAAGAAGCGGGACACCCGTGAAAAGAACAAGACCAGAACCAGTCCGTTCCTTCACGACCTGATGATGTACACGATTGTCCCCTTTCTGAAAATGGAGATCTGACCTCCGCTCTGCGAGACAACAATGCCGATTGATGAGGTGACCCGGGTGATGCCGGCAACGGACAAATGCCGTGAACCCATCCCCCCGGGCAGGTTCACCTGGCTTAAGTCCACCGTGATACACCGCCCTGCCGCTTCGACCACCCCGGTACCCGTGATGAGGAACGCCCCGTCCAGCTGGGCAAACTCCTTGATGGTTCCCTGGATACCCGCGTCAGTTATCTGCCGTTCGGTCTCCTGGTGACCATGGAACGGGTTTAAGACAAACTGTTTTGAATGCGCCAGGACGTTTTGGGTGTCACCGACAACAAAAGCTGTCCCGATCGCCTGTCCCTCCCGCCCTTCCCGGGCAATTTCCACCGCGACCTGGATAACCGCGTCAAGAACCTCCGGCTCAACACCTGTCCCGGAACATATCGTTGTGAGTTCGGCTGCTGAAGGCCGGTTTGCCGGGAGGTACCCTGACCTTGCAGGAACGGTCTTTTGGGTATGCTTTGCCACGAGCATTTCTTTTCTCCGCTGGGTGATCAGGACTACGGACACAATAACCCCCCCGGTGATTGCCGCCGCGATAATGATAAGATATCCTGGCAGGTCATTCCGGGGGGCGGGACCTTCAGGGGAGGGTCCGGGAGGGGTAGGGGTCTCTTCTTTGATCTCCAGCGCGATTTTTCTGGTAGTTGACTGGCCGTCAGACTGGTTGCCGGTAACGCTCACGGTGAAAATCCCGGCGCCGGAATACCGGTGTGCTACCGGGAGATCGGACGATTTTGTAATGCTTCCGTCATTCCAGTCGACCGTCACCCATTCGATAGTGACATCAGGTGATCCGGCGTTGAGATTCCCGTTCAGCGTAACATTCTTCCGGTCAATCGCCGGCTCAAGGAGGGTCAGGATAGGGGCATGGATCGCAATGCCTGGTCCCCCGGGTCCCCCCGGCACCGTTGCAACCGTTGTATTCAGCGTCACGGGGACTGTCGTCGTGTCAGGGAGCACCGGCTGCCCCACAGAAATTTTTGTAACCCCCGATATTGTCTGTCCGTCTGACTGCCGGGCAGTGATCGAGAAGGTGTACGTGCCGGGACTGGTATAACTATGCGAGTTTGGGAACCCATGGTGTTCCGGCGCCTGGCCATCCCCCCAGTCCCAGAGGACGCTGGTGATAGTTACGTTCACCGACCCGGGATAGATAATCCCGTAGATTGTAGTGGTCAGATTTTTAATGACCGGTGGATCGAAGATAAGGAGCGGAGGAGGGTTGACGGCACCGGTCACATTCTCCAGGGAGATGAAAACCGGCGGAACCGGTGTTGTTGGCAGGGGGGTCACATTGGGTGCTATGCCGGTCGTATTCTCAGGGGCCGGGGGAACCGGGAGTGCCGGTACGCTGGTGCCAGCCGGTATCATACCGGTCGGGATTTCCGTGCCAGGTGCAGTTGTATCGAGGGTCGCTGCGAAGACCACCCCCGGGAGTACAAGGATGATGATGCATACAGCAGCAATGCTCAGCCGTACTCCAGGAGGGGTGTCTCGTACCATACGCATGGAAATCCGTTCGTTTGCTCAATAAATATCGTCATGATTGCTCTTAAATACGGATGCTTCCCCTCAACGTGCGGGTTACAAGGCACGATAGCGTAAAAGTCTCCATGCCTTGCACCGATGCCTTGCCAGTCTTTATTATAACACGGGGAAAGGTTCTGGTTACAAAAAAAGAGATGATGTTTTCCGTATGGTGTCATTAAGCTCAAGAGATCTCGGCATGGATTATTCATTCGAAATGACTGGAACAAATGAACGGGAAGTCATGAGAAAATTCATCGAATATGCAGAAACTGAACTCAAAATGCCTGTACTGACTGCCGATACCATCTACCGGGTCCGGATGGCATTAAAAAAATAATCCTCTTTTCATCGATTACCAGCAAGTAATTCAAGAAGAAACAGGTCTCGTCGAAGCACTCACCAGAATGTGAACCCGGTCCAGTTCCCTGCCGATGAAGAACCGGAGGGCACTGTCTTCCTCCATATCCGCAAACCGGATTCTCAGTTCCTGCATAGCACCGTAACTCCTGATAGCTGCCAGCGCTGCTGCTGCATGCTGCCTTGTTTCGGGCAGTTCATTCTTACTCCTAAGGAGGTCGATAAGGATACCCACTGCATGGCCGCTTCTCAGGTTCTGCAGCCCCACGATCGCACTGTGCCGGATCTCCGGGTTTTGGTCCCGGCAACAGGCAATCAGCGACCTGACTGCACCATAGTCCCCGCTGGTTCCCAGTTCCGTTATTGCCCGTATCCGCTCTTCTGTACTTCTTCCAGCCATTACTTTTTCGATGAGGTGACAGATCCTGTCCTTTTTTGAAAGGGGATTGAACCATCCATCGGTCATTCTGGCCGCATTTATTGCCATGATTCACCTGAAATGACAAGGACAGGAATACCAGGATTTTTTTGCCCGCGGTATTCTGCCTTGTGGATGTCTGTTTTTAAGAAAGCGAATTATATAAAATATTGTCTGTAAATCAAATTTTGAAACAAATTTTAAAACAACCCCGGCAGTTGTTGTTTTTAGTGTCTGAAACCGGGATCCCGCTTTATACGACGATAAATGGATGGTTTTGAAGATANCTGGTTCCCGGCATTATTCTGCTTTACCGACAATTCCCCCGATACACGTGCAATAAAACCCATCCTGTTGCATAACAAACCAGAAACAGGACGATAAAAATGATCAGGTTACCCGGTGTCAATGTTCCCTCCTGTTGCAAACGGAGCAGGAGATCTGCCGATGCAATAATCAATGCCAGGAGAGCAACGAGGGCTTCTCCTTTCCATTCCGCCAGTTTTCTTGCCGGTTCTCCGGAAATCGTTACATTGACTT